>Ga0302324_100024125_pt1 | contig 11735 bp, 13 predicted proteins | sample Palsa_T0_1_FD_201949 | JGI IMG/M metagenome (GOLD analysis project Ga0302324, IMG submission 201949) | Peat permafrost microbial communities from Stordalen Mire near Abisko, Sweden - Palsa_T0_1 | ecosystem: Environmental > Terrestrial > Soil > Palsa > Peat permafrost | place: Sweden: Abisko... | reverse complement strand
CGGTGGCTCGTGACGGGGCTCGGGCTGTCGGCTTCGCCGGCCTGCTACTGGCGCGGACCCGCGACGGCCATCCGGTACAATGGGCCGGTCGTCCCGTCGTCGAGTTGGGCGGGGCTTTCACCCAGGCGGTATATCGACGCCAAGGCATTTGGCTCGAGCTGGTCAACATGCGTCTGGCGCATGCCAAGGAGCAAGACTGGTGCGTAGTGTGCATCAGTGGGAATCCGGCTGTCCAGGATGGGCTGCGGGATCTCGGAGCCACGGCCATTACGGACGCGCGCTATCCCGGGCTGTGCCATGAGCTATGCCTCAGCTGCGTCGCGGCGTCCGGGTGCAAGTTCTGCCCCAAAAGCCCGGGTACAGCCTGGATTATCGGGGTGTAGGTCAAAGCGGCTGGGGGAGACGGGATCACCGTTTCCCCCAGCCGTACGCTTCGTGACCGTCTCGTTTCGCTACAATACCTATTGGGAAATACTCATGATTCCAAACGTTACGTCAAAAATTTTAGTCAAATCGGGCCCGAAACCTGGTCCGACCGTTGCCGTCTTCGCCGGCGTGCACGGTAATGAGCCCGTTGGCGTACTTGCCATGAGTCAGCTGTGGCCGACTCTGAGTCCCTCTAGCGGTACGCTGTATCTTGCCTATGCCAACCCGCCGGCAATACGCGAAAATAGGCGGTCCGTGGGCGGCAACCTGAATCGCTGCTTCGTATCGGGTAATGAGGGGGTAGGCTACGAAGATCGGCGGGCAAGAGAGCTAATGTCCCTACTAGACAAATGTGACGCTCTGCTGGATCTGCACGCCTTTAATGAGCCCACTGGCCAGCCGTTCATAATCTGTGAAGATAATGCGCTGCCCGTAGCCACCAAAATGGAGCCCGTCATCATTTCGACCAATTGGGCAATGAGTGAACCCGGTGCCGCCGACGGCTACATGTACCAGCAAGGCAAAATTGGCCTCTGTCTGGAATGCGGGCCGCTAGGTAGGCCCGATCAGTATCTTGATGTCGCCAAAAAATCAGTCATGCAGTTTCTGCAGCATTTCGAAATCGTTGATCGGCAAGTGCCAGACTCCGGCACATCGAAGACGGTGGTTCGGTCGACGCACAGCCTAATTCGCACGTCCCCAGACTTCTACCTCGATCCGTCGCTAAGAAGTTTTGACGAACTCAGGCCCGGGAAGCTAATTGGCCGCCACGCCGGGCAGCAGATCGTGGCGCGAGCCGGTGATATTATCATGTTCCCCAGGCCCCGGGCTTCGATCGGCACCGAGGCCTACATCCTCGGTCGCAAGCAGCCGGTATAGCCGACAATGTCCCGCGGGACGGGGAAGTTAAAAGTAATCGTAGCTAAATAATCGTCAAAAACGATTGTGATAGCATTAAAGCATGCTGAGACTTATGGGCCCCAACCACCAAATTGTCATCTCTCCACATGCGCTCATGATTATCCTGGCCCTGGCACTTTGGGAAAGTGTCTGGCGTCTCATCGCGTTCTGGAAAGCGGCCCGTCATAACCAAATGGCCTGGTTTATCGTCATGGCAATCCTAAATACTGCCGGTATTCTCGAAATCATCTATTTGGCATTCTTCCAGAAAGTTGACCGTGAGCACGTAGCTAAATCACTCAAGCAAACGCAGTCAGTAAACTAGCGGGCCATTGGCTAATCGGTCTTGAACTTAGCCGGCAATCTGAATGTAAGAATCATCGTCACCACCAGTAGGCAGAGCGCAAAGAATATCGACCATTTAAATGCGTTGTCAAAGTTGACCGCGTTAGCCGTTTTCGCGCTGTCCGCGATCGCGCCGGAAATAGCGGGGTTTTCGTGCGCGCCGACTGCGGCGGTTTGTTGGCAGCTGGGTGGAGTTACACTGGAGTCTTGTTCTCTCGAACGGTCGACAAAGCATTTCTGCACATTATCCGCAATGGCATTTTGGCCGGCAGCTGGCACGTGCTGAGCGGCTAGTCGTGTCTCAAGCGTGCCGCGCGTGCTGGCAAAACTGGCCGGCGCCGCTGATCCCAGCTGACCAAAGAATATTACCCCGATAAGGGCGACTCCTAGCGCACCGCCCACCTGCTGGATAGCGTTAAGAGTACCCGAGGCGGAGCCCGCGTGCCGGGGGTCGACACCGTTTAAGACGGCGGCAAACAGGGAGCCAAATATCATGCCCATACCAACACCAACGGTCAGCAACCCGGGTATGAGCTGCCAGGAGTGGACCCCGAGTCCATAGTGGTGCAGCACCCAGGTAGTCACCGTCAGGCCGATGGCCATGACGATCGTCCCTATGGCCAGGGAGTAGCGACCCAGTCGCGGGATAATCTTTGGGCCGAGGATGGCCATGGTGAGCGCAATGCCGAAAGCCGTTGGTATGCCAGTGAGCGCCGCGTGGATAGCCGAAAAGCCCAGCCCTATCTGGAGTAATAGGCCAAATGTCAGGAAGAACCCAATCATGGCCATTTCAAATACCATATTAATAGCCAGCCCAAAACTAAACGAGGCGTGCTTAAAGAGCGATGGCAACACGAGCGGTGATCCGTCGGTCTGTTCCTTGTGTTTCTGCCACCAGGCAAATACACCAAACACTACGACGGAACCGGCCATCGTCCAAAAGGTCCAACTGGGCCAACCCAATTCGCGGCCCTGAATAAGCGGGAATACGAGCATCAGCATGGCTGCGATTATGAGAATGGTCCCGAAGATATCAAGTTTCAGCGGATGCGGCGATTTTCCTTCCGGAAGGTACTTAGAAGCCGCCAGTATGCCGAAGATGCCTATGGGAACGTTGATCAAGAATATCGGTCGCCAGTCCCATCCGAACCAGTTGGCCTTAATGAGAAGGCCTCCAACTATCGGGCCTAGTGATGCGGACAAACCGCCCAGCGCACCGAAAAGCCCGTTGATCCCACCGCGCTCCGCTGGTTTATACATGACCTGCATGAGGGACATGACTTGAGGGACCATGAGCGCCGACATCGAACCTTGCAAGAGACGGGCAGCGATCAGCATGTCGGGAGTCTGTGCAATGCCGCTCAAAAAAGACGCGATCGTAAATCCGCCTACCCCGATCATGAATAATTTTTTGTAACCAAACACATCGCCCATCCGACCGCCCGTAACAAGCAGCACAGCAAAGGCCAACGAATAGCCGGCTACCACCCATTGGATGGCGGAGTAGCTGGCAGACAGGTTCAGTCGGATCGAGGGGATCGCGATATTAACGATTGTTGAATCTAGTAGATCCATGACGAACGCGAGAGAAACGATAACGAGCGCAATGGTTCGCGCCCGAGTTGAAAATTTAGCAGCGTGTTGCTGGGCGGACAGCGGTTGGTCGTGATCCACAAAAATCCCTTTGCTTGAATAAATATATCAGTTGAAGTAGAATTGCTTAACTGTTAAACATCTTAGGTACTAAGATAAATCATGTCAACCCAAAGTCGTAAGCAGCACATCGAACGGCTGCAATTCCTAGGCCAAATGGCATCGACCGAGACCGCCATGTTCCACCAGACCGCTGCTGCCAAGAACGGTCTCAGTGTCACGGATGCGAAAAGCATATCGGCGCTAACGCAGGAAGGATCGATGACGGCGGGGGAGTTGGCTGCCCGACTGAGCCTGACGACTGGCGCGGCCACAGGGATTATCGACCGGCTAGAAAAGTTAAGGCTTGTCCATCGCCAGCCAGATCAAGCGGACCGCCGCCGCGTGATAGTGGTTCCGAATCTTACGCGCATTCACCAGTTAAGTAACGTCTACCAATCAATTGGTGATACATTCAACCGGGCTATGGAACAATTTTCCGATGCTGAGCTTGAATTCCTCACTCGTTACTTTGAACTCAGTATCGAACTGACCAAGGAAGAAATAGCAAAACTAAATCATATCGGTTAACAGAGCCTGCCCTGAAGCCCTTATGCTACATTTAACGTATGCACTATTTAGGTCTGCGCCATAAGCATGAGCGGGCCCGTCACGGTAAACGAGTTCGAACGACTCATTATGTTGCCTTTCTGGATCGCCTTACGTTCATCGTTGGCGTCATCGGGCCGTTCACCGTATTGCCCCAGGTCTATTCGATCTTCTCGACACATTCAGCTGACGGCGTTTCCCTTGTCACCTGGTCCCTGATGTTTGTAGTGACGTTTCCCTGGATCCTTTACGGTCTCGCCCATCGTGACAAGAGCATCATTGCCAGCTTCATCTTGTGGGAAATCGTTAACCTGGCCGTTATCGTCGGAGTTCTCATCTATAGTTAAAGGGGACGTGCTATAGTTTTGGGTGTAATGGCCGCAAAAACAAAAAATCAATGGTCGTGGTTAGTCCTCGTGATTGCGTTGGTAGTCGGTCTGGCTGCCGGTTTTGGTATGGGGGTCTACTATGTCGACCACCGTGCCACCAGCACTCCTACCATACAGCCATTTACTTCGGGTGCTTCGCCGTCGCCCGCGATATGCGGCTGCCCCAATATCCCCGTCGGTCAGTCTGTGCAATCTGTTTGTGATTGCCGTTAGGGCCGGCGGCTACCGACTCGTAACCCACGTAAATCAATCATGAAATTCTTCCAATTTCTCAAAAATGGCATCACGCGCCGGCAACTGGCGTTGTCGTTAGGCTTCCTCTGGTTATTGGACGGGCTGCTTCAGCTGCAGCCACAAATGTTCACCAGTAATTTCGCAAATCAGGTATTGTCCATGTCCGCGCAGGGGCAGCCGCCTCTTGTTGCCGGCCCGATCCAGCAAGTGGTCAAAATGGTACTCGCAAACCCCGCCGGTTATGACCTGGCGTTCGCCCTGATGCAAATAATCTTGGCTATGCTAATATTCGTGCCGAAAACGAGGCGCCTGGGGCTGGCGGTTTCGGTGGCATGGGCTCTCGCGGTCTGGTATCTGGGTGAGGGATTGGGTGGTCTTCTGGGCGGTCAGACGTCGCTGTTGGTCGGCGCGCCAGGCGCGGCACTCTTATATGCTGTGCTAGCTATCGCGGCATTTCCGAGATCTAGGGCCAAGAAGCATGCGGGCGACCGGCCCGCTGCCTGGCTTAATCTTGCATGGGCTACCATTTGGCTGCTGGGTGCCGTTTACCAGCTTCTGCCGGGCCAAAATTCGCCGTTTAATATCGCGTCGACCATCACTGCCGCGGCCAGCGGTTCCCCCTGGTGGCTTGGCACGATCAACTCCCATATCGCGGTGGCCGTTAGCGACAGCGGGTTGTGGCTAATCGTGCTGCTGGCGGCGATTCAAGCGGCGGTGGGGCTGGGGGCCTTCATGCCGAACTACATTCGCCGGCTGGCCATCTACACCGGCATAGGCCTCTCCCTCGTTTTCTGGTACGTCGGCCAAAACCTGGGCGGCTTTTATACTGGACTGGCCACCGATCCGAGTACCGGCCCCCTGCTCGTCCTCATGGGCCTCGCCGTGCTTGGATGCGGCTACCTTTTTGCGTGGCCTAACGACCTCGGATAAGCAGCCACGCGGGGAAAAAAGGATCGACTGAAACAAAAACCATAAGAGTCATGACATAATCATCTACAGTGGCTACGCAACCGCAACAAAAAAGCATCGACAACATACAGGTCAAGCCGCCGAAAAGGCCCATTGACGCGGTGGTCCCTGTGCCCTCGCTCGCGCCCGCGGATCCTCCGGTCCCACCAGAGCCGTCTGCATCTCCTTTGCCACCGGCCGAAGAGAGCCAACCCACCAAGCGCCCGTTTCTCACGAAACGCAAAAAGATCATCCTATTAATCGCCGCTGCCGCCGTTGTCGTTGCTGGCTCAGGCGCCGTTATTTGGTACAAGCTGGCTCATCCTCCGAAGAAAGTGGCCGCGGCAGTTATGTTGACGCCCCAACCGACACCGTCGCCCACTCCGGTACCGACTACCGCGCCATCCCCCTTAACGGGTATGACGGTGTCGCCCACGGGTGCCCAAGCCCCGGTAGTTGGTGTCATGATCGAAAACCTGTATCCGTATGCCCGCCCGCAATCTGGCCTGGGCGAGGCCGGCATCGTCTACGAGGCGTTGGCCGAAGGCGGCATCACCCGGTTTCTGGCACTCTTTCAAGAGCCCTTGCCGTCAAGTCTCGGTCCCGTCCGCAGCCTTAGACCGTATTACCTGGATTGGGGGCTCGAACACAATATTCCCGTTGCGCATGCCGGCGGTAGCCAGCCGGCCTTGGCCGAGATCGGCCCACTTGGCTTGAAAGATATTAACGCATTGCGGTATGACGGCACCTATTTCTACCGCATTACGACGCGGTTCGCACCGCACAACTTGTATACGAGTGGCACGAAGTTGGCCAGCCTCCTGACCGCCCTCGGGTTCAACCAGGCGCCTACGTTCACCCCGCTGCCGCGCAAAGATGACGCGCCCTCTTCGGCGCCAACGGCTGCCGATATAAAGATTCCGTTCTCGCCTACATCCAACAATGCCTATAACGCCGAGTATAAATATAATGCGGCGCTTGATGACTATTGGCGGTACGAAGGTGGCGCACCACAAACCGACATGCTGACCGGCAAGCAGATCCAGGTCAAGAATGTCGTGATTCAGTTTGTGCCTGTTACCTATGGCACCCAGGACGATGGCGAACCAGACACCGACTATCACCTGATCGGCACCGGTCCGGCATTGGTATTTGAGGATGGTAGCGTCACCCCTGGCACGTGGTCAAAGACGTCAGACGCCGCCCAGACGCAGATATTGGACACCACGGGCGCGCCCATCAAGTTCAATCGCGGTAACACCTGGTTTAGCGTGGTTCCGACTGGCACTGGTGTCACGTATTAATCAGGCAATTCTAAGCTGTCCAGGAACTATAATAGCCAAATGATTCGGGACAACACGCCCATACTTGTTACCGGCGCTCCGCGGAGCGGCACCACCTTTCTGGGGAGGATGCTCAGCCTGCCGCCGTACGTTGGCTATGTCGATGAGCCGTTCAACCAACAAACGGGCATAGTTGATATCAGGCGGGACTTTTTATATATCCCGGATGACGACCCATCGCTGCACGATTTTTATGACCCCGCGATCAAGAAGCTTCTGGCCGGCCGTAGTACCTATCGGGCCAGTACTCTGCCAGACCGTGACCAGTCTCAGGCCAAACAATTAGCCAGGGGTCTTTTCACGTCGCGCACCGCGCTCGCCTACCGGTTTCAGGGCATCAATCCTCTCGTCACGCGACCGTTGATCAAAGATCCCATTGCGAGCTTTTCGGCCCAATATCTCCATCGCCGGCAGGGCATGCAGGTGGTGATCATCATGCGGCACCCAGCATCCAATGTCGCCAGCTTCAAGCGGCTCGGCTGGTATTTCAACTTGCGCGACCTGACCGGACAGCCTGATTTGATGAACCGCTACTTGCAACCAGTCTTAGGCAATCTTGATCTGGATAAGCTCACCGATGTGGAAACCTGGTCCTATTTCTGGCTGGCTACCTACACGGCCCTCACCGCCTTCATCCGTGACAACCCCGGCATGATCCTGGTCAAGCACGAAAGCCTGTCGCGGCAGCCCCTAGTCGAGTTCGAGCGGCTCTATGCCGAGCTGCACCTGCCGTTCACTCCCGCCGTCCGCAAGCGCTTGCTTGCCCATACGCGGTCTGGCAATCCCGTAACTGCACCACCGCGTGTGGCCCATGCCTTAAAGCGCGATAGTGCCCAAGCCGTTCTGTCGTGGAAAAAGATTCTCACTGCTCCCGAGGTCGATACCATCCGCCAGATTACGTCCCCGGTCTCAGACGCCTACTATGCCGGCGCGGATTGGTGATCGGTACCGCCCAAAGCAGTCGGCCGAACTTGTTATACTGCTACTAAATCGTAATCGCCTGAGGTTGCTTCCCTATGCAGAAAGTTTACAAAGCCAGCCGCAAGTCGGCCTCCGCGCTGGCCAGCCCGGACAAGCTATCCTTAGTCGTAACCCTCACCGACAACGGCATGGAGTACCGGCAGGGCCTGGTTTCGCACCGTTCCGAGCTCATCCCTTACAACCGGATAAATAGTGTCAATGTGCAGCAAGGCCCCCTGCAGAACACCCTAGATTATGGAACGGTCATCGTCGCGACCGGCAATGATGTTGAGCCCATCAAGCTCGTCGATATTGAAAATCCGTATGGGCTACAGCAGGACCTCGAGGATATGATGCATCAAGCTACGAGCACCGCCGTCGTGGCGCCCACCACTCCTGCGAGCGACGCGCCATCGCCGTCGTCTCAGACTCCCGCCGCGCAAACTCCCGAAGACGAACTGGTCAAACTGGCCGCTCTCCGGGACCAGAGGATTATTACGCCGGATGATTTCAACCGCAAAAAACAACAGCTTCTCGGTCTCTGACGAGCAGAATCCCCATGATCTGATAGGATAGGCATGTATGAAGCTGTCTCCGTCCTTAACCTGGTTAGTAGCGAAAGTCGTCATCGTAAGCCCGTCCGGTAAAATCCTGGCGCTCAGACGCAGCCACACCGCCCCGCACCAACCGCTTAGTTGGGACCTGCCCGGCGGCATCGTTGAACATGGCGAAGATCCAGTCGCTGCAGCGATGCGCGAAGCGAGGGAAGAAACCGGCCAAATTATCGGCGGCCCGAAGCCTCTCCTTGTGAAATCCGATTTTACAAAAGGTGAATACGCCGTTCTCTTGCTGTTTTGGGCTGCCAGTGAAGATCCCAAAGTCACGCTCAGTTATGAACACGACCAATACAATTGGGTCAGCCCTGGGCAGTTTTTAAAACTGGACGCGGCCGCCTACTTTAAAGAAGCGGTTTCGCTAGCAGCGGAGACGCTTTCTCTACAAAAGTAGCCATATTCAAGCATTACCGTTATGCTAAATCAGTATGAATACTCAAGAAGACCTTAAAAAAATCATCAAAGGCGAGGTCGACGACACCCCGGCTACTCTCGAAGCGTACAGCCACGATGCCAGCCTGTTTGAAGTGAAACCCCAGGTTGTGGCCTACCCCCGTGACACCGCCGACGTCAAAGCTCTCGTAAATTACGTCAGAGACAACAAGAAATCCCAGCCCGGACTGTCCATCACGGCCCGCAGTGCCGGTACGGATATGTCAGGTGGCGCGGTCAATGATTCGGTAATTGCCGATTTTAACCGCCATTTCAATCAAATATTTGAGGCAAACTCGACATCCGCGCACGCGCAACCGGGCGTGTTCTACCGGGAATTCGAAAAAGTCACATTTGAGCATGGGTCGCTCATGCCGAGTTACCCCGCCTCAAGAGACCTCTGCACTATCGGGGGCATGGTCAATAACAACTCTGGGGGTGAAAAATCACTTGAGTTCGGCAAGACCGAAAACTTTGTCACCCGGCTAAAAGTGGTCCTCGCTGACGGCAATGAGTACACCATGGGACCGCTCTCGAAGGCCGAGCTGGATGTCAAAATGAAGCAGAAGGATTTTGAAGGTGAGGTCTACCGTAAAACGTTTGAACTCGTTGACAAACACTACGATGTGATCAAGGCAGCCAAGCCACATGTCTCAAAAAACTCCACCGGCTACAATTTGTGGGATGTCTGGGACCGCGAAACCGGTATATTCGACATGACCAAGCTCATTGTCGGCGCCCAAGGTACGCTCGGATTCACGACCGATATCAAATTCCGCCTGGTCCGTCACCGGCCGCACTCGGGCCTATTGGTGCTATTTCTGCGCGATATTGACCGTCTCGGCGAGCTGATTAATACCGTCCTCGAATCAAAACCCGCCAGCTTTGAATCGTTCGACGATAACACGCTCATATTTACTATCCGGTTCATGCCCTATTTTCTCAAAATGTTGGGCCCCGTTGGCTTCATCAAGCTTCTTATCAGCCTGATCCCTGACGGACTTCAGCTCCTTAAGGGCATCCCGAAGATGATTATTATGATTGAGTTTAATGGTGAAACTGAAGACGAGGTTCGGCAGAAGGTCAAAGCGTTGCATCGCAAATTATCGCGCTACCGCGCTCGCTATGAGATTAACGGCTTTGAAGAGGACCCAACGGAGGGCAAGTCAGAAAAGTTCTGGCTGATGCGTCGTCAAGCGTTTAACCTGCTCCGCAAGAAAGTTAAAGATAAGCACACAGCTCCCTTTATTGACGACCTAGTCGTGAATCCGGAGCATTTGCCCGAGTTTCTGCCCAAATTGCGCAGGATCGTCAAGAAATACCACTTCTTGGCCACCATTCAGGGGCATGTCGGCGATGGTAACTTCCACATCATCCCGCTCATGAAGCTTGAAGAAAAAGACGAGCGTGCTAAATTGAAGCCAGCCATGACCGAGGTCAATGAACTCGTGCTCAAATACCACGGCGTATTGTCAGGCGAGCACAATGACGGCATGATCCGCGGACCCTGGCTTGAGCGGTCTTACGGAAAAGAAGTCTACGGTTATTTTCGCGAGGTCAAAGACATCTTCGACCCGGACGGTATTTTCAACCCGCACAAAAAAGCCACAGCCGCCTGGGATTGGACCATGTCTCACATCCGGCAGTCGTTTTAGCAACTACTAATTCTTAGGACCTATAGGACCTAAGAATTTCGCGGGCGGCCGCCACGGCGCATGCGCGCGACGTTCAATCGCACCGATTGCCGGTCGACGAGATGTTGGGCCCGGGACAATTCGTGCTTGTCTTTGGCGTTAGCCTTCATGTCTTCCGCTCGCTTGAGCGCTTCTTCTACTTCATGTTCCACCAGGTCATCCTCGTGCTCGGCTTCATCGGCTAGTACCCGCACGCGCTCGCTCGTCACTTCAATCAGTCCGCCGTAAGTCGCGAATACCTCTCGCTTGCCTTTGGTGTGAACAGTTACCGGACCCGGCATGAGCATAGCGGTAAATGGCTCATGATGGGGCAGTATCCCCATTTCGCCGTCAGCTGCCACCAAAGATACTTGGGTGACGTCCCCTTTGAATTTCACACCAGCCAATGTCAAGAGTTCCAGTTCCATTATTTCTTCTCAGGAGCCGCAATCTCGCTTATCGAACCTTTCATGTAAAACGCGGATTCTGGCAGTTCGTCATGCTTACCATCTAAGATTTCGCGGAAGCCTTTGATGGTGTCGGCCAGTTTCACGTATTTACCTGGCACGTTCAGGAAGACCTCGGCCACGTGAAATGGCTGCGTCAAGAATCGTTGGATCTTCCGTGCTCGGTAAACGGTTTGCTTATCTTCTTCGCTGAGCTCGTCCATACCCAAAATCGCGATGATGTCCTGCAAGTCCTTGTATCGCTGCAATATGCGTTGCACCTCGCGTGCCACTTGGTAATGTTCGTCGCCGACGATCTCCGGATCGAGCAACGTTGAGCTGGACGATAACGGATCGACGGCCGGGTAAAGCCCGAGCTCCACCAATGCTCGGTCGAGCACGATTGTTGAGTCTAGGTGGGCGAACGTCGTCGCCGGCGCGGGGTCCGTCAAGTCGTCTGCCGGTACGAATACCGCCTGCATCGATGTGATCGAGCCCGTCTTCGTGCTGGTAATGCGCTCTTGCAGAGCTCCCATTTCCTGCTGCAGGTTGGGTTGGTAGCCTACAGCGCTGGGCAGCCGCCCGAGAAGCGCGGAGACTTCAGAACCCGCCTGGGTGAAGCGAAAGATATTGTCGATAAAGAGCAGGACGTCCTTGCCCTGGTCACGAAATCCTTCGGCGAGCGTCAGGCCGGTCAAACCAACGCGCAGTCGGGCTCCGGGGGGTTCGTTCATCTGGCCGAATACGAGGGCGGTTTTGTCGAGCACTCCGCTTTCAGACATCT
>Ga0302324_100024124_pt1 | contig 11735 bp, 10 predicted proteins | sample Palsa_T0_1_FD_201949 | JGI IMG/M metagenome (GOLD analysis project Ga0302324, IMG submission 201949) | Peat permafrost microbial communities from Stordalen Mire near Abisko, Sweden - Palsa_T0_1 | ecosystem: Environmental > Terrestrial > Soil > Palsa > Peat permafrost | place: Sweden: Abisko... | reverse complement strand
TTTCGCCTATCCCTATGGCGGGCCCGACCTCGTCGGCAAGCGCGAGTTCCGCATCGCCGCCGAGCTCGGTTACAAGACCGCGGTGACGACGCGTCCCGGCGTGCTGTTTCCCGAGCATGCCGCGCACATGACGGCGCTGCCGCGGCTCTCCCTCAATGGCGAATACCAGGAAGCGCGATACCTCGAGGTACTGATGTCGGGCACCGCGACCGCGCTCTTCAACCGTTTCCGCCGGGTCAGCGCGGCGTAGCCGACGGCAGGTCGTTGCGGTTATAAAACATCGGCAGTTTTTCGGGATCGTGCGCAAGGCATCCAATCCCCGGAGATTCGAATGCCTGCGGGCGAAGTGGTCCTCCTGGTCGTGGACAATGGCCTCTGCCGCATCGCCGCGCGCAGGCTCGCCGCCAGGTTTCCCGGCCTCGAGATCATCGTCGAGCAGCAGGTTCCGCGCCTGTCCCTGGTGCGCGGCCGGCTCAAGCGGTTCGGCCTCGCCCACACGGCCGGACAGCTGGCGTTCATCGTGTTCTCCCGGATTCTCCGTCGGGCCGCGGCTGGGCGCATCGCGGAGATCATCGCGGCGGAGGGATTGGACCCGCGATGGCCGAACGGGACTGAATTGATCGAGGTCACGTCGGTCAATGCGCCGGAAGCGATCGCGCGCCTGCGCCAGCTGCAGCCGAAGGTCGTGCTCGTGGTCGGCACCCGGATCATCAGCCGCACGGTGCTGGCGTCGGTCGCCGCGCCCTTCATCAATTATCACGACGGGATCACACCGAAATACCGTGGCATCCATGGCGGCTACTGGGCCAATGCGCAGGGCGACCTCGCTAATTTCGGCGTCACGGTACATCTGGTCGACCCCGGCATCGACACCGGCGCGGTGCTCTACCAGGCGCGGCCCAAGCCGTCCGCCCGGGACAATTACGCGACGTTCTCCTACCTGCAGATCGCCGCCGCCCTGCCGCTGCTCGAACGCGCCGCGGAGGACGCCCTCAGGGGGACGCTGACCCCGCAGACGGTCGACCTGCCGTCGCTGCTGTGGTCGCACCCGACGCTGTGGGGCTACCTCGCGACCGGCCTGCGGCGCGGCGCCTGGTGAGCCGGCACGAGCCTCGCCCCATAGCCCGAACGAACGGGGCCGGTTGCCCATGGGCCGCGTTGCATGCTATTGCATCCATATTGGAGCCGGAATGGAGCCATGCCAGTAAATCTATCGATCAAGAATGCGCCCGACGATGTCGTGGCGAGGCTGCGGCGGCGGGCCGAACAGCATCATCGGTCGCTGCAGGGTGAACTGCTGGCGATTATCGAAGCTGCGGTTCGGGAGGATCAACCGGCCACCGCCGCCGACATTCTGGCCGAAGTTCGCCGCCTCGGCTTGCAGACACCCGGCGAGGCCGCTGCCCTGATCCGCGCCGACCGTGACCACCGTTAAAGTCGTCGACACATCCGCCTTGGCCGCCCTCCTGTTCGGCGAACCGGACGCCGAGGACGTGGCGGCCCGGCTCGACGGTGCGCGGTTTGCAGCGCCCGGCCTGCTCGGTTTCGAGTTGGCAAATGTCTGCGCCACCAAGTGCAGGCGCCACCCCGGTCAGCGCGGCGCGCTTCTCGCCGCCTTCCGATTGCGCGAGCGGCTCGCAATCCAGGAGATCGCAGTCGACCACGCTGGCGCACTCGAGATTGCGCTGGCGACCGGCCTTACCGCCTATGATGCGAGTTACCTCTGGCTGGCGCGCCAGCTCGGCGCTGAACTCGTCACCCTCGATAAGAAACTCCGGGCGGCAGCGCGCATCCGCTGACAGCGAGCCTCATCCCGTAGTCCGCATGAAGCGAAGCGCAATGCGGGTCGGCCTCAAGGCCTCACGTCAGCCCGGCCGCCGCCCCCGGATTGCGCCGAAAGCGCAATCCGGGCTACAGCCATGCCTGCGTTATTTGCGCCGCGAAATCGGCTGATAATCGCGCGGCGTCGGGCCGGTGTAGAGCTGGCGCGGACGCCCGATCTTCTGGCTCGGGTCCTCGATCATCTCCTTCCACTGGGCGATCCAGCCGACAGTGCGGGCGACGGCGAACAGCACCGTGAACATGGTGGTCGGGAAGCCCATCGCCTTGAGCGTGATGCCGGAATAGAAATCGATGTTGGGGTAGAGCTTCTTCTCGATGAAATAGTCGTCATGGAGCGCGATGCGCTCGAGCTCGAGGGCGACGTCGAGCAAGGGGTCGTCCTTGATGCCCATTTCGCCGAGCACTTCGTGGCAGGTCTTCTGCATGATCTTGGCGCGGGGGTCGTAGTTCTTGTAGACCCGGTGGCCGAAGCCCATGAGGCGGAAGGAATCGTTCTTGTCCTTGGCGCGCTTGATGTATTCGGGGATGCGGCTGACCGACCCGATTTCCGCGAGCATCTTGAGCGCGGCTTCGTTGGCGCCGCCATGGGCGGGGCCCCACAGGCAGGCGCAGCCGGCGGCGATACAGGCGAACGGGTTCGCGCCGGAGGAACCCGACAGCCGCACCGTCGAGGTCGAGGCGTTCTGCTCATGGTCGGCGTGGAGGATGAAGATGCGGTCCATCGCCCGCGCCAGCACCGGATTGGCGGTGAACTCCTCGCACGGCACCGCGTAGCACATGCGCAGGAAGTTCGAGGCATAGTCGAGCGAGTTCTTGGGATAGATGAACGGCTGGCCGATCGAATATTTGTAGGCCATCGCCGCCAGCGTCGGCAGCTTGGCGACCATGCGGATCGAGGCGATGTCGCGCTGCGCCGGATCGGAAATGTCGGTGGAGTCGTGGTAGAACGCCGACAGCGCGCCGACAGAGCCGACCATCACCGCCATCGGATGGGCGTCGCGCCGGAAGCCCTGGAAGAACCGACTCATCTGCTCGTGCACCATCGTGTGACGGGTCACGGTGTAGTCGAATTCCGCCTTCTGAGCGGCGGTCGGCAACTCGCCGTACAGCAGGAGATAGCAGGTCTCCAGGAAGTCGCCGTGCTCGGCCAATTGCTGGATCGGGTAGCCGCGATAGAGCAAGATCCCCTCATCGCCATCGATATAGGTGATCTTGGATTCACAACTCGCGGTCGAGGTGAAGCCCGGATCGTAAGTGAAAATCCCGGCCGCATTGTAGAGCTTGGAGATATCGAGCACCTCCGGACCGATGGTGCCCTCGTAAAGCGGGAATTTGTAGTTCTTGTCGCCGAGCGTCAGGGTGCCGCTCTTGGTGTTTGCACCGGTCAATGCATCCATGCTCGTACCCTCACTATGATTGTGCTGCAGTGCGCTGCCGAACTCGCTGCCTGGAGGTGGGCGATCGTTTGCTCCGCTGGGCGCGCGCGCATTGCCAGCTATTATTTGCTAGCGCAGTTGTGTGTGCGCTGCAAGATACGCGCTGCCTCTTATTAAGCCGCTGCCTATGCGCCATGCAAGGGTGCACGCGAAACATGCAATCGGCGTGGAAACCGGTGTGGCTCAGGCGGCGTTGCGCGCCAGGTCGGCCAGGCGGGCGAGGCTTTCCTGCTTGCCGAGAACCTGCAACACGTCGAAAATGCCAGGCGAGGTCGGCCGTCCCGTCAGCGCCGCGCGCAGCGGTTGGGCGACCGCGCCGAGCTTGATCTCTTTGCGCTCGGCAAAGGTGCGAACCGTGTTCTCGGTCGCCGCGGCCGTCCAGGGATCCACGTGTGACAGGTCGGTCATCAGCTCGGCGAGGATGGCGCAGGCCTCCGGGTTGAGCAGGGCCTTGGCCTTGTCGTCGAGCGCGATCGGGCGATCGGCATAGAGAAACCGCGCGCTGTCAATGAGTTCGACGAGGTTTTTCGCGCGCTCTTTCAGCCCGGGCATGGCCGCTTGCAGCTGCGCCTTGAGTTCAGGCGTGAATTTTGCCGCGAGCGCGGCGCCGTTGGCGAGATGCGGTAACAGGCGCTCGATGGTGTCGACGAGTTCGGCGTCGCTCGATTGGCGGATGTAGTGCCCGTTGAGGCTTTCGAGCTTGGCAAAATCGAACCGCGCCGGCGAACGCCCGATCTGGGGCAGGTCGAACGTATCGACCATCTCCTCCGCGGTGAAGATTTCCTGATCGCCGTGGCTCCAGCCGAGCCGCACCAGGTAGTTGCGCATCGCCGCCGGCAGGTAGCCCATGGCACGGTAGGCGTCGACGCCGAGCGCGCCGTGGCGCTTGGAGAGCTTCGAGCCGTCCGGCCCGTGGATCAGCGGGATGTGCGCCATGACCGGCACCTTCCAGCCGAGCGCCTGGTAGATCTGGGATTGCCGCGCCGCGTTGGTGAGGTGGTCGTCGCCGCGGATGACGTGGGTGATGCCCATGTCATGGTCGTCGACGACGACGGCGAGCATGTAGGTCGGCGTGCCGTCCGAGCGCAGCAACACGAGGTCGTCGAGATTCTCGTTCTGCCAGACCACGCGGCCCTGGACCTGGTCCTCGATCACTGTCTCGCCGGCCAGCGGCGCCCGCAACCGGATCACCGGCTTTACGCCGGGCGGCGCGTCCGCAGGGTCGCGGTCGCGCCAGCGCCCGTCATAGAGCTTGGAGCGGCCCTCGCTGCGGGCCTTCTCGCGCATCTCGTCGAGTTCCTGCTGGGACGCATAGCAGCGATAGGCCTGGCCCGCGGCCAGCAATTGTGCCGCCACCTCGCGATGGCGGTCGGCGCGGGAAAACTGGTAGATGACGCCGCCGTCCCAGTCGATCCCGAGCCAGCTGAGCCCGTCGAGGATGGCGTCGATCGCCGCCTTGGTGGAGCGTTCGCGATCGGTGTCCTCGATCCGCAGCAGCATCCTACCGCCGCGGCCGCGCGCATAGAGCCAATTGAACAGCGCGGTGCGCCCGCCGCCGATGTGCAGAAATCCGGTCGGCGACGGCGCAAAACGGGTGACGACTTGCTCGGGCATGAATGGGAATGACACCTCGCAGCATGCAATGCGGCCCCTGTAACATAGGTCGGGCGAAACATGTCACGGCAAAAATCGTCTCGACCGCGCGTGTCCCCATTGAAAATTGGACCGCCGGGAAGCGTTCGTGTAAGGGGCAGGCGAGCGGCCGAGCCGAGTTCGCAGCCCGCATGGGAGCGATGCGGACATGCGGGGAGGGGAGTCCCGGATTTCGCCAGAACGCGTCGAAGGCGCGCGTAAACGCGCTTGAGGCTCAATCCGGGTTACACCGGTCAGAAGCGGAACTCTGGGTTGAAGGATATCCAACAGCAATGACCGCAGCCGAAACCACCATGGAAGCGGGTCGCGACTTCATCCGCGACATCGTCGAGGCGGACCTCGCGAACGGGCGCTATCGCAAGATCGTCACCCGGTTTCCGCCGGAGCCGAACGGCTATCTCCATATCGGCCACGCCAAGTCCATATGCCTCAATTTCGGCATCGCCCAGGAGTTCGGCGGCCACTGCAATCTGCGCTTCGACGACACCAATCCGACCAGGGAATCGCAGGAGTTCATCGACGCCATCAAGTACGACGTCCACTGGCTCGGCTTCGACTGGGGCGAGAATCTCTACCACGCCTCCGACTATTTCGAGCAGCTATACGCCTGGGCCGAACACCTGATCCGTGCCGGCAAGGCCTATGTGGACGACCAGTCCCAGGACGACATGCGCGCCAGCCGCGGCACCCTGACCGAGCCCGGCCGCAACAGCCCGTTCCGCGACCGTTCCGTCGCGGAGAACCTCGACCTGTTCGGCCGCATGCGCGCCGGCGAGTTCCCCAACGGCGCGCGGGTGCTGCGCGCGAAGATCGACATGGCGTCCGGCAACATCAATTTGCGCGACCCCGTGCTCTACCGCATCCTCCATGCGAGCCACCCCCGCACCGGCACGGCGTGGTCGATCTATCCGAGCTACGACTTCGCCCACGGCCAGTCCGATGCCATCGAGGGCGTCACCCACTCGATCTGCACCCTCGAGTTCGAGGACCACCGGCCGCTCTACGACTGGTTCCTGGAAAACCTGCCGGTGCCGTCGCACCCGCACCAGTACGAGTTCGCCCGCCTCAACCTCAGCTACACCGTGCTGTCGAAGCGCGTCCTTACCGAGCTGGTGCGCGGCGGCCATGTCAGCGGCTGGGACGACCCACGCATGCCGACGCTGGCGGGACTGCGCCGGCGCGGCGTGCCGCCGGAGGCGCTGCGCGAATTCGTGCGCCAGATCGGCGTCGCCAAGGCCAATAGCGTCGTCGACGTCGCCATGTTCGAGCATGCGATCCGCGACGTGCTCAACCGCACGGCGCTGCGGCGCATGGCGGTGCTGCGCCCCCTCAAGGTGGTGATCACCAACTATCCGGAAGGGCAGGGCGAGGAGCTCGACGCCGTCAACCATCCCGACGATCCGGACGCCGGCGCGCGGCGGGTGCGGTTCGGCCGCGAGCTCTACGTGGAGCGCGACGACTTCATGGAGAACCCGCCGAAGAAGTTCTTCCGCCTGTCGCCTGGGCGCGAGGTGCGGCTGCGCTACGCGTATTTCATCACCTGCCGCGAGGTCGTGAAGGACGCCGCCGGCGAGCCGGTGGAACTACGCTGCACCTATGACCCCGCAACCCGCGGCGGCAACGCGCCGGACGGCCGCAAGGTGCAGGCGACGCTGCATTGGGTCAGCGCCGCCGATGCGGTGCCGGCGGAGCTGCGGCTCTACAATCCGCTGTTCACCAAGCCCGATCCCGACGCCGGCAACTTCGCCGCCGATCTCAATCCGCAGTCCCTGGACACGCTGGGCGGCAGCATGGTGGAACCGGCGCTGGCGGGCGATAATTCCGACGCCGTGGTCCAGTTCGAGCGCCAGGGCTATTTCATCCGCGACAGGGACTCCGCGCCGGGGCGGCTGGTGTTCAACCGCACCGTCGGGCTGCGCGACAGCTGGGTGAAGGCGAAGGGGGCGGGGTGAACGATGGATAACATCTTGCGCACGACGTTGTCAGTTACTCGGGTGAGCCATCCCCGCCATAGAGAAAATCCTGGCTTCTCGCGGCGTTCGGCCCGTCGGTCGCGTTTGCGGCTCCGGACCTGCGGGCGGCTTCGAGCAGCATCCGGCGTGCGTTGGGCTGGGAAACAGCTTTGACGGGCAAGAGGCGTACGACGGCTTTGCCGTGGCGGGTCAGGATGATCTCATCTCCTGCTTCGGCACGCCGCACCAATTCGGTCAACTGGCCCTCGGCGTCTGTCACGGAGATCTGCATGTCGTCATCCATACTTGGTAAAACGCGCGTTAAGCTTAACATGCGGGCCCTGTTCAGCGGTGGAAACCGCCCAGACCCGGTCCAGGCAGGATCACCAGTACCGCCAAATTTTACTAAGCATTTGAAATAACTTGATTCTAATTTTCGCGTCGATTTTGCCGCAAATGCCCGGCGAAATCGCGCCGATGAATCGAATTTTCCATAATTTAAGCATTTCGGCCTCACAGTGCTCCGCATACCAGCGTTCGCGTGTGGGGGACAAACAGATGAAACGACTTTTGATCGGGATGGTGTCGGCGACCGCGCTCGCAGGCGGCGCCGGAATGGCGATCGCGGCGGACATGGCTCCGTACTACCGGGCACCGGTGCCGGCGCCGGTCTTCTACAGCTGGACCGGCTTCTATGTCGGCGGCAACGCCGGCGGTGCATGGTCGAGCAACAACGCGCTGTGGACTCCGCTCCCGTCGTCGTCCGCGTTCGGAGTTTTTCCGATCGCCGGCGACACCGGCGGCTCCTCGGCCATCGGCGGCTTCCAGGCCGGCTACAACTGGCAGTTTGCGCCCACCTGGGTCGCCGGCATCGAAGGCGACTGGTCCTGGGCCAATACCGGCAGCAGCATCAATCAGCAGTGGGCGACCAATCCTGCCGCAGTCGCGGTGCCGGGGTCCTCGACCAGCATGAGTTCGACCCTGGATTGGGTGTCGTCGCTCCGTGCCCGCCTCGGCTACCTCGTGCTGCCGAACCTGATGGCCTACGGCACCGCCGGCGGCGCCTGGGGCAAGGTCGACTACGCCGCGAGCAACAGCGGCGGAGTGGTCCCCTACGCCACCAGCACCGCGTTCTCCAGCACCCAGGGCGGCTGGGTGGCGGGCGGCGGCCTCGAATGGATGATCACGCCCAACTGGCTGTTGCGGGGCGAATACCTCTATTACAGCCTCAACAGCTCCCCCTCCGTGGTCGCTGCTTCCCCCACCGCCCCGGGATTCCCGTCGGGCTATTCGTGGAGCAACACCAATGTGAGCGTGGCGCGGGCGGCGCTGAGCTACAAGTTCTGATCCGGCCGCATTTGCGAATTTGGAAAGCCCCGGGCATCGCCCCGGGGCTTTTCGTTTGAAGACACCGCGGCGTTTGAATCTCTCCCGTGGAAGACCGCATTGCCGGTTCCCCGCTACCGTGAAAATCGGCTAAACTCCGCTCCAGGCGGAGCCGCAGATGGCGGGGCAGGGCAGAGCGCAGGGACGGGTCGGTACGTGGCCGCGGCCGGGTTGGGCCGGTGCGGCGCCGTGGCCTATTCCACTCCCGGGACTTGCCGGTCCGCTGGCGGCACAGCTGCGCGCGTGGGCGGCGGTGGAGGTCGCGCCGGGGCGGCTGATGCCGTGGCTTCCGGTCGCATTCGGGACCGGCATCGCCGTGTACTTCACTGCCGAGCGGGAGCCGGTGTGGTGGGTGGCGGCGGCGCTCGCCATGGGCGCCGTTGCGGTCGCGGCCCTCGTGCGCACGCACGTCGCGTTTCCGGTCGCGCTCGGCTGTGCGGCGATCGCCGCGGGGTTTGCCACCGGCGCCATCAAGGCCCGCATCGTCGACCACACCGTGCTGCGCTTTACCGCCTACAGCGTCGGCGTCTCCGGCTTCGTCGAGACCCGCGAGGAGCGCGAGCGCAGCGACCGCATCGTGCTCCGCGTCACCGCCATGGAGGGCGCGCGTCTCGCCGAGCGGCCCGAGCGCGTCCGGCTCACCGTGCGCAAGGGCAGCGCGCCCGCGGTCGGCACCTTCGTCGCCATGAAGGCGCGGATCAATCCGCCGACGCAGCCGTTGCGGCCCGGCAGCTACGACCTCGCCCGCGACCTCTACTTCCAGGGCATCGGCGCCACCGGCATGGTGCTCGGCGCGATCAGGCCGGCCGCGCCCGCAGCCGCGCCGGGCTGGCACCTGCGGTTCGCCACCGCGGTCGAAGCGATCCGCGACGCCATCGATGCCCGCATCCGCGCGGCGATCCCGGGCGACGCCGGCGCGATCGCCTCGGCCCTCATCACCGGCAAGCGCGATGCCATGAGCGGCAGCGTGTTCGACGCCATGTTCATTTCCGGCGTCGGCCATGTGCTGTCGGTCTCGGGCTACCACATGGCCCTGGTCGCCGGCGTGGTGTTCTTCATCCTCCGCGCCGGGTTCGCGCTGGTCCCGGGCCTCGCGCTACGCCACCCCATCAAGAAATGGGCGGCCGCCGCCGCGCTCGTGGCCGCGGCCTGCTACCTCGTGCTGTCCGGCGCCGAGGTCGCGACGCAGCGCTCCTTCATCATGACCGCGGTGGTGCTGGTCGGCGTCATGGCGGACCGGCCGGCGCTGACGCTGCGCACCATCGCGGTGGCGGCGCTCGCGGTGTTGCTGCTGGCGCCGGAAGCGGTGGTGCATCCGAGCTTCCAGATGTCGTTTGCGGCAACCCTTGCGCTCATAGCCACCTATGAGCGCGGCATTCCCTGGATCTCCGCCGGCCCCGATACCTCGCTCGGCGCCCGCGTCGCGCTATGGGGCGCGCGGGAAGCCGGATTCCTGATGCTGGCCTCGCTGGTGGCGGGCTTTGCCACCATGCCTTACGCGGCCTATCACTTCCACCGGCTGGCGCCCTATGGCGTCGTCGCCAATCTGCTGGCGATGCCCGTCATCTCCGCGGTGTCGATGCCGGCCGGCCTGCTGGCGCTGGTGGCGATGCCGTTCGGCTTCGACGGGCCGCTGTGGCGGCTGATGGGTGTCGGCATCGACTGGATGATCATGGTCGCGACCTGGGTCGCGCATCTGCCGGGCGCGGTCGGCCACATCCACGCGTTCGGCATGGGCGCGCTGCTGCTCGCCACCGCCGGATTGATCGTGCTGTGCCTGTTGCGCAGTCCGCTGCGCTGGGCCGGCGCGGGGCTCGCCGCCGCGGGCTGCATCGCCGCGCTGCTGGCGGCGCGGCCGGATGTGCTGGTTTCCGCCACCGGAGAAGTGGTGGCGCTCCGCGGCAGCGACGGCCGCCTCACCGTACTCAAATCCGGCAACAATGATGGGCTCGCGGTCGGCGACTGGCTCAATGCCGACGGCGACGCGCGGCTAGCTACCGATCACGCACTGGCTCAGGGCTTCGCCTGCGACCCCGACGGCTGTGCCGGCCGCCTCGCCGACGGCGCCATCGTCGCAGTGGCGCGCGGCCCCGGAGCGCTCGCCGACGACTGCAGCCGCGCCGCCCTCGTCGTCACCCCGCGCGCGCCGCCGCCGGACTGCGCCGCCATGGTGATCGACCGCAAGGCGCTGCGGGATACCGGCGCGGTCGTGCTCTATCGCCGCGACGGGAGGTTCGAGGTGTTGGCGACCCGGCCGGGTGGGGTCGATCGCCCGTGGGCGCGCGGCTACGGGCAGGGCGAAACGCGGCCAGCGCTCAGGCCGGCGAGGCCGCCGGAGGTGGACGCGACACCGCCGGCGGATGCCGATGCGGAGGAGTGAGGGGAGACAGATACGATTTGCGGCCAGAGATCGCCGCTGAAACCGCCGCCTAAGCAGCCGTCTGGACGCCGATGACGAGTTGTTGCCCGAGTTCGCGAAGAGCTTCGGTCAGCGTCGCCAGTTTCGTACCGTGGCGGGGATCGAGAATGCGGCGGACTTCCTTTTCGTCTTTCCCGAGCCGTCGGCCCAGCTCGGACTTGCTGATGCCGGCGCTCTTGAACGCCTCGAGCACCGCGATCTTGGCCGCGACCTCCGGCTCGACGGCGATCCTGATCAAGCCGCGTGCTTTCGACGTCGCATCGGGCACCGCGAGGCCTCGCCGCGGGTAAGTCAACAGCGCGAGGCCCAATGCCTCTTGCGCCTGCCTCATCGCGTCGGCTTCGTCGTCACCCTCGGTGATCGCCTCCGGTACATCGGGGAAGCTCACAACGATGCCGCCCTCATCACCCGGCTCGAACCGCGCTGAATATACAAAGGTTCGCATGCCTTCGTTCTCTAATTTATTATCAAGGAGGAGGCCTGGAGAGCTCTAGTCGAGACCAAGTGCCTTCCTGATCTTGCGTGCCGTCTTCGGATCGATCTCGCGTCCCGGTATGGTAGTCACCTTGTCAGTGCCGACCCAGACCATCGAATGACCACCCTTACCGCGATCTTTTTCCACTCGAAATGCCAATTTCCGCTTTTTGGCCTCGTGGCGAAGCTCCGCAATGAATTTGTCCCGCTTGTCCACGGCCGCATTACTTGTCGGACATTTTCGTCCGAAAATCAATAGCTGTTAGGGTACACATTCGCAGAAAAGGTCGAGCATCTTGCGACACCCATCTTGGGCCGCGTCGGTGATCCGATGATGGGTTTCGCTCTGCTCAACCCATCCGGCCAACGCAATCGACGAACTCGGGAAGGTCCCTCGATACTTGCGAGGGGCCGCCGTCGACGCCGCTTCAGATCAGTCCGATGACGGATGCACCGAACGTCAGCAAGACGACGCAGCTCAGCAAACTCAAAATGATGATGGGGATGTCTTCGCGGCGAATCATCTTAGCCCCCCTGGGTTGCCCGACTCGTAATCTGCGGTCCGATCCCTGC
>Ga0302324_100024121_pt1 | contig 11736 bp, 11 predicted proteins | sample Palsa_T0_1_FD_201949 | JGI IMG/M metagenome (GOLD analysis project Ga0302324, IMG submission 201949) | Peat permafrost microbial communities from Stordalen Mire near Abisko, Sweden - Palsa_T0_1 | ecosystem: Environmental > Terrestrial > Soil > Palsa > Peat permafrost | place: Sweden: Abisko... | reverse complement strand
GCCGCGACGCGCGCGGCGGTCGCCGCCTCGCGCCCGAGCGAGGAGCTGGTCCTGTGGGCGACGCCGGCCTTCGGCTACGTGCGGCTCGACGACGCCGCCGCGACCGGGTCGAGCCTGATGCCGCAGAAGCGCAATCCCGATCCGTTCGAACTGGTGCGCGCCGCGGGGGCCCGAGCGATCGGCGTCTACGCCGGCGCGCTCGCTTCGGTGAATGGGATCGCGCTCTCGTATCACCGCGATCTGCAGGAGACCAAAGCCCAGGTCATCGCCGGCACCGAGCACGCGCTGAGCGCGCTCGACGCCTTTCGGCGCGCGTTGGGCCACGTGCACTTCGACGAACGGGTGACGACCGCGCACGCCGGTGACGGCTACACCGTCGCGACGGATCTCTCCGACGCGATGATCCTCGCCGGCGCGACCGCGCGCGAGGCGCACCGCGCCGTCGGCGAACGCGTCGTGCGGGCCGAGACCGAAGGGCGCCCACTCGATGCCGGCGACGCGAAGGCGCTGGGCGTCCCGGACGCGCCGGTCGACGCCGCGGCCTCGGTCCTCGGCAAGCGTACCGCGGGCTCGACCAACCCCGAGGCGGTCGCGACCGCGATCGGCCAGACGCGCGCGGCGATCGAAGCACTCGCCCACTCGATGGAGAACTCCCCGTCATGATCACCGCCCACGTCGTCGGCGCGAGCGGCTACGCCGCGGCCGAGCTGATCCGCCTGATCGACCGGCACCCGTCGGTCGCGCTGGGCGTGCTCGAAAGCCGTTCGAGTCCCGGCAGCGCCGTCGCCGACGTCTTCCCCTGGCTGCCGCACGTCCACGTCGCGTTCGAGGAGAGCGGGACGGTGTTGACGCGGCTGCGCGAGGACGACGTCGTCTTTCTCGCCGGCGGCCGCGAGCAGGCGCGCGAGCTGGTGCCGGCCGTGCTCGCCAAGGGGGCCCGCGCGATCGACCTCTCCGACGCCTTCCGCCTGCAGCAGCACGCCGGCGAGGCGGTCTTCGGCTTCCCCGAGCGCTACCGCGACCAGATCGCCGGCGCGCGGCTGGTCGCGAACCCGGGTTGCTACGTGACCGCCTCGTTGCTCGCGCTCGTCCCGCTCGGCCCGTTGGCCGAGCGCATCGCGAACGTCGTGATCGACGCCAAGAGCGGGATCACCGGCGCCGGCCGCACGCCCGACGTCCGCTCGATGTTCGCCGAAGTGTACGGTGACGTACGCGCCTACGGCCTGGACGGTCACCGCCACGGAAACGAGATCGTCCAGGAGGCGCGCGCGGTCGGGATCGACGCGCCGATCGTCTTCGCGCCGCACGTCGTCCCGCTGCGCCGCGGCATCCTGGCCGACGTCTACCTCGTGCCGCGCACGCCGATCGGCCGCGAAGAGGTGCTCGCGCTCTACCACCGCTTCTACGCCGCCAACCCGTTCGTGACGGTGTTCCACGACGTGCGCGCGCCGCATCTGCCGGCGCTCGAAGGGACCAACGACGCGCATCTGGCCGTCGCCGAGCGCGAGGGGATCGTCCAGATCCTGGTCGCGCTCGACAACCTCGGCAAGGGCGCGGCCGGACAAGCGGTGCAGAACATGAACCTCATGCTCGGTCTGCCGGAGGAGCTTGGCCTCGATGCTCGCACCCACGTCGGCTGACGCCGCCGCGAACGACGCGGTCCGCCTGGTCCGCGTTCGCGGCGGTCTGGGGGCCGTTCCGGGCGTGCGGATGGCCGGCGTCCACGCCGGGATCAAGAAGCGCAAGTCGGACCTGGCGCTGATCGCGCTGCCGGGACCGCACGTCTGCGCCGAGGTCATCACGACCAACGAGATCAAGGCCGCACCGTTGCTGGCGACCAGCGCCAACCTCGCGACCGACGGCGACGCGATCGAGGCGATCGTGTGCAACTCCGGCTGCGCGAACGCCTGTACCGGCGAGCGCGGGCTGCGCGACGCGCAGACGACGGCGCGCCACACGGCGACGCTGCTCGGCCTGCGGCCGACCCAGGTCGTCGTCGCGTCGACGGGCGTCATCGGCGTGACCTTGCCGATGGATCGCTTCGCGAAGGGGCTCGATCGCGCGGTCAAGGTGCTCGAGGTCGGCCCCGAAGCGGCCAACGAAGCCGCCGAGGCGATCATGACGACCGACCACGTACCGAAACTGGCCGGCTACGCTTGGCACGAGGACGGCAAGCGCTACGCGATCGGCGGGATCGCCAAGGGCTCGGGGATGATCTCCCCGACGATGGCGACGATGCTGGCGTTCCTGGTCACCGATGCCGCCGTCTCGCGCGCGGGACTGAGCGAGGCGCTGCGCGAGGCGGCCGACGGGACGTTCAACATGATCTCGGTCGACGGCGACATGTCGACCAACGACGCGGTGTACTGCTGTGCCAAACCCGGCAGCGGTGCGGCGACGCCGGGACTGCGCGCCGCGCTGACGGCGGTCTGCCGCGATCTGGCGGTCGCGATGGTCCGCGACGGCGAGGGCGCGACGAAGATCCTCACCTTCCACGTCACCGGCGCGCGCGACGAGGCGCAGGCGCGGCGCATCGCGCGCGCGGTCGTCAACTCGAGCTTGGTCAAGACCGCGCTCTACGGCGAGGACCCGAACTGGGGTCGTGTCATCGCCGCCGCCGGCAGCGTCGGCGCCGGGGTGGACCCGGCGACGTGGTCGCTCTCGCTCGGCGGCCAGACCTGGGTCGAACCCGATGCGGTCGAAGCGATGAGCGAGGCGGAGGCGCACGACATCCTCGAGGACTCCTCGGTCGAGATGAGACTGGATCTGGGGATCGGCAGCGCGAGCGCGACCGCGTGGGGCTGCGATTTGACCGGCGACTACGTGCGTATCAACGCCCACTACAGGACGTGACCGTGATCCAATCTTCTTCCCGCGGTTCGCGCCTGGTGACGCAGCATCCGCACGTGATGGCGACCTATCGGCGGCTCGAGATGAACATCGTGCGCGGCGAAGGCTGCTGGTTGTTCGACGAGTCGGGGAACGCCTATCTCGACCTGGTCGCCGGGATCGCCGTCTGCGCGCTCGGCCACGCCCACCCGCGGATCGCGCGCGCGATCGCCGAGCAAGCCGCGACGTTAGTGCACGTCTCGAATCTCGTCTACCAGGAACCGGCCGGGACGCTCGCCGACCGGCTCGCCGCGCTCTCGGGCTTCGACACGGTCTTCTTCTGCAACAGCGGCGCCGAGGCGAACGAAGCCGCGATCAAGCTGGCGCGCAAGCATGCCTACCGCCGCGGGGAGCCGGCGCGCAACGTCATCCTCGCCGCGCGCGGCTCGTTCCACGGTCGCACCCTCGGGGCCCTGGCGGCGACCGATAACCCGGCCTATCAGGAAGGCTTCGGGCCGCTGCCACTCGGCTTCGAGCACGTCGCGTTCAACGACGTCGCGGCGCTCGAGGCCGCGATCGGCGAGACGACGGCGTGCTTCCTGGTCGAGCCGGTGCAGGGCGAGAGCGGCGTCGTCCCCGCGACCCGCGAGTACCTGCAGGCGGCGCGGCGGCTGTGCGACGAACGCGGCGCGCTGCTGATCTTCGACGAAGTGCAGTGCGGGATGGGACGGCTGGGCCGGCTGTTCGCGCACCAGTGGTTCGACGTGCGGCCCGACGCGTTCACGCTGGCGAAGTCGCTCGCCAACGGTCTGCCGATCGGCGCGCTGGTCGTCCGCGGCGACGCGGCGACCGGACTGCAACCCGGCGATCACGGCACGACCTTCGGCGGCTCGCCGGTCCCGGCGGCGGCGGCGCTCGAACATCTGGCGATCCGCGACGTGGTCGATCTCGACGCCCACGTCGACGCCATCGGCGCGCTCTTGCGCGCCGAGTTGGCCGCGCTCGCCGCCGATCATCCGACGGTCTTCGAGCAGCCGCGTGGGATCGGCCTGATGCTGGGGCTCCCAGTCCGCGAGCCGTACGTCGCCGGCGACTTCGTGAAGGCGGCGCTCGATTTCGGTCTGTTCATCAACGCGGCCGGCCACAACACGCTGCGCTTCGTCCCGCCGTTGATCATCTCGGCCGACGAGGTCCGCGACGCGATGCAGCGCCTCCGCGCCACGATCCGGGCCGTCGTAGACGCCTGAATGCGAGCGGCGTCCGGACTCTTAGCCCTCGGGTTCCTTGCGTTGGGCCTGACGGCCGTACCGCACCGCGCTGTGGCGAACGACCCTGCATTGCGCGTGGTCGGCGGCGACCCAATCGCGCGCGGACGATATCTGGTGAACTACGGCGGCTGCAACGACTGCCACACGACGGGGTGGGACGCGCACCCGGGAGCGATTCCCGAGTCGCAGCGGTTGACCGGCAGCCGCGATCCTTTTCGCGGTCCATGGGGCACGGCGTATCCGACGAACTTGCGGCTGTTCATCGCACACACCACCGAAGCGCGGTGGCTCGCGATGACGGCCGATCCGCACGCAGTGCCGCCGCCGATGCCGTGGTTCAACGTCGTCTCGCTCAGCGCAAGCGATCGGCGCGCGATCTACGCGTACGTGCGCAGCCTAGGCCCGGCGGGCGTCCCGATGCCCGCAAATCGACCACCGCAGTGAAGAGCAGCTCACCGCTTTGAGGAGAGCTTCGCAGCGCGAAGCTCCTCAAAGAAAAAGGCCGCCTCACGCCTCGGCGGCCTTCGTCCACCACTTTCGACGCCCGGTTGAGCCGGCGGGTGGGTGGATCGTTCAGAAAGAGCTTCTGCCTCATCTTACGGCAGATGGCTTGAAAAGGTTCGTGATTTCGATGAAGAGTCGGTGAAGGGTCGGTAACGATTCGTTCGGGGCTCGCTGAGGCGTGCTCAGGGCCTGCTTGGGACCGAGGCAGGGACCGGGGGGCGGCGCTCGCCGACCCGGGTCGCAGCCTCGAAGGCAGCGGCCATCCGCAGCAGTCCCAGTTCGTCGCGATGGCGGCCGACGATCTGGATGCCGACCGGCAGGCCGTCGGGGGTGAAACCGGCCGGGACGGAGATCGCCGGGTGGCCGGTCACGGTGATTCGCGAGCACGAGCGCATCCAGTCGACGTAGGTCTCCATGGCGACACCGTCGATCTCGGTGATGTAGGGGACGTCGATCCCAAACGGCGGAACCTGGTTGACCGGCGCGAGCAGATAGTCGTAGCGCTCGAAGAACGCGTGCATCCGCGCGAACAGCCGCGTGCGCGCCATCTCTGCGGCGACGATCCGCGTCCCGGTCAGCGTGCGGCCGGCCTCGACGTTCCAGCGCACCGTCTCTTTGACGCGCTCGCCGTGTGCGTCGACGACCGCACCGAGACCCGCGTAGAGCAGCCCCCGCAGGACGAAGAAGACCTCGTCCGCCTCGTGCAGATCGGGCTCGGCATCCTCGACGGTGCAGCCTAACGCCGCGAACGTCGCGCGCTGCGCCACTAAGACCGCGCGCACGGCCGGATCGACGGGCAGCCCACCGAGATCCGCGCTCCAGGCGACCCGCGTTCCGCGTACGTCGGTCTCGAGCGGCGCACGAAAGCGCGCGCCGTCCTCGCCGAGCGCGATCGGGTCGCGCGCATCGGGACCGGCCAGCACGCTCAGCAGCAACGCAACGTCACCGACGGTGCGCCCCATCGGACCGGAGACCGCGACCTGCTGCCAGGCGTTCTCGCTCGGCCACTGCGGGACGCGTCCGAGCGAAGGGCGCAAGCCGACGACGTTGCAGAAGTTGGCCGGGTTGCGCAGCGAACCGCCGAGGTCGGTGCCGTCGGCCAGCGCGACCATCCCGGTCGCCAGCGCGACGGCGGCGCCGCCGCTGCTCCCGCCACAGGTCTTGCTCGGATCGTAGGGATTGTGCGTCGCTCCGAAGACGGGGTTGAAGGTCTGCGAGCCGGCGGCGAACTCGGGAACGTTCGTTTTGCCGACCGAGATCGCGCCCGCGGCGCGCTGCCGCTCGACGACCGCCGCGTCGACGTCGGGGACGAAGTCGGCGAAGACCGGCGAGCCGAAGGTCGTGCGCATCCCGCGGGTCAGGACGGTGTCCTTGTGCGCGACGGGGAGCCCGTGCAGCGGGCCCGGTACCGCGCCGCGCGCCAACGCGTCGTCGGCGCGGCGTGCCGCCGCCAGTGCGCCCTCGGCGTCGAGCGTGACGATCGCGTTGAGGCGCGGGTTCTCGCTCGCGATCCGGTCCAGATGGGCCGCCATCACCTCTCGGGCCGAGAGCGCCTTGGCGCGGAGTTGGCGGACCAGTTCGGTCGCCGGCAGGAAGCACAGATCGTCCACCCCGGCGTCTACCGCGCTTGCTTCAGAGTTCCCTCACCGTATCGTGCGAGCATGGTCGCACGATGGCTGCTGCCCCCGCCTTCACCGTCGCGTCCCTCGTGGCGACCGCCGTCCCGGCAGCCATCGCGGCGCCGCGCGCTGACGCGATCCAGCTGATCGACCAGGCCGGTCGGCGCTTCGCGCTGCGCGACCTGCGCGGCCGGCCGTTCGCGGTGACGTTCATCGCCTCGCGCTGCACCGACGCCTGTCCGATCATCGACGCCCAGTTCGCCCTCGTCCAGCGCCGGCTGGCGGCGCTGCGCTCACCGGCGCAGTTGGTCACGATCACCCTCGATCCGGGTTACGACACGCCGTTCGTCATGGCGCGGCTGGCGCACGACTACGCCGCCGATCCGCGCCGCTGGCGGCTCGCCTCGGGGACGATGCGCGACGTGACGCGCTGCGGCGCGCGTACGGTGTCGGCGTCGCCGCCGACGCCCGCGGCGTCCCGGACGTCCACAGCACGTTCGTCTACGTCACCGGCCGGGACGGCTCGCAGCGAGTCCTGCTGACCTCGACGAACTTGGTCGACGATCTGGTGGACGCGCTCGAACGCTAGCCGTCTTCGTGCAGCCGCAGGCCGTCCGCGATCTGGCTAGGCGGCGCTCTCCTTGCTGCCGTTGACGAGCACCAACCGCGCCGCGCGCACGATGGGCTGAGATTCGTCGGTCCGGAAGGCGTCCAACAGGCGATCGAGCGAGCGCGCGCGTTCGCGGGTCGTGCGGGTCGAGCCGTCGATGCTCCCGAGCGCGGCGACGATCTGTTCGGTCGCGCTGCTGATCTGTTCCATCGCCGCGACGGCGTGCCCAGCCTTGCCGGCGATCGCGGTCAGGACCTGCGCGATCTCGCCGCTGGTCCGCTGTTGCTCGACGGCCTGCGCGGCGTTGCGCTGCGTATCGGCGTCGAGCGAAGCGATGCGGGTGGCCAGGTCGCCCGAGGCGCGGTTCATCTGCGTCGCCCGAACGACGACCTCGTCAGCGACCAGCGCGGTCCCTTCGATCGCCTGGCGCATCGCGCCGAGCGCGTCGGCGGTGCGCCGCGCCACCTCGGTCCCGGCCGCCGTCGCGACCGACGCCTGACGCATCGCGGCCGCCGCCTGGGTCGCATCGCTGCGGGTCGCGGCGAGGCTCGCTTCGATCTCGTGGGTCGCACTGCGCGAGCGTTCGGCCAGCGCACGGACCTCCGAGGCCACCACCGCGAAGCCGCGCCCGTGCTCGCCGGCACGCGCCGCCTCGATCGCGGCGTTGAGGGCGAGCAGGTTCGTCTGGTCGGCCAGCTCCTCGATCGTCGAGACGATCTGCGAGATCGTGGTCGAGCGCCGTTCGAGCGCGTCGACGACGTCGGCCGCGTCGGCGCTCAGCGCGCCGATCGCGCTCATCGCCGCGACCGTGCGTTCGACGGCGGCCTCGCCCTGCTCGGCCTGCTCGCGCGCGTCGGCGGCGGCGTCGGCCAGCCGCACGCCGAGCGCGTCGAAGGAGGCGATCTCGGCATCGAGTGAGGCGATGCCGAGCGCGCCGGCGGCGACCGCCTCGGCTTGCCGGTGCGACGCGGCGGCGATCGCCGCGGCGCCGTCGGCCAAGCGCGTGGCACGCTCGTGCGCATCATCGAGGTCTTGCGCCTGGACGCTCTGCGCGGCCGCCGCTTCGTAGACCGAGGAGAGGATCTGGCGGCCGGCCGAAGCCGATTCACCGGTGCTCGAGGCGACCGCGTCGCTCTCGGCGACCAGATCGGCGGAGACGCTGGCGATCCGGCGGACGACCTGCTGCAAGCTCTCGACCATCGTACCGAAGGCCAGCGCGATCGCCTGCAGGCCGGCGACGACGTCGTCGTAGCTGCCGGAGAGGATGCCGATCTCGTCGGCAGCCGGTGCGGCGAGCGGGCTGCGTTCGGTCGTATAGCGGGCGGTCAGGTCACCGGCGGCGAGCGCGCGGAACGAGCGCACCAACCGGTCGACGTCATCCTCTGCGACGTGGCGCAGCGCGACGGTCACCCGGCCGAGCCGGCCCGCGACGGAGCGCCCGATCCCGAAGGCGGCGAGGCCGAAGGCCAACACCGCCGCCAGCGTGCTGAGCGCAAGCGTCACGACGACCGTGCGGGCAGTACGGGCCGCGGCGGCGTCGGCCGCTTGCGCGCCGTCGGCGACGAAGCGGTAGAGCTGCGTGGCTTGACGCTGCACTTCGGTGAAGGTGGCGCCGCCCCGGCGCATCCCGCCGAGCGCCTCGGCGTGCTGACCGGCGCGCACTTGGGCGACGCGCAGCGCGTACATGCCGTCGAGCTGACCGACCCCGTCTTCGATCTCCTGTTCGAAGACGTCGATCTGTTCGAGCTGGTTGACCGGAATCAGGGTCGTGTTGTCGCTCCCGCGGAGCACGGCCAGCTCGGTGTGCAGAGCACGGCGCGCGTCGGCAACGGCGGCGAGGTAGGGTGCGCCCCCGCCGCTGATGATGACGCCGCGCACCGCGCTCTGCTCCGCGAGTGCCGCTGCAACGACCTCGCGGATCTCGGTCGAGACGCTCTGCAGCGCCTCGGCCCGCGCCGTCGCCAGCGTCATCGCGGCGATCCCGCGCTGCGTGACCACCGCGACCGCGATCATCAAGACGATCGCGAGACACGCGGCGAGTGCGATCTGTGCGCCGACCGGAAAGCGCGCGCGCATCTCAGGCCGGTTTCGCCACGGCGCAGCTTGCGATCGTGGCGATGTCGTCGAGCGAGTGATGGACGTTGATGACGAGCGTGCCGGACGCCAGCGTCGCGATGGGGACGTCGAGCGTCGTCGTCGAGAGTCCGTTGACGACCGGATGCAGTGGATAGAGCGGGCGCGGTGCGTAGTTGTCGCACGTCCCGGTGTGGAAGTGAGCCGGCTGCGGACCGGCCGGCGCGCCGGTCATCTTCAGCTCGACGACGGTCTGATCGCCGTGGGCGGTCAGCGTCGCGACGCCGCTCTCACCCGACCCGTTCATCGCGGCGAGGTGGACCGTGACGGGGATCACATCGGCGGCTGCGGGCCCGGCGAAGATGCACGAGGCGATCAGTGCGCACGCGAGCGGCAGGCTCCGAAAGGGCAGCGGCATGGGGTCGTTTTCCTCCTTGAACCGTGTACGTCACCGCAGCGTAGGCGGATGACATGAAAAAGGTGTGAGGCCGGCGTCGAGGGGGTCGCGTGAAGAAAACGCCGGTCGAAATGAACCGGATGTGCGCGCCGGCGAAGAAAGCTTCCATGGACGTAACAGGACAGGCGGCAGTGGTCACCGGCGGCGCCTCCGGTCTGGGCGCCGCGACGGCGCGGCTGCTGGCGGCGAGCGGCGCGAAGGTCGGCGTACTCGACGTGGCGCTCGAACGCGCCGAGGCGGTCGCGCGCGAGATCGGCGGCTTCGCCGCGCGTTGCGACGTGGCCAGCGCCGACGATGCCGCCGCCGCGCTCGCCGCGGTCCAGCAGCGGCACGGCGCCGCGCGGATCCTGGTCAACTGCGCGGGGATCGGCACGCCGCGGCGGATGCTCGGCCGCGATGGGCCGATGCCGCTCGAGGAGTTCGAGCGCGTCGTGCGGGTCAACCTGATCGGCACCTTCAACCTCACCCGGCTCGCGGCGGCCGCGATGAGCGCGCTCGAGCCACTCGCCGAGGGCGAGCGCGGCGTCGTCGTCTCGACCGCGTCGGTCGCGGCCTACGAAGGCCAGATCGGCCAGGCCGCCTACTCCGCCTCGAAAGGCGGGATCGTCGCGTTGACGCTCCCGCTCGCGCGCGAGTTGGCGCAGTTCGGGATCCGGGTGCTGACCATCGCACCGGGACTGTTTCAGACGCCGCTCTTGGGTCAGTTGCCGCCCGAATTGCAGCAGACGCTGGGGGCGTCGATCCCGTTCCCCAAGCGCCTTGGGCAGGCCGAGGAGTACGCTCAACTCGTCCTGACCTGTTGCACCAACGTCTACCTCAACGGGGAGACGATTCGGCTGGACGGCGCGCTGCGGCTACCGCCGCGCTAGTCCCTAGGTCGCCTCATGGAGGATCTCGACGGCCTCACCGATGACGATCGCGTCGCGCAGCGCCAGCAACTCGGCGAGCGCCGAGGCGATGCGCGGATCCTCGCCGTCGATAAAGGCATCGCGCAGCGGATCAAGTGCGACATGCAGCGTGTCCAAAACGGAGCGCGCCGAGAGCGGGGACGGCATAGAAGCCTCCACGGATGGAACCTTCCAAAAGCGTAGCAGACACTGCGTGCGCCGTCGAGAGGCACCCGGCTGCTTCTCCCGCCGGACGCGCTGCCGTCGCCGCATCCGAGCAAGCGCCCCGTCGCCGGTTTGCTAGGCTACGCGCTCGAGCAGCGTCGCGTTCGCCAGACCGCCGCCCTCGCACATCGTCTGCAGTCCGTAGCGCGCGCCGCGCCGTTCCAGCTCGTTCAACAAGGTCGTCATCAGGCGCGCACCCGACGCGCCGACCGGATGACCCAGCGCGATCGCACCGCCGTTGACGTTGCTGCGCGCGGGCGGGATCTCGAGCTCGCGCTGCCAGGCCAGGACTGGGCTCGCAAACGCTTCGCTGATCTCGAACAAGTCGATGTCCTGCACGTTCAGGCCGCTGCGCCGCAAGAGCTGGCGGGTGGCGGGGATCGTCGCGGTCAGCATCGCGATCGGGTCGTCGCCGCAGACCGCGAACCCGCGCAGCCGCGCGCGCACCGGTAGCCCGAGCGCGTCGGCGACGTCGGCGCCGGCGATCAAGATCGCGGCGGCGCCGTCGCTGATCTGCGAGGCGTTGCCGGCAGTGATCGTACCGCCGTTGGGGCGGAACGCCGGTCGCAGCGCGCCAAGCTTGGCCAGGTTCGTGTCGCGCCGGATCCCCTCGTCCGCCATCAGGACGCCACCGTCGGCCAGGGGCACCGGGACGATCTCGCGCGCGAAGCGGCCCTCGTCCTGCGCGCGCGCCGCGCGGTGGTGGCTCTCCAGGCTGTACGCGTCGAGTTCCGTCCGCGAGAGCCCCCAGCGCTCCGCGACCAGTTCGGCGCTGATCCCCTGGTGCACCAGGCCGCCCTCGTAGCGCTGCGGGATCGCCGAGCCGTAGGGCTCGCCCGGACCCTGCGTCGAGCTGCCCAGCGGGACGCGCGACATCACCTCGACCCCACACGCGATGGCGAGATCGTACGCGCCACTCATCACGCCTTGGGCGGCGAAATGAACGGCCTGCTGGCTCGAGCCGCACTGCCGGTCGATCGTCGTCCCGGGGACGGAGTCGGGGAAGCCGGCCGCCAGGACCGCGTTGCGTGCGACGTTGAGGCTCTGCTCGCCGACCTGGCTGACGCAGCCGGCAATCACGTCGTCGACGCGGGACGGGTCGACCCCGGTGCGCTGGATCAGGGCAGTCAGGACCGACGCCAGCAGGTCGACCGGGTGCCACGCCCCAAGACTTCCGCCGCGTCGGCCGATCGGGGTCCGGAGCGCTTCGACGATTACCGCTTCTCGCACAGGGCCGCCGTTTCGGCGTCACCCCCGTGGTTCC
>Ga0302324_100024120_pt1 | contig 11736 bp, 8 predicted proteins | sample Palsa_T0_1_FD_201949 | JGI IMG/M metagenome (GOLD analysis project Ga0302324, IMG submission 201949) | Peat permafrost microbial communities from Stordalen Mire near Abisko, Sweden - Palsa_T0_1 | ecosystem: Environmental > Terrestrial > Soil > Palsa > Peat permafrost | place: Sweden: Abisko... | reverse complement strand
CGCTGGATGGCGAGCAGCTCGCTCCACATGGCCTTGGCCGAGGCCGGGCGGGCGTCGCGGTTCTTGTTGAGGGTCCGGAGGATCAGCCCCTCCATGGCCACCGAGACCTCGGGCCGCCGCTCGCGCGGAGGCACCGGCGGGTCGTTGAGGTGCGCGGTCACGAAGCCGATGGGGTTGTCGGCGTTGAAGGGCAGGGTGCCGGTGACCATCTGGTAGAGGATGATGCCGGCGGAATAGAGGTCGCTGCGCGCGTCGAGCTCGAGCCCGCGGGCCTGCTCGGGCGACATGTACTCGGGCGTGCCACATACCAGGCCGGCCCGGGTCAGCTTGGGCTGGGTGATGGTGTCCTGGATCTTGGCGATGCCGAAGTCGAGCACCTTGACGTAGTTGGCGTCGCCGCGGCTGTCGCAGACCATGATGTTCTCCGGCTTGAGGTCGCGATGAATCACGTGCTGGGCGTGGGCTTCGGCCAGCGCGTCGAGCACCTGGGCCATGATGTGGCACACCCGCGGCTCGTCGAGCGGGAACTCGGCGGTCAACAGCTGCTGCAGGTCGCGGCCCTTGATGTATTCCATCGTGAGGTACAGCTCGCCGCCTTCGGCCGAGCCGAAGTCCATCACCTGGATGCTGTTGGGGTGGTTCAGCCGGCTGGCGGCGCGGGCCTCGCGCTGGAAGCGGGCCTGGGTGGAGGGATCGCCCGCCAGCTCGCGGCGCAAGACCTTGAGGCAGACCACCTTGTCGAGGGAGAGCTGCACCGCCCGGTAGACGCGGCCCATGCCACCTTCGCCGAGGAGGTTCTCGACCCGGTACTTCTGCGCGAAGACCCGCCCGAGGTAGGGATCAACCTCGGGCTCGTTTCGGACCGTGACCTGCGCGCCGCAGCTCGCACAGAATTGGGCCCCGGGGGCCAGCTCCAATTCGCACTGTACGCATTGCGCCACAGCGCTTGCTGTACTACAGGACCTCGCAAGGTCTCAAGCCGCCCTTCGACCTTCACGCATGCAAGCCTGTCCAACCTGCGGCAACCAAAATCCGGAGAACGCTGCAGCCAGTGCGGCACCAAGCTGCACGGGAAGCCTCTCCCGCAAGCTTCGACCGTCTACCTGCAGCCGGAGGCGGCCGAGCAGCAGCACCGGCTGGTGGTGCTGCGGCCGGGTGGGGCGGACGGCGCGACCTTCACGGTGCCGGCCGGCAAGTCGGCCATCGGACGCGGCGAGGTGCAGATCCGCCTCGACGATCCCTACCTAAGCCCGCGCCACGCCGAGCTCTCGCTTCGCGGCGGCCAGCTCAGCATCGTCGACCTGCAGAGCAGCAACGGGGTCTACCTGCGCTTGCGCGACGAGACCTCGCTGACGGTGGGGGACGAGCTTCGATTGGGCCGACAGCTGCTGCGGCTCGAGCCTTTGCCCGAGACGCAGTTCGCGGCCGACTCGGGTCGCATCTGGGGCTCGCCCGATCGCGGGGCGCGCTACCGCATGGCGCAGTTGCTGGAAGGCTCGGGGGTGGGTGAGGCGCTGCCGATCGCGGAAGGGGAGTACCTCTTCGGCCGCGAGGAGGGTGGCATGACCTTCCCGGCCGACCAGTCGGTGTCGCGGCGGCACGCGGTCCTGTCGGTGTCGCGCGAGGCGATCCTGGTCCGGGATCTCGAGTCGGCCAACGGCACGTTCTTGCGCCTGCGCAAGGAGACGACGCTCACGCCAGGCGATCATCTCCTGGTCGGGACGCAGCTGCTTCGCTACGATCTGAGCTAGCTACAGCGTGTCGGGAAATTCAGGCTCCGCCGCGGAGGGCTCGTTCGGTCAGAGCGTTGTGCGAGAAGAGAATGCGTGAGGAAGGAGCTTACGCATGGCGAAGAGCAGAGGCGGCAGCCGACAGGCGGATCTGTTTGCGCGCAGCAAGAGACCGACAATCCCCATCGAGGCCAATCACCGCCTGGTGGTGCTGACGGACGAGATCGACTGGACGGAGTTGGAGGAGCGCGTCGAGCAGATCCGCACGGCGAAGTTGAAGAACGCAGCGGGGAGACCGCCGCAGCTTCGGGCCTTGATCGGCGCGATCCTGTTGAGAGCGACTCGGGACATGACATGGCGGGAGGCGGAGGACCTGATCCGGCACTACGCTCCTGCTCGGTACCTCTGCGGTTTGACCGAGACCGAGTGGACGCCGGACTTCACGACCCTTCACGATTTCGCGGTACTCCTTGGCGAGGACGGGGTGAAGCAGATCAACGAGCACGCGGTGAGGTGGGCGGTCTCCGAGAAGATGGCGGACCCGAGGGTGGTGGTAGGGGACACGACGGCACAGGAAGCGGCCATCCCGTACCCGAACGAGATGGGGCTGCTGGCCGCCTTCATCACGTCGCTGATGGCAGCGAGTACAAAGGCTGGCAAGGCGTTGAAAGAGTTCGCGGACGAAGCGAAGAAGGAGTTCGACGCCGCCAAGGAACACGTTCGCCGATACCGCCTCTTCGCGAAGGACAAAGCCAAGTCGGCCAAGGACCGCATGGTGGGCGCGATGGCTACGACGGTGGAGCGGATCAACACCAAGCTTGGCGAGGCGCTCGCGGCGTCCTCGCAGGCGCCAAGCAACTTGAAGAAGCACGGCTTGATGGCGAAAGCCAAAGTGGTCCAGCTGCACCGGACGATGGCAAAGCTCATTCCGCAGATTCGCTACTGGCTACGGACCGGCTTTGTCGCTGCGGACAAGATCATCAGCCTGCACGTGCCGGAGCTGTATTCGATCGTCCGTGGCAAGGTGGGCAAGAAGGTGGAGTTCGGGTTGAACTGGGGCTTCACGCGATTGAAGGGTGGATTTCTTCTTGCTCGCGTGGCCACCGACCGGCGGGAGCTCCACGACCAGCGCTTTGTGGTGAAGGCGATCGAGGACCACATCGCGCTCTTCGGCAAAGCACCGAAGGCTTACGCGTACGACCGGGGCGGTTACAGCGCCGACAACATCTCTGCGCTCCGGAGGTTGGGGGTCAAGGACGTGGGACTGGCCCCCCGGGGCCGAGCCGAGTGGGCGGTGAGCAAAGCGGTGAAGGAGAAACTGGTCAAAGAGCGGGCTTTGGTAGAGGCAGGTATCGGTGCGGTGAAGAGCAGTCGTTACAACTTCCATCGACCACGAGCGCGGTCGATGCGGATGATGGGCACCTGCGGGCAACTGGGCGTACTCGGCTTCAACCTCAACAAGATGGCCCGCGGCCTGGCCGCAAGAAGGAAGACGGAGCTGGTCGGATGAGTCGGGCAGCGAAACGGCGAGACGATGCCATGCTGAGAGCCCAGCGGACCTGAGGGCGGGCCCGACAACGATCACGCCGGGAGCGTCCGCTTGCGGCAGTCGAATTTCCCGACACGCTGTAGCTAGGGCATCGACGGGGCTTCTCGTCCACCGGGTCGATCTTCGGCGCGGACCGCCTCCATGAAGTCGGCCGGTTGTGCGATCAACGGGTCGTAAACAACCCGTGCCCGATGGTGAGTCATGTCGGCCTTTGCCACTTTGACCCCCGGCACGGCCTTCAGTGCCTGTTCGATGTTGATGCGACAGAATCGGCAGTTCTCGCCGTTCACCTCGATGTCGGCTGAGCGAAAGCCCGCAGCCCGCTGAGAAGCCGTGAGGCTCCCTGCCGCGAGCGGGTCCTGCAGCGCGAGCGCCAGGACGAGCGTACCGAACGCGAGAGCGACTCCAATGGCGATCTTTCCCATGCGCCTGGCATACGCTCCGGGCAGGTCGTTGGTTTCGCCGAGGGTCGCCCCCGTGAAGCAGCGGCCAATCAGCCCGTTTGCCATCATACGACCCTCGGGATACGGTCGCGCGAATGGGTCTCGCCGACTTGCCTCAGGTGCCGGCGGCATCCCCAAATCGGTCCCCGTCGAGCACGCGCCGCCACTTGAAGCTTTGGATCGATGGGCTGGCCTACTCCCTCGGGGCCCTGCTGGTGTTGTGGATCTTCCTGTCCTCACCTGGGATCAACCACCACAAGCCGTCGGCGCTCGGACCGATGGTCTATGGACGTGCGGCTAGACCTTTCGTCTCCCGTGCGCTGATCCCCGGCATCGTGCGGGCATTGCAATTCGTCGTTCCCGACGAGGTGCGGACATACCTTGAAGCTGAGGCGGCCCATCCCCCGCTGGCGACTCTGCTTGCCGAGTTGGATCACATCCCCGTCAATCTGGCGGTCGAGTTCCTGACGGCGTGCGTCGTCATGTATGGCATCCTGCTTGGGTTTCTGGTGGCCCTCCGTGCCCTCTGGGACGAGGTCTTCGACGCTCCGGAGGCGGTGAAGCGCGCTGTGCCCCTTTTTGCCCTGTGTCTGCTCCCGTCATTGTTTGTTTACATGAACTATCTGTATGACTTCGCGACCCTGCTCTTCTTCACCCTGGGCTTGTGGCTGTTGCGCCGCCGCCAGTGGGCGGCGTTTCTGGTTGTCTTTGCGGTGTCATGCTTCAACAAGGAAACGACGATTCTGCTGACGCTGATCATGTGCATCGAGTGCGCTGGCACCCGAGGCCCGAGACGCCTCGGAGGGTACCGGGGCCTGTTGGCGATTCAGATTGCTCTGTTCGCCGTGTCGCGGGCCATTCTCTATCTGGCATTTCATGGAAATCCGGGCAGCGACCTGGAATTCCATCTGGTTGACCACAATCTTCGGTTTCTGAAGGCCTATCCTCTGGCATCGGTCATGGCCTGGGTTCTGGTGGTTGCCTTGGTCGTGTTCGACTGGCGAAGCAAGCCGCGGATCTTGAGGAACAGCCTGTGGATGCTCGTGCCGCTGCTGTCGCTCGCATTCGTGTTCGGCTACGTCGACGAGCTGCGGGCTTTCTACGAAGTGTTTCCGCCCGTGGTGCTCTTGATGGCTTACAGCCTGGTGCGCCTGGCGGGTGCGCAAATCGCGACCAGGACTGAAGGCGAGCTGCCCCTGGCTGCAACGTGAGCAGGTGTCGAGGCAGAAGAACGGCATCCAAACAAAAGGCCCTCTCCCGGAATCGGGAGAGGGCCGTCGGTTCAGCGCCGTCCAGAGCTTAGCTGCGGCGGCGGCGGATCAACAGGCCAAGCCCGAGGGCCAGACCGAACATCGGAGCCAGGTCAGCCCCGGCGCCACTCGAGCAACCGCTGGAGCCGGCCGGCTTGGTGGTGGTGCCCTGGCCGACCGTGAGCGTGAGCTGCGCGCTCGAGGTGTTGACGGTCTTGTCGACGCGATCCGGGTAGACCAGCGCGGCGTCCACCTGCAGGACGTAGGTGCCGTTCACGTCCGGGGTGAACTGCGGCTCCTGCCCCTGGACGTACTGGTACTGCCAGAGGTAGCTGACCGTGACGGCGCCCTTGGGGTTCGAGACGACCGCCGACGAACCGGCCGGAGCGGTGACCACCGACCAGGTGTAGGTGATGGCCTCGCCCTTGCGGTTGGCCCACAGCGGGGGAACCATCAGCTCGCCAGTGTTGAGCGCGCCACTCCCGTCCGTTTGGTCGTTGGCGACCCCGGCGCTGACCGTGAACACGCCCTGCGGATCGAGGCACTTGGCGGGCTGGGCGCGGTCGACGACGTAGCAGTACTTGACGTTGCAGGCGTCGCCGATGCCGCTGTTGGTGCTGTCGAACTGGTCGTTGTTGGACACGTTGGGGCAGTTGTCGCCGTAGACCACCACGCCATTGACCTTGACCTGCGTCTCGGCCGGGATCGGCGTGCTGCCGGTGACGTTGCCGTTGGCGTCGAAGGACAGGACCTTGTCGGGGACGCCGTCGCCGTCCATGTCCGCGTCGCAGACGTCGCCGATGCCGTCATGGTTGATGTCGCTCTGGTCCTTGTTCGAGATGAACGGGCAGTTGTCCTTGTAGTCCGGCACGCCGTCGCCATCGGTGTCGGCACCGGTGCAGAAGGAAGCCACCTGGGATTCGCTCCAGTTCTGTCCAGCGATCTGCGATTGGTTGGAGACCCCGGCGTAGAAGGGGCAGGCGTCCACGTCGTTCAACACGCCGTCGCCGTCGATGTCCGGGTTGCAGGCATCGCCGAGGGTGGCAACGTAGCCGTTGCACTGCGTACCAGCTCCGGCTTGGCAGGTGATCTTCTGGTCCGAGTTCGGAACGGTGGGGCAGTTGTCGGGCAGGACGCTCTTGCCCTTGAACATCACCGGTACGCCGGGGGGAAGCGCGGTGGTGCTGGTCGTGACGCCGGCGGCGTTCATGGTCAGGGCCTTGTCGGGGAAGCCGTCGCCGTCCAGGTCGGCGTCGCAGAGGTCGCCGATGCCGTTGCCGTTGGTGTCCTTCTGATCGGGGTTGGCGATGCCCGGGCAGTTGTCGCAGGCGTCGCCGATGCCGTCGCCATCGGTGTCGGTTTGGTCGGGGTTGGGCACCAGCCAGCAGTTGTCGGCGTAGTCGGGGATGCCGTCGCCGTCGGTGTCGTCGGTATACGAGAGGGTCTTGCCCTGGTCGGTGTACGAGACCCACACCGAACAGCCGCAGCTGCAGCTACAGCCGCCGCCCTCTTGCTTGGGGGCGCCGCAGTCACTGCCGAGGCACTCGGGATTGTTCTCGTCGGCGCGGGCCTGAGGGGCAATTGCCCAGGCTAGCCCGACGACCATGGCCGCATTGATGATGATTCGTCGCATGAGCGCTGCTCCTTAGAGGTAGGCCGGCCGATTGCCGGATGAATCTTGGTTATGCGAGCGGCGTGCCAACTGCGGGAAGCCTGAAAGAGCGACCGCTTACGCGAGATCCGTGATTCAAATCACGGGGGACTGGAAGCGACGGTGTGGAGCGCACACCTCACCTTGCTCGTCAGAGCGATGCTTGGCGCGCTGACCTGAGGCGTCGGCTCCACAGACTCCGAACGGTGGCGTCGACCCGAAAGGCGCGACATTCGACTACACCCACCTCGGTGTCGTAATCTGCGGGATCTGAGGAGCCGTAAATGAGGAAGCTCGCCCCTGGCCTTGCGTTGATGCTCGCGGGCTGCTGGCAAGTGGCCGTCGTGGGTGACGAGCTGACCACCGGGGGGAGTAGCTCAACCGGCGGCAGGTCGACCTCGGGCAGCTCGGGGACCGGCGGCCGCTCGACCGGCGGCAGCACCGGCCGCTCGACCTCGGGCACCAGCTCGGGCACCGGAGCGAGCGACGTGTGCGGCCCGTGCGCTCCGGGAGCAACCTGCGATGGGGGAGTGTGCGTCTGTCCAGGCGCGACGGATGGGACTTGCCCCCCCTCCACGAGCGACGAGTCGTTTTGCTTCGAGGGTACTTGCTCGTGGTGCTACGTCCATAAGGGCGGAACCTTGGAGGGCGACCAGTGTCGTATGCAGCTGGAGATTGTTGGCGACAGCTCTCCGGGCTGCATCGCGGTCGACAGCACCGAGGTCTATTGGAACGACACAACCGGACTCGAGAAAGTCCCGATCGAGGACATGACAAAGAACTCCCCGGGCGGCTCCCCCCAGACTCTCTATCTGAACCAGGGTGACCAAAGGATTGTGTGTCTCGCGATCGACGACACCGACGTTTATTTGACGGTCAGCGACGGGACCATCCGCAGGGTCCCGAAGACTTCTTTCGACGGTGGCGCCATACCCCCGATTGCGAGCGGGCAGGATGCGCCGCAAGGCATCGCGGTCGATCGATTCAATGTCTATTGGACGAATTCAGGGAGCAACGAAGTGATGAGGTTGGAGAAGACGGCTGCGTCTGTTCAGCCGACGGTCATCGCCACGCTTGGCAACGTCTCGGAAGGTCCGAATGCGATTGCGGTTGATAGCAACAACGTCTACTGGACGGATTACGAAGGCTCGAACGTCATGATGGTGCCAATCGATGGTGGGGTTGCCACGACCATCGCCATCAACCAGGAGTTGCCGTCCGCAATCGCGGTGGATGGCACCAACGTGTACTGGACAAATCAGGGGACGAGCGAGAGTACCGGTCAGGTCGTCAAGCAGCTCCTCGCCGGGGCTTTCGACGGAGGCACGGTGCTGGCCGCCCGACAACAACAACCGTCAGGAATTGCGGTGGACGGCACCAACGTCTACTGGACCAACTACTCCGGCGACTCCGTGAACTTCGTGCCGATCGCTGGCGGCGAGCCCGGACCGGTGTTCCCGATTGCCACCAACGATCCCATCGGAATTGCCGTCGACTCGAACAGCCTCTATTGGACGAGCTCCCCGCCTACCGTTTACAACGGCGCAGTCTACCAACTGACTCCGAAGTAGCCCACCGAACGCCTGGAAACCTCTCCTGGAAACCTCTCGCGTGGCGTCTTAACTTCATCGCAGTCAGTCGATGAAGGAGGGAGCATCCATGCCACGGGCGGTGAGATTCGATCGGTACGGTGGGGTCGAGGTGTTGCAGGTCGTGGACGCTCCCGGGCCGGCTCCTGGGCGGGGTCAGGTCCTCGTCCGCATGAAGGCGGCCGGCATCAATCCGGGCGAGGATGCGATTCGCGCCGGACTGATGGCCAAGCGCTGGCCCGCGACGTTTCCCTCCGGAGAGGGCAGCGATCTGGCCGGCGTCGTCGAGGAGGTCGGCGCCCCAGTAGACGGGTTCGCGCCGGGGGCCGAGGTCATCGGGTTCAGCAACGAGCGGTCGAGTCACGCCGAGCTGGTGGTCATCCCGGCGAACCAGCTGGTGCGGCGTCCGCCGAACGTCCCGTGGGAGCAGGCCGGCGCGCTGTTCGTGGTCGGAACGACCGCCTACGCCGCCGTTCGCGCGGTGGCCTTGGGCCCGGCCGACACCGTCGTCGTCTCAGGCGGCGCGGGGGGCGTGGGCTCGGTCGCGGTGCAGCTCGCGAAGAACAAGGGTAGCAAGGTGATCGGCCTGGCCGGTCCGAGCAATCACGAATGGCTGAAGGCGCATGGCGTGATCCCGGTTGCCTACGGCGACGGCATGGCCGAGCGGATCCGCGCGGCGGCTGGCGGGCGCATCGACGCCTTTGTCGACACCTTCGGCCACGGCTACGTCGCCCTGGCACTCGAGCTGGGCGTGGCCCCGGAGCGCATCGACACCATCATCGACTTCGAGGCCGCCAAGGGTGGCGTCAAGACCGCGGGCAACCACGACGCGGCGAATGCCGAGGTGCTCGCCGAGCTCGCCGCGATGATCGGCGCGGGGCGTCTCGAGATTCCAATCGCCAGGGTCTACCCGCTGGCCGAAGTCCGCGAGGCCTACCGCGAGCTCGAGCGGCGTCACACGCGCGGGAAGATCGTCCTGGTTCCCTAGTTCGGATAGCAGATGTCGACGCCGAGCTCGTAGGGGTAGCATTTCTGATCCACGGGGCAGGCTGTGGTCGTCCCACACTCGTGCACGCAGAATCCGTAATACTGGCCCTGGGCATAACAGACCTGCTTCGTGGGGCAGGTTCCCTGCGCCGACCCGGTCACCGAGCAGACGCTGAAGCAACTCGGACTGGCCGAGCCCTCGCACACAGCCGTCGGCTCACAGTAGGCCCCGGGGCCCGCGTCGACGATTCGCGCGCCCTGACAGCCGGTGGCGCCGACGCCGAGCGAGCCGGCCTGGTTGCAGATCTCGACCGCCGACCCGCTGCTGGAGTCGAAGGGCAGGCATACCCCGTCATCGTTTCCCGCCGAAGAGCAGGTCGAGAACGCCATGGCCGAGGAGTCGCAGAAGTTGTAGCCGCAGGAACCGACTCCGCCGGCGCCTCCGTCTCCGACGGTGCAGCCGTAAGCCTCGTTCGAGCAGTCGCCATTGGTCTCACACGAGACGGTCACTCCCACCGCGGCCGAGCCGTAGTACGCGGTGTCGCTCACCGCCGAGAAGATCCAGGCGGCCCCGACCTTTCCACCGAGGGCCGGTTCCCCGGGCAGGGCCTGCGGCACGTTGAGCTGCGCCATGACCTGCCCACCGGGACTGAGGCTGGCCTCGCTCAAGCCCGGGTTGGTCTGGAAATCGACCCCAAAGAAGGCGTCCTGGGCCACGAGCGCCCAGCTGTCAACCGGGGCGGACGCCCAGCCCGTGAGCGGAATGTCGACGGTGGTTCCCGGCATCGCCGGCACGAGCGCCGAGGACGCGAGGACATCGACGTACAGCACGCCGTCGGGCCAGGGCTGACAGGGCACCTGGCCGGCCAGCGCCGCGCTGTTGGACCAGATGTATTGTCCGCCCTCGGTGCCGTCAGGACTCAAGTAGTAGTGGGAGTTGCTCTCGCACATGTCGCCAAGCTCGCCGCCGATGTAGGCCCAGGCGTTGGGAGTGTCGTCGAACGTCCAGCTCGTGACGTAGGGATCGGTCGTGGCCTCGACGACCTCGTGCGAGCCCGAGACCTCGGTGTCTCCCTGGAGATCGTTCCGGCAGTTCGCCACCACGGCATAGACGGGGTAGGTGTCGCTCGAACCATCGTAGAAGTAGGTGTGGTAGCCGCCCTGGCTCTGACAGAAGGACGCCGTGCCCGCCCAGTCCGTGGGCAAGAAAAGCTCATAGAGGTTGCTGCGGGTGTAGGAAGGCATGGTCCGGTCGGTGTCGAAGTGGGTCTGGAGATACTGCTGAATCTGAGAGTCGCTCGAGCCGGGCGGGTCGTCGCTCAGACGCACGAACTGAACGGTGCCATTCCCCACGCCGTACTGCCCCACCGTCGTCGGAAGAAAGCCGCCATCGGCGATCCAGACCCCCCAATTCTCGAGGGCCGCCTGGTTGGGGTCGGCGTCGTAGGTCATGATCACGAGGTTGGGCTGTGACAGCACGCCGCCCATCTGGTTCGGGACCTGGGGGCCGCTGCCCGTCAGGCAGCTGGTTCCCTCGCAAACCGCGCCGGCGTCGCAGCCGACGCCGGTCTGCGCGTTGTTGGCGGTGAGCTGGTCGGCGCAGGCGCCGCCGTCGATCGAGCAGCCATAGTCGCAGAGGTTCGAGGGCCTGCAGGGCTGCCAACCGGCCGGGCAGCCGTCGATCAGAGCGGCGCCACTCGTCGTCCCGCTTCCAGTCGAGGTGCGTCCCGTCGTCCTGCCGGTGGTGCCGGATCCCGTTCTGGAGACCCCGGTCGATCCGCTCGAAGGCGAATCGGCTGGACCTGGATCACATGCCGCGAGCGAGAGAGCCGCGCCCAGCGCAAGGCCGCACGGCAAGGCAAAAGACTGACTCAAAGAATCGAACCTCCAGGCAGCGCGAAGGCATAGCCGCTAAGAGCGCCGACCGCAAACCAGGTGCCGCCGCTCCTGACAGGCCACGACCGGTCCTGTAGCCTTGCGCCGCATCGAGCGGCAGGTGGTGCCGAACGTCAAGGCCGGCTGAGAGCGCTACTGGTTGGAATCGTCGGCTGCCGGCGGCGGCGCGGCGGGCTTCGGGCGGGCCGTTTTGGCGTTGGCCTCGATGTTCTCGGTCTTGATGCGGTCCTCGAGCTCCTGATCATGCTCGGCGAGCTCATCCTCGAGATCCTGCTCGCGCGCTTCGATGCGCTCGAGGTCGTCGTTGATGGCGTTCTCCTCGTTGAGCTTGTGCGCCGTCCCGACATACTCGTCTCCGCCCCGCGCTTCGGTGCGGCTCAGCTTGCGGCGGTCGACCGCCTCGCGGGAGTGCAGCCGGGCCAGCTCGGCGCGCGCCCGCCGGTCGCGGGGGTCCTCGAAATGGAGATCGATATGCTGGCTCTTGCCGGCCGCGACCTTCAGCGACCGGGTCTGCGCGGGCAGCCCGGGGACCCGGGCCTCGATCCGGTGGGGCATTCCAGCCGTGACCTCGAGCTCCGCCGGGGCGAGCACCGGGGGTGCGCCGTCGAGCGACACCCTTGCCCCGGGCGGCATCGACTTGA
>Ga0302324_100024119_pt1 | contig 11736 bp, 9 predicted proteins | sample Palsa_T0_1_FD_201949 | JGI IMG/M metagenome (GOLD analysis project Ga0302324, IMG submission 201949) | Peat permafrost microbial communities from Stordalen Mire near Abisko, Sweden - Palsa_T0_1 | ecosystem: Environmental > Terrestrial > Soil > Palsa > Peat permafrost | place: Sweden: Abisko... | reverse complement strand
GGAATGGGCAGGACTCGAAAACCGCGAAAATCGCTCGCGCGACCGCATAAACACTGCATAAAGCCGACGTAGCTCAGTTGGTAGAGCAGCCGATTCGTAATTTGCAAATCCTCACACATTATCAACAGCTTACACTCGTGAGGGCGCATGAAACGCGTGTTTCAACCCCAGTATTCGTGCGGGGCGCCGTTGAGTCGTGAGCTAACACGAGAGAAACACGAGAGACTTTTCGTCGCCCTGACGTCTTGGCTGGCAGAGGTCCCCGTGTGGATCTCCGACATTAGTTTTGACCTAAGCGAGTATTGAACAGCTCTAGACTGACCACCTTCTACCATTCACTCCGGGCTTGGATCCCAGGGTGGGTCGCGGAATCTCTACGCATTTCGGTGCGATCGCGCAAACCGTCGAGAATGCCGTCCGCGATGGTGGGATCTCCGATCTGCTCGTGCCAGCGCGCGACCAGCAGTCGGGAAGTGAGAACGGTAGAGCGAGATCTTCGCAGATTTCCTAGACTTCGCGACGTTTTCGCAGTGCTGCCACAAACCTGAAAAGTGATGGCGCACAATTGTCAGAGTTGAGGAACGCTGCCGGAAAGTAGGTCCTCGCGGATGAACTCGCTAAGAAACGCGCGGGACTGGTTCTCAAAACACAGGAAGTTGTGGCCATTCATGGCAGTGGAAGGCTGATTTGGCCACATAATGGCCACAATTCCCTTTGCGTGTTTTCAGCTTCGCAGGGGCGACCGCAATCGAGTGGCGCGCCTTGCAAGAAGTGTGTTTTCTCGGCCCAGTGGCGCTCCCGATGGCCGGCTGAAAATTTGCTCCGCCAGACGCTTTGAAACTACGCCGAGTAGATTTATGCAACTGCCCTCCGATATGCGCGCGGGGAAAGTTTCGTCACGCGGCGGAAGATGTTCGACAGGTGGCTCTGGTCTGCGAAGCCGCACCGCATGGCAACCTCCGTGAGCGGAAGTGCCGGATTACAGAGGAGCGACTTCGCTCGCTCGATCCGCTCGCGGAGGATGTACTGATGTGGCGGTACTCCCGTGCTAAGCTTGAATGAACGGACGAAACGATATACGTTCATCTGGACGAGATCGGCGAGATCCTGAAGCGAGGGATTGGTCTCGAGATTGTCACCGATGTATTGCAACACAAGCCTTAGCGTGGCACTCGGAAGCGCCATTCTTTTTTCTAAACCCAGCACGACGTCGCTGTACTTTCGGACCAAGTGCGCGGCAACCGCTAGGCCTAGGCTCTCTCCGTAGAGCCGCCCAGCGGGACTCCCGGCGCGTAAATCGTCTTCGAGAGCCCGGATCGCATGGGTGACAAAACAGTCGTTAGTCGTAAAGAAGGGACGAAGTCGGAGATGTTCCGGCGGCGAGCCCTTGCAAGCCGACAAAAAATCGGGGGCGATCTCCAGGAGCACGAATTCGCCACCGCGATCCCATCGAGCAGCGTACGGCACCCGCGCTGGGAATATCTGGATGCTTTCGGTTGTCAAGCGCTGCGCCTGCCACCCTCGTCCAGGCCAGTACAACTCAAGGGGAAAGGGGCGAAGGTGCAGGGAGATGACGTGCCTGAGCAAGTACCCTTCAGGAAGTTCACCCGGCACATCGAGCCGGCGTTCTAAGTGGATTCCCCTCCACAGATCATCACTGGACCACCGAAGTGCTGCTGGACGCAGAGTCGACCGCTGTCCGGTCGCGCCGCTGACCCACTCAATCGCCGCACGGGGAGCCATCTGGGTTTCTCCCAAAACTAGGGGGAATAGTAGGGCCATCGAAACTAGCCTGTCAACAAGCATGAAGTCGGCGAAGAGTTCTGCCCGCCGACGCCAACACCGCCGAAGACAAGTTGTCCTGCGCTTCGGCTGCATCAGCCGATAGTACCCTCTGACCCGATGAGACCGTCATGCCACGAAGGCATCAGAAACTGGTGGCCGACTCATTCGTTTGTTCAGGCGATCGAAGAAATCGCAACTTTGCAAGAACTCACAAGACAGATTGAGCATCATCCGGATAGACACAAATAGTTCACGGAGAGATGCGCGCTCCGAGCGCAAATCCGATGGGCACCGACCTGAGGTCAAGCGGAGTTTTCAGCGCGGTTTTTCAGGCGGTCGACACTTTACAAAAGCCTTGCGGAAGTACCGTTGTTGTGAGGAAGAGAACGGGAAACTGTCGGTTATGGGGATTTCCCGAGTTTTTCTCACCGGCTAATACAGCCCGGGCCAGAAAGTTCAAACGCGCGTGCAGAACGATGGGTCGGAGATTGACGAAAACTTTCTGTCTCAACTAAAGGACGATCTCGCTGAACGTCGAATCGAACGCGGCATCACCCTCCTTCGATCACGCGAGTCGTTCATGGAAGTGGTCTGCCCTCAACACGAGAACGCGGCCCGATTCGTCGGGCATCTAGCCCAGTGGGTTGATGTCGGATTTGCATCTGCGACTAGGTTGCGCGACATTCTGAGTCGCTTCGACCAATCCCAGCGATCGAAGCTTTCAGTGACCGATTACCTTTACCTTCGTATGGCCGAGGGTATGGTCGCCATGGCGGCACAATTAGCTGACGTGGCAATTCGCCATTTCGATCTTCTGATCATTTTCGGAGAGGAATGGAACGACAAGCTGTCGCTTGCCATCGTGTATTTTTGGAAGGGCCGTTGCCTACGCATGAAGGGAGAATATGATCAGGCCCTCAGCTTCACGATGCTGGGAAAAAATTTGGTCACTGAGTTGGGTCGCACGCGCATGGCTGCAGCAATGCAAGTCTTAGAGAGTTGGCTGTTGTTTCAGAAGGGCAAACTACGGGAAGCCTCAGCTACCTCCCGCGACGCGGAAACCTCACTGCAAGAGACCGACGACTATGTGACTCTGGGAAATATTCATTCATTTTATGGGCGGGTAGCACGCAGGGCGGGCCAGTACGACAAGGCGATCGAGTATTTCAACCGGGCGATTGAAGAGTTCAAAAAACGAGACCCCTACCACCCGAACTTGGCTCGTTCTCTCGCCAACCTGGCCCTCGCAAAAAGAGAAGTAGCTCTTCAAGTGCGCAGGAGGATCGACCATGACGCTGAGCGGCACCGGAAAGCTGGCGGTAATGTTGAACCCAAACAAGTCTTCGGGCGGAACGACTGTCGACACCAGCTCGAGCAACTCCGTGACGAAGCGCTGTCGCACCTCGATAGAGCTTCTGCAATTTACCTGCGCCGTCCTAATCGTCACGGCGAGGCCACGGTTCATCTGAATTACGGATACCTACACCTTGACGATGGGGACTTCGATCTCGCCGAAGCACGGGCCGCAACGGCTTACCGATTGGCCGAAGAGAAGCGCGACTACATAATAATGGGACGGGTTCGGGTGCTCCAATGCATGATTGAGAATGCCGAGATAGACGAAGAGCTCAGTGAGGGCATCGATCCTGGCAGCCATGCTCAACGCGCCCTCGAGTTCATTCATGAAGCCATAGAGCTTGCCAAGCGCACGCAGAATCGCCGACTGTTGGACAGCGCATATGTGTGGCAAGGATTTACGCATTGCAACGCGTTCTTTGATAATCCAGAGGCTGCTCGCGAATCCTATGAATTGGCTACTCACAGCAAGGGTGCTCAGTCCTGCACCACTTGGCGAGATTTGCAAACCCTGAAGTCTAGGATTCTTCAAAGAGGAAGCGTCGATTCGAAACTGAAGGCCTGGTGCCAGGGATCGGTCGGAGACAAGAGCTTCCAGCAAATCAGCGAGGAATTTGCAGAACTGGTCATTCCGCGAGTTTGGGAACGTGAAGGACACAACGTTTCTCGCGTAGCCACTCGCCTCTCTATTTCTCCCAAGAAGGTTCGTCGGATTTTGAGACAAGTTGATCCGCGCAACCCCCAGAAGACCTAAGTTGGGCCGAAACGGACGCTAGTCCGGATTGGACTCTACTTTGTTACTACTTCTGGTAGTAGCTTGCACACCAAATTAATGTCCGCCTGCGCGCCACCTCCGGCGTTCTAATCGCAGTCTCGGAAAGGCACGACACTTTCCTGAGTGATTGCAAACATGAGTAACTATTCGCACAAAATCGTACTTGCCACAACGCTATTCGCCCTTCTCGTTGCCAACCTCTACGCGCAGAATTCAAACGGCGCGCTTCGAGGAGAGATTCAAGACGTCAGCGGCGCGCGCGTCTGAGGCCGTGGACTGCGCTCGTCGCATCTAGACCAGTTGGCAGACGCAAACCCCAAAAGCTTTGCGATCGACCGAAACGGACGCCGGTCCGAATTGGATTCTACGTTTGGCTCTATTTGACAGATTGGTCTTTAATGCAAGCGCGATGTTGGTCGTTGATGTGGGGGTTCTTCCAAATCACAAGCATGATTTTTCGCCCGAAAAGTTTTGTGATGTCTCTCACTGTGGGAAAAGCAGACTGAAACATGGGAGACGAGCAAGCACTTCCATGCAAGCTGTGGTGTTTGTCTATTTCAATGAAAGGCTCCCGGTTACGGAGAACGACATAGCTTATGAATCTGAAGAGCTGGCTTTGTAGTTCATTATTAGCTGTCGTGTTTGTCGCACCGGTATTCGCTGGAACAAACGAAGGCTCGGAAACGAAATCCAATTCCGCCGCAACAGCAGCCACCGCACCGAGCACGTCCGACCCGGCTGCCGCTCCGGCAAATCCCGCCACTCCATCGCCGGCTCCGTCACCGAATCCCTCACCGAGCTTGTCTCCAACATCGGCCCTCGCGACCGGGAACCAAGATGGCGGCACTTCTAAATGCGCTGGTAGCGAAAGGAGTGCTCGCCCCAACCGAGGCAAACGCGATTCGAAACGCTGCCCCGGAAGCCGAGTTTCAACTCCTGGTCGAGGCGCTCAGCCGCAAAGGCATCCTGAGCGCAGCCGATTTGACAGCAGCCAATCCAGAGCCGCAACCTGCCGCCGCAGCGGCAGCTCCGCAGCCGGAGAATGAAAGCATGTCTTCCCCGCTGAGTGTCTCGGAGGCGCAACCGCAACAAACCACGCCGCAGACACCTCGCCCCTCCCGTGTGGCAGGCGAACTGCCGCCTCCCCCGGCCGGGGTGGTAACGGCCGTGACTCCGGTCCGCGTGTTCCCGGTTGACGCCCCCAAGTCCGGCGCCCTGGCTGGCATAAAAGCGGGCCCGATCACGCTTGCTCCTTATGGATTTATCAAGGCTACGGTCGTCCATGACAGCAGCGACCCCGATGGCGATGACTTCCCGTTTCCCGGCATATGGCTGAATGCCGGAGGTAATTCGACCTTCAACACCGGCCCAACCGAGGATCCCGAAGTCCACGTCAAGGCGCGCTCCACCCGCTTCGGAATGAACTTCGAATGGCCGGACGTTTCGAAGAAGATCACGCTGACCGGCAAGATCGAGGGCGACTTCGAAGGCAACTTCAGCGAAGTCGACAACCGCGACGTAACCTCGATTCGCAACAATGAACCGCAACTCCGTCTGGCCTTTGTCCGCATGGATTACCATGCCAGCGATGCCACCGACCTTTTCTTCGTCGGCGGGCAGGACTGGACGCTTTTCGGATCCGGGGCGCTGATGAACATAGTGGAAACTACATTCAATGGCGCTTTTTGGGGCAACATCTACACCCGTTCGCCACAACTGCGGGTCGGCTTCATCCAGACACTGGAGAAGAGCCGCCACGTTAACCTCGAGGGTCAATTCGGGGTTATGATGCCCAGCAGCGGTGAGATTCTGAAGCTCGGGACAACCGGGCTGGCCGGTCAGCTCGGGCAAGGCGAGCGCGAGGGTGCCGACTCCGACCGTCCCGAATATGAAGGCAGAGTGGCGCTGAGTTACCAGGTCGACAGGGCCACGGGAGTCGCCCCAGCGCAGATCGCTCTGGCCGGATTCCATGCCCGGCGCACCTCCATCGTTCCAAACAGCTCCTACGCTTCTTGCGCTGGAGGCGCGAACGTACTGGATTGCTCCTTACAGTCTGCTTTCCCGAACGGCTTTCAATCTTCCAGCACCTTGTGGGGCGGCCAAATCGTGGCGCAAGTGCCCACCCGATGGTTCACCTTGACGGCAACCGCCTACAAGGGAGGCGACTTGCGCTTCTACTTGGGCGGCCAACTCAGCACTTTCGCCACCGATACCGGCGGGCTGACTGGCGTATCCACCGAGTACCTAACGGCGGATGGCGGACCGCTGGCTGCTGCCGGTGCCGCCGTCCTCGGTTGCACCGCCGCACTAGTTACCGGGGCATGCCCGGCCGGGAGCGTCGTGGTTGCTCCGGAGCGGCCGATCCGGTCATTTGGCGGCTTCGTCCAACTCGGCTTGCCGCTTTCCCGCTGGTTCAATGCCGACCCGAAAGGCCACAACGCGGGCTGGCAGCTTCATTTAACCGTCGGCAAGGATCAGGTCGTGGATCGGGACGAGAATAATCCTGGCTTCACTGCCAATGCCAACGTTTTGTCACCATTGCCCCTTCTGATGGGCAAGAGTGCTATAGGAACCTTGTATTACAAACTCAACAATTGGGCCACGTTCGGCTTTGAGCAATCGATTTATGCTACCCGTTTGGTCGACCACCTCACACTGTACACAATTGCTGGAAGTCCATCGAACGAATGGCAAGATCACCGCACCGAGTTCGGGCCGATCTTTACGTTCTAGACCAAACGTCTGGTCAGCATTTGCAGTAAACAGATCCAACCGCAACGTCCGGGACTAAGTACTGCAGTTCATGGGAGAAAGTATGGCGAATGCCGCGCAAGTTACGGGAACGCGTCAAGCAGAATACAGCATCTGGCGCGTGATCATGGCCTCGTCTGTCGGCACCATGATCGAATGGTACGACTTCTACATCTTCGGCAGTCTCACAGCAGTCCTGGCCCTGAAGTTTTATCCCCCGGGGAATGATACTTTCGCCTACCTCGCCTACCTTGCGACCTTCGCGGTCGGCTTTCTGGTGCGCCCTTTCGGTGCACTGTTCTTTGGGCGCATCGGCGACCTGGTCGGCCGCAAATACGCCTTTATCGTGACCCTCTCCATCATGGGCTTTTCAACCTTTGTCATCGGCCTGTTGCCTTCCTTCAAGACGGCAGGCTGGTTCGCACCGGTCGTACTGCTCGCGATCCGCATCTTGCAGGGACTGGCGCTGGGCGGAGAATACGGCGGCGCCGCAGTTTATGTCGGCGAGAACGTCCCCGACAAGAAGCGCGGCTTCTACACCAGCTTCATCCAGATCACCGCCACGCTCGGCCTGTTCGTCTCCCTCATCGTGATTCTGGTCACGCAGAATTCCATGTCGAAGGAAGACTTCGCCAACTATGGCTGGCGCATTCCTTTCCTTGTCTCGATCATCCTGGTGATGGTCTCGCTCTACATTCGCTTGAAGATGAAGGAATCGCCCATCTTCGCCGAACTGAAGGCTGCGGGCATGACTTCCACGCAACCACTTACCGATGCGTTCACCAAATGGGCGAACCTGAAACTCGTCCTGATTTCGCTCTTTGGAGCGACCGCCGGTCAGGGCGTGATCTGGTATACGGGACAGTTCTACGCTCTTTTCTATATGCAGACCGTCCTGAAAGTGAATGTCAAGACCGCCGCCATCGTGGTCGCCATCGCTCTTCTCATCGGGATGCCGTTCTTCACTGTAGTGGGAGCGCTTTCCGACCGGATCGGCCGGAAGAAACTCATGATGGCGGGTTGCCTGCTCGCCGTCATCTTCTACATCCCGATCTACAAAGGCATGGAACGCGCCGCCGGTAATAATGTGGTCACGGTAAAATCCTCACGCAACAAAGTGACGGGCGCAATCGGGCTCACGGCCATGACCACGGACGCGACCGGTGCCTTGGTTCCTGCCAAGGAAGCTCCCGCTCCCAATACCACCATGTTGGTGCTTTGGGTGTTCGTGCAGGTTCTCTTCGTATGCCTGATATACGGCCCCATCGCTGCCTACCTGATCGAGGCTTTCCCGGCGAAGATTCGATACACTTCGCTTTCTCTGCCCTATCACATTGGAAATGGAGTGTTCGGAGGGTTATTGCCGTTGATAGGTCTGTCGTCGGTCGCCGCGACCGGAAATATTTATGCCGGCCTCTATTACCCAATGATTGTGGCCGGCGTCACGTTTGTCGTCGGCAGTCTGCTGCTGCGCGAGACTTACGGTGTACGTATCTGGGACGAGGCCGGAGGTCGTCCCGCGGCGGCGGATTGAGAATTTGGCGCTTCCAACGCGCCGGCCTTCCCGCGGTGTGAAAGCCGGCGCAAAACCCCTGACTCCGCCAACTGGCGCTGGCGGAGAACTGCCCGTGTGTATCATGAATTCAGGCAATCCAATCAAGGTGTAACCAATATGGCGGAAATGCTTCAGAAACCACAGGTGGTGAGCGAGACCACCGAGGCTCAGATCGCAGTCCATTGGCGGGAGGAGGAATATTATTATCCCTCCGCGAAATTTGTCGGCCAGGCGAATCTGACCGATCCCGGCATCATCGATCGCTTCAGTGAGAAGAATTTCCCCGAATGCTTCCGCGAGTACGCCGATCTGCTGAGCTGGGATCAGTACTGGCACACGACGCTTGACACGAGTGACCCACCCTTCTGGAAGTGGTTCGTCGGCGGCAAGATCAACGCCTCCTACAACTGTGTGGACCGCCACCTCGCCAGGTACAAGAACAAAGCTGCATTGATTTTTGTTCCCGAACCGGAATCGGAAGCTCCCGTATCCGTCACTTATCGCGAGCTCTACGTACGAGTGAATGAATTCGCCGCCCTGCTGCGCGATTTCTGCGGCCTGAAAAGTGGAGATCGCGTCACCATTCATATGCCCATGGTCCCCGAGTTGCCCATCACCATGCTGGCCTGTGCCCGCCTCGGCGTAATCCATTCGGTTGTGTTTGGAGGTTTCAGCGGCGAAGCTTGCGGCCTGCGTGCCGCCGATTCCGGAAGCCGCGTACTCATCACCATGGATGGCTACTATCGCAACGGAAAGATGATCGACCACAAGGCGGGTGCCGATATCGCGCTGAATACTGCCAAGCAGGAAGGCCAGGCCGTGGACAAGGTCCTCGTCTGGAGGCGCCACGCAGGCAAGGATGCCTCGGCTTCGCCGTTTGTGAAAGGGCGCGACTTCCTGGTTGACGAAGTGCTGCAGAAATACATCGGTAAAATTGTGCCTCCCGTCCCCATGGATGCGGAGGCACCGCTGTTTCTTATGTACACCAGCGGCAGCACCGGAAAGCCGAAAGGCTGCCAACATCGCACCGGAGGTTATCTCTCCTATGTGGCTGGCACCTCCAAGTACATCCAGGACATTCATCCCGAGGATGTGTATTGGTGCATGGCGGACATCGGCTGGATCACCGGCCATTCCTATATCGTTTACGGTCCCCTCGCCTTGGCCGCGACCAGCGTCCTCTACGAAGGCGTCCCTACTTACCCCGACCCCGGTCGGGTATGGAGAATCGCGGAGCGCCTGGATGTCAACATCTTCCACACCTCGCCGACTGCCATTCGCATGTTGCGCAAGTCAGGACATGATGAACCTACCAAGTACAACTACCATTTCAAGCACATGACCTCGGTCGGAGAACCCATCGAACCAGAGGTCTGGCGCTGGTACTACGAAACCGTCGGCAAGCGCGAGGCGGTCATCGTAGATACCTGGTGGCAAACGGAGAACGGCGGCTTCCTGTGCAGCACAAAACCGGCGTTGGATCCGATGAAGCCGGGAAGTGCGGGCCCGGGAATGCCCGGAATCTATCCCGTGATTTATGACGAAAACAACGAACTGGTAACCGCAGGGTCAGGCAAGGCAGGCAACATCTGCATTCGGAATCCGTGGCCCGGGATCATGCAAACCATCTGGGGCGACCGCGACCGTTTCGTCAGCCAGTACTACCGGAAATACTCGAAGAATCCCGCCAGCAAGGATTGGCATGATTGGCCATATTTTGCCGCTGACGGAGCCGTGCTTGCCGCGGATGGCTATTTCCGCATCCTCGGCCGCGTCGACGATGTTATTAATGTGGCCGGACACCGTCTAGGCACGAAGGAAATCGAGTCTGCCTGCCTGACCGTTGCCGAGGTAGCGGAAGCGGCGGTGGTGCCTGTCGTGGACGAAATTAAAGGTCGCGTGCCCGAAGTCTATATCGTCCTGCAACCGGGCATCGAGTCCAGTCCTGCGATTGTGGAAAAGGTCAATAAGGTCATTGAAACCATGATTGGCAAGATTGCCCGCCCGCGAAGGATCCTTATCGTTCCGGATATGCCGAAAACACGCTCTGGCAAGCTTATGCGTCGTGTTCTGGCGGCTGTATCCAACAACCTGAGTACAGGAGATATCTCGACCTTGGCCAATCCCGACGCTGTCGAAAAGGTCCGGGAGATGGCCCAAGGCAAGGAACCGGTTGCGCTAACGGATGGTCCCGAGGACCTGAAAAGATTCGGAAGCGTGGACTAAAAAGAGCGGATTAAAAGAAGAGTGACGCTGTCCAGCCTTTGAAACAGAGCGGTTCAAGCCCGGTGAAGAGCCGGGCGTACGCGCCCGGCCCCCGATTGCTCACTTCTTATCGTCATCCTTCTTATCGTCTTTCTTTTGGTCTTTGCCCTCATCCTTGGGCTTAATCGAAAGCAACTCCACCTCGAAGATCAGTGTCGCATCGGGCCCAATCTCCGCCCCAGCGCCGCGTTCGCCATAAGCCAGGCTTGAAGGAATGACTAACTGCCATTTCGATCCAACTGGCATAAGCTGCAGCGCTTCGGTCCATCCTTTAATCACTTGACCGACGCCAAATGTGGCTGGCTGCCCGCGCTTGTAAGAACTGTCAAATTCCGTTCCATTGATCAGAGTGCCGCGATAGTTGCAGACAACCGTGTCGCTAGCTGCCGGCTTCGGCCCTGTGCCGGCGGTCAGAATTTTGTATTCCAGACCGCTGGGCAACGTAACCACGCCCTCTTTACTCTTGTTCTCCGCCAGAAAAGCTTCGCCGTCCTTTTTGTTCGTAGCCGCGGCCTCTTGTGCTTTTTCCTGCTGCTGTTTGCGAACCTCGTTCTGCACTTCGGTGAGCACCCCCTTCGCTTCCTCTTCCGTCAGACGCGTCTTGGTACCAGCCAGAGCGTCCTTTAATCCCTGGGATACGAGAGCGGGGTCTACTTGCACCGATTGCTTTTTCAGGTTAGCCCCAAGGCCCTGCCCGATATTCATTCCGAGGGCATAGCTGAACTTTTGTTTTCGCGTTGTAAGCGCCGGAGCGGTCGTCTTCGCGGCGGTTCCCGTTTTCTTTGCCGGAGTTGTGGCCGATGGGGCCGAAGGAGTCGTTGCCGGCGGAGTACTTGCTGGAGGCTGTTGGGCATAGCCATCCCCAGCCAGCATAGTCGACGCGGCCAATAGTAGCGCTGTAATCAAAGATCTTTGCATTCATCTATTGTCCCATAATTTTGCATCCATGCAGGGTTCCCCGGTACTCCTTAATGCACTCGGTGGCAAACGAATTTTAGTTTCCAAGGGCAATCTTTCGACACGGAGATAGCGCTATAATGCCGAGCATGAAAACCGCAGCCTGGTTGTTTTCGCTTGCAGTGATAGTAATTTCGTTAGGAAAGGCCAGCACCGCCAAGATTCTGGTCCAACTGAAGGACGCTCAAGGCAAGGTCGTAGGCAGCGCCATTCTGTGGGAATCCGGCCTTGGGATAGAGATGGAAGTAAATATCGAGAACCTGCGGCCCGGCGAACATGCCATTCACTTTCA
>Ga0302324_100024118_pt1 | contig 11737 bp, 5 predicted proteins | sample Palsa_T0_1_FD_201949 | JGI IMG/M metagenome (GOLD analysis project Ga0302324, IMG submission 201949) | Peat permafrost microbial communities from Stordalen Mire near Abisko, Sweden - Palsa_T0_1 | ecosystem: Environmental > Terrestrial > Soil > Palsa > Peat permafrost | place: Sweden: Abisko... | reverse complement strand
GAATTCTACCCACCCGATTTCAGGAAAGTAAACGGAAACCCACGCATGGGATGCATCCGATCCCACCAACTTTTCTTTTCCGGGGGGAGGAAGGGTTTCAATGTATCCGCTTACGTACCGCGCGGGCAATCCCAGATTCCGCAAACACGCAATCATGAGATGTGCAAAATCTTGGCATACGCCTTTGCGTAATTTCAGCACGGACTCTACCGGCGTGTTAACGGTTGTAAATCCGGGTTTGAACTCAAGAGAAGAATATATTTTACGCATCAGGTTCTGGCATCCACTCCACAGGGTAGCATTTTCCGGAAAGCAATCCCCGGCAAACTTTTGAATATCCTGACTGTAGGGAACATGGATGGAGGGAAGTGTATATTGAATTACATCATAATAAAAATCGCCCGACGCAGCCAGCCGATCCCTCACGTCTTTCCACATCACATAAGAATTAAAGGCAAGGTCGGCGTTGGTTTGGTTTCCAATGTTTACAAGGCTCTCTGAATTGATTTCCAGTTGCTCGTGCTCTTTGTAAATGGAGAAGAAGACTATCGTGTTTCCGAAAAAATCAGTCTTATACGTGAGCTCATCCGGAAGAGGAAATATTTTTATATCCGATGAAATACATTCCTGCTGCAGCACGGTAAGGGGCACCAGGCACACACGGTTATGGCAGATGCTCACCTGTTCCTGGTACACATATTCCGTTCTATGCCTAATTTTATAACGCATACTCAAACTTCGAACTGAAAACCGTCCTTACTTCCTTGTTGCTGGTAAGTAGAATGGTTGAAGTAATTGGCACTTAACTTTGTGGACAACAAGGAAATTTGCTCGTGCAAATTCTCACAGAATGCGTCCAACGCTTCACGGTGCCCGGTTTCTTTGTTATTTTCTATTAATTTGTCGATCGTAATTAAACGCACCTGACTATAGCATTCGAAGACGAGCCGGGAGACTTCATTGTCACTGGCGGCATCTTCTTTTTGCGGGAGGCTTCTGGAATATTTTAACAGCCCCTCGAGTTGCGAAGACAACGAGGTGGGATTTTGATTGTTTAAAAAAAGAAGGTCGAGGGCGGGAGCAATATCAATGGAGGTCCGGTAAACGGAGCGATACGTGGAGAGATTCTGACTCGTTAAAAGCAACGTCTCCAGTAATTGAAATTCCACGCTTTCGTCATATTGCGTCGATAACAGCGACTTAAACAGGGTAAGCTCCATCAAGAGCTCTTCAATGACCTGCCCCATTCGATACATGGTGCGGCTCTGGCCCCGGTACATGCACTGACGACACATTTCGGAGAATGACAGAAGCCCGATATTAAGCTGGTCCAGCAGCGAAAACACATGCCGTATTCCATCCGGTTCAAGAAGAGCGATTTTTCGTTTCACATTTTCGACGTCATCAATAATCCGCCAGCTGTCGACGGTCCATCGATCACGCGCCGAATACATCGACTTAAGCAGGTTATTCAGTGTGAAGAGGACACTTCCGGGGCGTTCCTGATTGCAAATGATGTGATGGATTTCCAGCAATGGATTTTTTATTTTGTCTTCCGCATCTTCCACAAATCCCGGGAAGGTATCCGTCAGGTGTGTTACGGTTTGCAATTGCACGCGTAGTGATTCCGAATCAGTATCGCCGTTGAGGTATCCCGTTTGGGTAATGTTTCTTACGACCAGGCGAATAAAACGCGAGGTGCGGATGACACGCTGAGTATAACGTCCAACCCAATATAAATTTTCCGCTGCGCGGCTCGGAAGGACCGCTTTTCGTTTTATGCTGAAGGTGTGCGGCGCGGTCTGTGCCTTGACATTTTTAAAAGGTGCTTCTACCCAGGTATCCTTGGCAATGCCACCATGTTGGTTGGAGACCAGGAAACTTCCTTTCTCCGGAGAACAACGGGTAAGACCTCCAGGCATGATTTCGTAACCGTCCGGGCCGGCCACAAGATAGGAGCGAAGAACGGTGTATCGCGGCTCCAGTCTATCCTGCGTAAATACGGGAGCTGTCGAGAATTCAACTTCTTCCTGGCCGGAGAAAAGAAAAGGCTGAAATTTTATCATGGCAATCAGTTCATCCTTTTTTGACCTGGAGAGATGCCTTCCAATAACGGTTTTGAAACCGCTCATGCGATCAATCTTTTTAATAACCAGATGATCCATATTTTCGATGACGTAATTCATCTCCTTCTTCTGTCCACACCACCAGGTGGCAATGGTCGGGATGATCGCTTCTTCGTTGAGGAAATACTTGAAAATCCCTTGCATGAATGCCATGAGTCCGGTATTTTCAAGTATGCTGCTGCCAAGCGGATTCGCTACTGCAACGTTGCCCTTTCGAATAGCTTGTAACAAGCCCGGTATTCCAAGTTGGGATTCTTCCCGCAACTCCAGGGGATCACAATAGGTGTCGTCAAGGCGGCGCAAAATGATATCTACTTTCTCCAGTCCCTCCACCGTTTTGATCCACACCTGACTGTCGCGCATCAGTAAATCTTCGCCTTGTACAAGGGTAAGGCCAAGATAAGAAGCCATGAAGGCATGTTCGAAATATGTTTCGTTACGGGGACCCGGTGTCAGCAGCACGATGCGCGGTTGTTCCTTCCCTAACGGAGCTATTTTCATGAGCGCCTGCATCATGCCGTTGAAAAATCCACCCAACTTGGCTACGTGGTGTTGGCTGAATAATTCCGGTAATACGCGACTTAAGGCGCTTCTGTTTTCAAGTGCGTACCCCATGCCCGACGGCGCCTGCGTTCTGTCTTTAATAACCCAGACTTTGCCATCCGGGCCGCGTGAAAGGTCGGCGGAATACATAATGAGCTGATGGTCACCAGGTAGCCGGATATTGGAGCAAGGACGCAAGAAACCGGGGTGCGCGTAAATGAGTTCGGGTGGAATGATCCCCTTTTTCAGCAGTATTCGTTCTCCATAGATATCCTCCAGCAACTTGTTCAGAATAAAGGCGCGCTGTTTCATTCCCCGTTCAAGGCCACGCCATTCCGCCGCGGAAATGACTAGCGGAATCGTGTCCAGCAACCAGGGGCGGTTAAGTCCATCCGAATCCCCGTAGACATTATACGTGACACCGTTTTCCTGTAGAAGTTTTAGAAGTTCCTGTTGCCGGTTTTTGAGTTCGGGGGCGCCAAGACTTTCAACATTGGTGAGTAGACGCTTCCAGTTGTCTTTTAATTTTTCATCGCGTGTGAAGCATTCATCTAACACGGTCTGATTGGCGAAATATCCTTCAGTCAATGTATGAATCTGCGTGTCGTTGGGTACTCTCTCCATTCGTGTAGGGAATTTAGAATTGCCGCAAGTCTAAAGTACGCGGATATTCCGGACTTATTTTCACTTTTGGCGGATCAAAATTCTTGGGTTGGAGATTGGGTTCTAAGTACCGGGCAATCCCGGTAAAATTTTCCGACGGTGTAAAGACTCCTTGCGTGTGACCCTGATTCGAAAAACGACTGATCCTTCGGCCCTCTGCTTCAAACGAATTCACCGGGAACGTATCATAGTTTCTTCCGCCCGGGTGGGTCACATGATAAGTGCATCCACCAATAGCGCGATGATTCCACGTGTCGACAATGTCAAAAACCAAAGGAACATCTTTACCCAGCAGGGGGTGCAAGGCAGAAGGAGGTGTCCAGGCGCGGTAACGGACACCGGCCACAAACTCTCCTTTTACGGAAGTTTGTTGTATGGGTACCGGCACACCATTACAGGTGATCATGTACCGGTCTTCATTGAAATTTCTGACTTTGACTTCAACGCGTTCAACCGACGAATCCACAAAACGGGCGGTGCCTGCGCGCGATGTTTCCTCTCCCAACACATGCCAGGGTTCGATGGCCATCCGCACCGATAATTCCATTTCCTGAATCGTGATTTTTCCGAGCAGTGGGAAACGAAATTCAAAAAAAGTGTCAAGCCAGTTTGCCTGAAAGGGATATCCTGCTTCTTGCAGATCGCGGGTGACGTCCGCAAGGTCTTGATGCACATAATGCGGAAGCATGAACTTATCATACAATTCCGTTCCCCAGCGCACCAGCTTGTGCGTGTAGGGTTTTTGCCAGAACCAGGAAACCAGACACCGTATCAATAGCAATTGAACAATGCACATTTGTTTATTGGGCGGCATATCGAATCCCCTGAACTCCAATATGCCAAGTCGTCCGGTGGCGCTATCGGGTGAATATAATTTGTCAATGCAGAATTCAGCCCTGTGCGTATTGCCCGTGATGTCAACCAATAAATTGCGGAATATTCTGTCGACGGTCCAAAATGGAACATCTCCGCTCTCCGGGATCTGGTTGAAAGCAATTTCAAGTTCGTACAACATTTCCTGACGGCCTTCGTCAACGCGTGGCGCCTGGCTGGTGGGTCCGATAAATTGAGTTGAAAAAAGATAGGATAGCCCGGGATGATGCTGCCAATAGGTAATAAGACTTCGAAGTAAGTTAGGTCTTCTCAATAGCGGACTATCGGCCGGCGTGATGCCCCCAATAGTGATGTGATTGCCGCCGCCGGTACCCGTATGTTTGCCATCCAGCATGAACTTCTCAGTGCTCAGCCGGCTGAGATGTGCCTGTTCGAATAAAACATCGTAATTATGGATCAGTTCTCTCCAACTTTTGGCCGGATGAACATTAACTTCCAAAACACCGGGGTCCGGTGACAAGGAAAGTTTAGTTACGCGATTGTCGCCGGGAGGTTCATATCCTTCAATTACTAGTTTCAGCGTTAACGTCTCCGCCGCAGCCTCGAGGGAAGCTAAAAGATCAAAATAATGCTCTATGTATTTCAACGGCGGCATGAAAACATAAAGTTTGCCTTCGCGGACTTCAATGCAAAGCGCAGTTCGTATGGTATATACATCAAAAGTGGGGACCGTTTTTTCTTCGGAATCCTTTTTTACTTTTGTTTTTCCGTGCTTTCGATCTTCGCCGACAAGCTCCTCCGGATCATTTTCCGGATAGGATTCCTGATAAAACTCACGGGGCAACTCCTGGGGGGTGATGGGTTCGTGATACCGGTGAAGAACTTTCTCCTGGAAACTTCCCAGGGCGGGTAATTCCTCAAACGGACTTCGTTCCACTTGCCGTTGTGTTTTGGGCCCGCTGATGTACGCCAGTGACTTTAAGGGCAGCCTAAGTCCAATCGCTGAATTTCCGGGAATGAGTATGAGGTGATTGCTACGAAAAGGCCACGCGCAGGAGATCCATCGATTGCTCCAGTGATTCCACTCTAACGGAATAACATATCCTACCGGAGAGCCCAATCCTTTTTCCAGTAACTCGGCTAGTTTTTGCCGTTCCAGCGGGTCACTCAGGTTGGCTTTATACGGATCGACATTGATAGGTACTTTATTTTCTTCCCACAAAAAATAGAATGCGTCTTCTCGAGCCGGATGGATGTGTTCTTGCGGAATGTTTAGAAATTTTGTCAATTCATGAGCCAACACATTGGCATCGTCGATGGTGAAGGAAGAAGGCTCGGGATCAAGATCGAGCAAGGACTCGTTCTTCCAAATGGGTAAGCCATCATTTCTCCAGTAGGCTGAATATTGCCAACGGGGGAGCGGTTCGCCCGGATACCATTTTCCCTGGCCTTTGTAGATGAACCCTTCCGGAGCAAAGACACTCTTCAATCTCTTGATTAATTCAGCTCCCAACTTTCTTTTCTGCGGACCATCGGCATCCGTGTTCCATTCTTTTGCCTCCATGTCATCGATTGAGACAAAAGTAGGTTCTCCGCCCATCGTCAAGCGCATATCCCCTTGTTTGAGATCTTCGTCTACTTTGTGGCCCAGGGCCAGGATGGTGGCCCATTGTTCTTCCGTGTAGGGTTGAGTAACCCTGGGATCTTCATGAATTCTAAAAACTTCGTTTTTAAATGTAAATGTTACGTTGCAAAAGTCCGTCATCCCGGTTACGGGTGCTGCGCTTGCGGGATCCGGTGTACAGCACAGCGGGATGTGACCTTCTCCGGCAAATAGCCCGGACGTCGGGTCAAGACCCACCCATCCTGCACCTGGGATAAATACTTCGGCCCAGGCATGTAGGTCGGTGAAATCTTTTTCGGTGCCGGAAGGTCCGTCCAGCGCCTTTACATCGGCTTTTAATTGGATCAGGTAGCCCGACGAAAAACGCGCAGCGAGCCCCACACGGCGGAGTATTTGTACCAACAGCCAGGCCGAGTCGCGGCAAGAGCCACTTTGCAAGCTCAGCGTTTCTTCACTGGTTTGTACACCGGGTTCAAGCCGCACGGTGTACCGGGTATGCTTCCATACTTGTTGATTCAACTCAACGAGAAAATCAATAACTCTTTTCTTTTCTGAAAGGTTTATTGCGTTCACCCATCGCTGAAGCAAAGGGCCATTTTCGACCAACTCAAAATACGGAAGCAACTCTTTCTTGAGTTGATGGTCGTACGTGAAAGGGAAATTTTCGGCATATTCCTCGACAAAAAAATCAAAGGGATTGATCACGATCATGTCGGCGATCACCTCTACTTCAAAATCAAGCAGGGTAGTTTGCTCCTGAAAAACAACCCGGGCCAGCCTGTTCCCGAACGGATCCTGTTGCCAATTGATGAAATGATTTTCGGGTTTGATTTTTAACGAGTACGATAAAATCGGAGTCCGGCAATGAGGGGCGGGGCGCAAACGGAACGTATGCGGAGACAGGTTTACGGCTCTGTCATAGGCATAAGACATCTGGTGCCGGATTGCAACTTTGATGGACATAGGATCCCTGATTTACAGGTCTATTTCGGAAAAACAAAACGTAAAATAACCAATAGGTCAAAATAATCATGCCAACCAGAATGGAAATCGCATCTCTATCGAATGCGGTGGCAGAAATTTATTTAGCATTGAATTATGCTACAGCCAGACAGGATACAGCTGAATTAGAAGTTCACTTGATCTTACTCCGTAAAAAATCGGCCGTATGTCCTTTTCCTTTTCTGACCATCTCCTCGGGAGTTCCTTCAAAAAGCAAATTTCCTCCTTTTTTTTCACCTCCTTCCGGACCCAGGTCGATCACCCAATCGGCCGATTTGATCATCTCCAGGTTATGTTCAATCACAATAACGGTATGGCCCTCATCGACGAGGGCGTTGATCGCTTTCAGCAGTTTCGAGATGTCGTGGAAATGCAATCCTGTCGTAGGCTCATCGAAAATAAATAAAATGTGTTCCTTATCGACGGAAGATTTTTTTCCGAGGAAGGAGGCGAGTTTTACGCGTTGAGCCTCGCCTCCGCTAAGCGAATTCGAGGATTGTCCGAGCTTCACATACCCTAACCCCACCTCAAAAAGAGGTAGGATTTTTTCGTGGATGGGTTTTTTGTCGGAGAAGAAGTCCAGCGCTTCTTCCACGGTCATGTCAAGAACGTCCGAAATGTTCTTGCCCTTGTGTTCGACTTCCAGGACCTCTTGTTTAAAACGTTTGCCGTTACAGCTTTCGCAAGTAAGGAAAATGTCGGCCATAAATTGCATTTCTACTTTGATTTCGCCTTCCCCCTCACAGGTTTCGCAACGGCCTCCCTCTACGTTGAATGAAAAATGAGATGGTTTGTAGCCACGCTGTTTCGCCAGTGGCTGATCCGCATAGAGTTGCCGGATGGTGTCGTACGCTTTCACATAGCTGATCGGATTGGAACGGGACGATTTTCCAATCGGATTTTGATCGACAAATTCAACCTGGGTAACCCTGGCTACATCGCCTTCAAGCCGATCATACTTTCCAGGAGATTCCGCCACCGAACCATGCAGGCGTCCGAATGCCGGATAAAGTATTTTCTTGATCAAGGTTGATTTACCCGACCCGCTTACACCGGTGATCACTGTAAACACGTCAAGCGGAAACTTCACGGTAAGATTTTTCAGATTATTCTCGCGCGCGCCAAAAATGACAATGGAGTCTTTCCATTTTCTTCGGGTTTTGGGGATGGCCAATTGTTCTTTCCCGCTCAGGTAATCTGTGGTGTGCGACTGAACGTTTTCTGTTATCTCCCCAACTGACCCCTGGAAAATCAATTCTCCGCCATGAGAACCGGCATCCGGTCCGATATCAATGATCTGATCGGCAGCGCGCATAATTTCCTCTTCATGCTCGACGACGATCACGGTATTTCCAAGATCACGAAGCGATTTCAAAATTTCGATCATGCGTCGGGTATCGCGCGGGTGAAGACCGATGCTGGGTTCGTCCATAATATACATAGAGCCCACCAGAGCGCTGCCGAGTGCGGTGGACAATTTGATCCGTTGAAATTCGCCTCCGGAAAGTGTTGACGACACCCGATTTAGTGTCAGATAACCCAGTCCAACGTTAACCAGGTACTCAAGCCGTGACCGGATTTCGGCAAGAATTCGCTCGGAGACTTTTTTGTCATGGTCGTCCAATTTTATTTTTTCAAAAAAAGTCAACACATCCTCAACCGGCATAAGGACCAGATCCGTAATCGAAACCCCGTCGATTTTTACGTATGACGCGTCTTTTCTAAGTTTTGTGCCTCTGCAATCGGGACAGGTTGTCCTGCCGCGATAGCGGGAAAGCATTACCCGGTATTGAATCTTATACGTTTTAGATTCCAGGTATTGGAAAAATTTGTGAATGCCATCGAAATAGGTATTGCCATTCCACAACAACTCGCGCTGATTTTGGGTTAATTCGCCATAGGGTCTGTGCACGGGGAAATCGAACCTGACTCCATTTTTCAGTAAAGGTTTCAGCCATTCATTCATGGCTTCCGTGCGCCAGGGGGCCACTGCACCTTCGTAGACAGAAAGACTTTTATCCGGGATAACGAGGTCTTCATCAATACCCAGGATTTTCCCAAAACCTTCACACGTGCGGCAGGCACCGAAAGGATTATTGAAGCTGAAGAAATTGACGGAAGGCTCGGTGAACGTCATTCCGTCCAATTCGAAATGGTCAGAAAACTTGAGTTTATCAAACCCTTCGGCATAAACAATGCAATACCCAAGACCCTCAAAGAATGCCGTTTGAATTGAATCGGAAAGGCGAAAGGCTAAATCCTCATCCAGGGCGTCGACGGAGGCCCGGTCAATCAGGATTTCAAGTTCTTGTTTTCCTTTTCCGGAAAGTATAGCGTTCTTGTTTTTTCTGGAGACCGTTGATTTTTTCCTGACGAGTTTATCTTCCTGATCCCCGAGGGAGGCCCCCGCCTCAGTAAGGACCAACGGATTCAGCAACTCTTCGATGAATTGGACTTCTCCGTTGACCAGAATTCGGGCAAACCCTTTGCTCAACAAAAGAGCCAGCTCGTCTTCGATCTTTCGTCCCTTTTGGATTTTAAGCGGACAGGCGATCATCACGCGTGTGCCTTTTTTGAATTTATTAATCTCGTTTACAACGTCGGTGACCGAATTGCGTTTTACCTCTTTCCCGCTGATGGGCGAGATTGTTTTTCCGATCCGTGCAAAAAGGAGCTTGAGGTAGTCATAAATCTCCGTGGTCGTGCCCACGGTTGATCGCGGATTTCGTGTGTTTACTTTTTGTTCAATAGCAATGGCCGGAGAAACACCTTTGATGTAGTCCACCTCCGGTTTTTCCATTCGCCCAAGAAACTGACGGGCATACGAACTCAGACTCTCAACATACATTCGCTGACCTTCAGCGAAGAGGGTATCAAAGGCCAGTGAAGATTTTCCCGACCCTGAAAGTCCTGTGATCACCACGAATTTGTTCCGAGGAATAGCTACGCTGAGATTTTTCAGGTTATTTACCCGCGCTCGCTTGATGATGATGTATTTTTTCGGGTCGAGTTCGTCTAAATAGGAATCGTTTTGCAAGGGAGGGTGAAATTGAAGGCTGTAAAATTAATTAATCATGCTTCCTCATCCTACTGTGGAAGCTTGACGGACGCTTGATGGATTGGCCTTAGGAAGCAAAAACCCACCGTGACGGATGGGTTTAATTTATTTAATGAAGTTTAATCGTCAAAATCGGGTTCGTAGCTCGGGTCTTTACTCCGGCTTCCGCTCCCATCTTCTTCATAGTCATCCGAGTCGGTGGTGTCAAAGTCATCCTCGGAGGCAGTGAGGCCATCATCATCGGCGGCATCAAATTCCTGCTTCTTGCCGGATTCCACATCATATTCTCCTTCGCTGTTCTTGGTGGCCGGAACCTTGACTAAATAAATCGCATCTTCGGTCTCGAGGGGAAAAACAAAAATGGGCTCATTTTTCGCATTACTGATTCTTGTAATGCTGGCTTCATAACCGTTCGGATATTGTTGCCGTGCCAACTCCCTCAAGTCCTCCGAAAGGTTTTCCAGGCTTTTAATTACTTTTTTCTTGCTTGCCGCCATGCTTTGTTGAGTCCAATCAAAAAATCGGTGTCAAATACCACAAGAAATTGTGTAGAAGGCAAGATTTTTTTAATTTTTTTTTGTGTATATGAAGAATATATCTACCTTTTCAATTCAAATAATTCACTTAACCCCCATACTATCGAGCGAGACCTCTACGTTACCTAAATGATGAACGAATGATTGACAGCAGATTCAGCGACAGCCAGTTGGTTGCGCTCTATCAAACCGGTAACGAAGAAGCTTTCGAAATGCTACTTCACAGACACAAATCGCGTATTTATACGGCTATTTATTTGATTGTAAAAGACCGTTATGTGGCAGAGGACCTTTTGCAGGAGACCTTTATCAAAGCGGTGAATACCATCAAGGGTGGCCGGTATAATGAAGAGGGAAAGTTTTTACCCTGGCTTAGCCGCGTGGCCCATAACCTGGCGATTGATCACTTCCGAAGGAGCAAACGCTATCCGGAGATCGTGCTGGAAGATGGCAGTCACGTGTTCAACTCGATGGATTTCGCCGAAGAATCGTATGAGTCGGCACAACTATTGCGGGATACGAAATCACGCCTGCGCGATTTGATCAAAGAATTGCCGGAGGAGCAAAAACAGGTACTCATTATGCGCCATTATTTGCAAATGAGCTTCCAGGAAATTGCGGACCGGACTGAGGTGAGTATTAACACGGCATTGGGAAGAATGAGGTATGCGCTGATCAACCTAAGAAAGAAAATGATAAAAAATAATATTGCCTATGATAAAGACATTTACCCAAAACGATCTGATCAGGTACGTTTACCACGAGACTACGGAGCGGGAAACTAAAGAAATCAATAAAGCCCTGATTTGCGATGCTGAACTGCAGGAGGTTTACAAAGAACTAGTTGCGACCAAAAGCCAACTGGGGGAGGCTACGTTGAGCCCTTCTGTCATTGCAGTGCAAAATATTCTGTGTTATTCCCGCGGTCTTCAGGAAAAACATTGAACCCTTCACAACCCTCTTCGTCTGAAAAGGGTCTTTTTTTGTAGGCTCCATCCTTCCTTAAATCTCCACGGAATCCGTTAACCCTAACATTTTCCGTTAGACTAGACCAGGTCGTGCGGCTTTGGTTTTTCCCTTAACCTTTGAAAATTGTAATTCTTCATCAGCATTTCAAAACCCCGGAAAGTGGAGGAGCTATTCGTTCTTATTATCTCGCCCGGGCGCTGGTCGAACGAGGCTTTAAAACAGTAATAATTACGGCACACAATGCACGTAATTACACTAAAACATATCATGAAGGGATTGAGGTTCACTCTCTTCCCATACCGTATGACAATAAATTTGGGTTTTTAAGTCGTAGCCTCTCGTTTCTCCGGTATGCCTGGAGGAGTGCAGTACTGGCTGGCCA
>Ga0302324_100024117_pt1 | contig 11738 bp, 12 predicted proteins | sample Palsa_T0_1_FD_201949 | JGI IMG/M metagenome (GOLD analysis project Ga0302324, IMG submission 201949) | Peat permafrost microbial communities from Stordalen Mire near Abisko, Sweden - Palsa_T0_1 | ecosystem: Environmental > Terrestrial > Soil > Palsa > Peat permafrost | place: Sweden: Abisko... | reverse complement strand
TGGGTCGGGAAGCACAAACTGCACCCGACCTGCTACGGCGTGAGCAGCATGGAGCAGCGAATCGTGACTGAGGCAGACGCCGCCGCCCCGTCTCCCGTACAGGGAAGAGGGTAGCGATGGGACAGAAGAATCCGACGCGGGAGCAGTTGAAGGAACTCTGGCGTCGTTGCACTCAATTCGTGAATGCCCAGGAAATTACTTGCGTCGAGACGATTTCGCAGAGCGACCGAGTGATCGAACATGCCTATTCGTTTATTGAGGACGTTTGCGAAGTGGTCGGCTACCACGATGAACCGGAAGAGACACCACCGCGGAAAGCGTAACGGTTAGCCCCTCACGGGTGAGGCGTCGGAGACGCAGAGGAGTGGATATGGGCGATCAACACAAAGAGGCGTTCGCGCTGATGCTCTACCGTGGCGAGAAGCCCGGTCGAGTCGAGACGATGTGGAACACGCGCGACGGTGTGACGCCGTTCATCATTTCGAGCGCGGACCGGGCAAGGCGAGCCGGTTGGCGACGTGTTCCATGCAGGGTGCTGTGTCTCGCGGGCCGTTGATGCAATCCGGCGCGCACAGTCGCACTCGCCGAACGAACCACCGCCCGGAACGATGGACACCGCCTGACCTCCCCCGTCACCGGGCAGGCTATGCGCCGTCGCCCTTCGGGAGTCCCTGACGAACGCAAGCCGTCGGGCGGAGCGGGGCGATCTCGGTCCTGCGCGGCCTTCGTCCCGTCCAGAGGGCCGGACCGCTCTCCGGGCGTTTGCGGCCCTCGGTCCGGTTGCCGAAATCCGGGCCGGAATCTGTCCCCGTTCCTGTTACCTGTTACCGGCTCCGGAAATTGTTACTGGCGACCGTCAGCCTATGAGTTGACAGGCCGGCCGATGTCCACTTTCGGGCGAAGGAAAGCGGACATCCTCTTCCGGATTCGGCCCATCATTCGTGGTCGAAAAACCATAACCGTCAACGAACCCGGATGCGCAAGTCCCCGATCAGGGCCGGTCTTTCACGTCCGCAGCGTCAGCGTCAACGTCGTCGGTCAGGACGTCGTGCAGGACCAGCAGCGCCTTCGCGGATCGCCTGGCGCAGTCGACCGAGTCGGCGACTGCTTCTGCCGGCCGCTCCCACGCGGTGTAGCCAGAGAGGCAGATCCGGTACTGGTCCGCCGCGATGTCGAAGGGAACGTCCGGGATAGGGTTCGGCGCGGACTTCGCGCGCGCGACTTGAAAGATGATCACGGCGACGGCCGCGCAGATCGCGATTCGTTTCGGCAGCGTCCCGTCGCGCATGGTCCGGAGTCTATCGCGAACCGCCGTCGTTCGGTCCACACCTGAGCCACGCCTGCTGCGCCCATGTCGAGATCGCGGCGAGTTGCGTCGCTCCGACCGGCGACGCGCAGAGGGCCGTCGGACATCCTCCGTCGGACTGGACCGTGAACTCCGCCCGGTCAACCTTCGGCGGGGGGGACCAGACGCACGGGAGGAACACCGGCACTGGCGGGCACGACAGCGGGGCCGGAGGGACCGGCTTCGCCTGCGAGCACGTCCAGAGCAGCGCTGCCGACAGCAGCGGGAGAACCAGACTTCGCCAGGGCTGCGTTCGCATCAGAGAGCCTCCGTCCAAGGTCAGCGATCTGTCCTGCCGTTCTCGACCGTTCGTCCTCGAAGGCCGCGACCTGCGCCTTGCCGGCCGCGACCGCGTCGGTAAGCTGGGCCTGCAGCGACGACAGGGCGATGGCCTGCTGCCCGTTGACCCGCGTCAGGGACACGATGGTCGCTTGCGCCGCGTTCCCGTCGCTCCGTCGGATGAAGGCGTAGACCAAGCATCCAACGGCGACGAGGCAGATCGCGACAATGACTACGACCGTCCCGGTTCCCATCAGGAAGGCTTCGCCGCGGACAGGAGCGTGGTCGTGATCGTCTTGTTCGCGAGCGTGTCGATGTGCTGGTCGAGCCCGGTCCCGAAGACCGCCGTCGCATCCGACATGAGGTTCTGTGCGTTGATCTGCGACTTCGCGATCACGACAGCCTGCGTCTTCGCGACCGCCGTCGCCGCATTGATGTCCGCGACCGTGGGGTTCGGACCGACGGAAGCGATGACCGTCGCAACCCCCTTGAGCTCGGCGACCATGGCGTTGGCGACGATGCCTTCGACGCGCTGGCCGATAGCCGCTGCTTCAGGATGCGTGGTCGACACGGTCTTCGACTGGACCCACGCAACGAACCCGGTCGCGTGTGCCAGCGCGAAGGTGCAGATAGACCCGAGCAGGATGATGTAGATGTTCAGCATGAAAGGGCTCTCCCAGAACGAAGGGGGAGGGGCGACGATGATCGGCGCGACGGCCTGAGCGATCGCCGGGTAGCCCATGTCGGAGGCCAGCGCCGTTCGCGCGGAGGCCGAAAGAATCAGCAGGACCAGCCCGGCGAAGAACAGGACGCCGAGGGCAAGGTAGATGCTCCACTTGATGGGAGAGGGCGAGGGAAGGGTCAGGTTTCGCATCGAGTGCCTCGGGTCGTTCGGGTTAGAAAAGGCCCGGCCCGCGTTTACGGCCTCTGCCGCTGCGTTTCCGGGTTCGTCTGCGCTCTGACTCTGAGCTACGGGGACGCGTCCCCGGAAGGAATCGAACCATCGACCTCAGACCACCGACGACCTACCGCAACCCGGAGACTATCGCAAGGGCCTCAGTGGTGGCGCTGGCCGATCAGCGTCTGCACTTCGCCCGCCGTCGTGTCGACCGTCGTTCCGATGTGGTCGAGCTTGTCGTTCAACTTGTCGAATTGTTCGTCGTGGCTTTTGACGTGCGCCTTCAGGTCGCGAACGTCGTCCGTTATCCCTCGCAGATGGTCCGCGTTCTCAGCGGCCTTCGCCACGACGACGTCGGTTGCAACCACGCGGATCGTTGCTTGCGCGCGAGAGTCCAGCCAGAGAGCCCCCCACCCGAGCCCGGCCAGAAAGACGATGAACCCGACCGCGCCAGCGATCATCGGTCGGAGGTCGGGTCGAAAGATCGGGAGGACGATCGCCAGCCACGCCCCGGACTTCTCTGCGGCCTCTCCGGGATCTGGCGCTTCTTCGGGTACCGCTTCTGGTGGCGGTTGCGGGCGAATCCGTGCGTGCTCTCCGGTCCTCGCCATCAGACGGCTCCTGTCGGCTGCTGCCGGATCTCGATGTGGTCGCAGGGGTCTTGCGGAGGGACCAGTATCTTCGCGAGCAGTCCGTTCGGGTTCGTCCCTTGAGGCGCTGGCGATTCCGCAGCGCAGACATCTCGGAACGCCTTCTTCTTCTCGGGAGCAACGTCGACGTCGAGGACGTTGATCTCCTTCAACTCTTCGTCGGTCAGGATGTGGTGGGAGCAGTTGCGGCCCCCGAGCGCGATGATCGTCGCGGTCATCCGGGCTTTGATTTCGTCCGACGAAGCCCCGGCCCTCTTCGCGTCGACGTAGACGTTGATGACCTGCTGCATCGGAGCCTTGTAGAGCCCGCGAGCGGCGGCGACGCCTCCCGGCCTCTCTAGGTTGTCGAAGACGACCCGAGCATCATCCGCCGGGGACCGGACCGTCGAAGTGATCGTCGCCTCTTCGATTCCGGCCCGGATCAACAGTTCGGCCAGCACGTCGAGGCTGTACTGACTGACCTTCGTCCGGTCCGCGTGCGGTCCCCAATGGATAATCGGCGCGCCCATGCGGCGAATGTAACCGAACGAACGACCTGCGCCAACGTGCAGCCGTTGCAGTTCTCGTCGGACCCACCGTACCGTCTTTGGTCGGAGGCTCCACATGCGCACCGCAACCGCACTGATCGCCGTCCTTTCCGTCGCCTGCGTCATCCCGAACGCACCACGATCTTCGGAGAGTCTTTTCGTCGTCAGGGATGGCGGAGCCGGTACGATCCCTGCCGATTCCGGTACAGAACCGTCCGACAGCGGGACGAACCGGGTCGATTCCGGCACGAACGATGGCGAAGACGCAGCGGTCGATCCGTCCGACGCCTCCGACTTCATTGACGCCGGGGAGCCCGACGCAGGCCCAGCCGATCCGGTCGACGCAGGCCCGATGTGCGGGGATGTCCAGAGCGACCCGTCGAACTGCGGCGCCTGCGGCAACGTCTGCCCCGGCGCGGACGTTTGTCAGGGCGGAGCTTGCGTCTGCGAGACGCACTTCGAGTGTCCGGACGACGGAGGGACGATGGTCTGCCTAGACCTTTCCGATGATCCAGAGAACTGCGGCGGCTGCGGAAGGCTCTGCCCCGAAGGGATCGCCTGCGTCAACTTCCATTGCGACTGCCCAGCAGGCATCCGCTGCCAGTAGCTATTGCTCCGCGAGGAACTCGATGGAGTCGAGATAGAGCGTCTGACCTCCCGAGACGGTACCGAGAGAGATGACGACGCCGCCAGATGAGATGTTGACCTGATAGGTGTTGACCGTACCCGAGGTGTCAGGAACCAGAAAAGATCGCGTCTCCTTCGGTCTCCAGCCAGCAGGGAGCGTGAATAGCGTCTGATCGCTGCCCCCTCCGGCGGCACCCCATGATCCGCGCATCTTGACCTTGCCGGTCTGGTCTTTCCAAACACCGAAATAGGTTGAAGGCCCCGGACTCCAGTCGCCAGCCGTTCCGAAACCTGCGACACCAGGGACGTTCATCGCGATTGCGGACACGCCCGTCTTTTGCGCCGCAAGGAATCCATTACCGTCCAAAGCGGGCACGCCATAGGCGATTTGAACCGGCGTTGCCCCTGCCCCGCGAGAAGCGAATACCGTGTTCGCCCACTGCGCCGACGTGAACCCGGTCGGCGTCGACTGGATGATGTTCGCTCCATCCGCCGTTCCGTACCCGCCTCCGGTCGAGAGCGTGAAACGTTGTCCGTATGCGGTCCCGACAGCAATCGTATCGCCATTGTTCACGAAGGCGTTTTGCCCGAGCCCCGCGAGTTGCCACACCGTTCCACCGCCGTCGGTGACTTGCGTGGCGTTGCTCACCACGAGATCGGACGTAGCCCATGCCGGGGCTGTACCGATCAAGCCCGATGCGCTTTCGGCAAACCAGAACAGGCCGTTCGGATCAGAAACGACGGCGTTTGCCGCGTAGACGACCGTCGGATCAAAGAGCGGTGCCGATGGGGTGTTTCCGGCCAGCGCAATGCAGGTCCAGATCAGCGCCGTCGTGTGGATCGAGTCGGTAGAGTTCGTCGCGCCAGGATAGACGTTCGGAGACCACGTGACGGTTCCCGACGTAAGGGGTCCGCTCGTGACCGTCGTTGCCTGCCAGAGATTTCCGTAGACATCGAGCCGGAAGGCGTTGAGTGCGATGCTCTGGCCGGCCACAAGGAGCGGCGCGTTCGGAAGCATCGCCTGTAGCGTCGCGATGTCGGGCACGGTCGCGATCCGGCGGACGCCGTCTGCGAAGGCAAACGCGATGAACGTCGACACGCGGCTGTAGAGCCAGAGCAGCGTCTTGTAGACGCGGTGCATGTACCAGTTGAGGTACTGCGCGGGCGGCTGCTGTCCGGGAAGCCAGCCGACGTCCTTCTGTCCCTCAGATGGCTCGGTGACGACGGCCAACGACTGCGACATGAACTGCCATGTGTAGCCGTCGATCGTCGCGAAGGGTCCGGACGGGACCGGCGAGATGGAACTCGGGTCGACCGTCGAGTTGCCGCCGCCCTGTCCGAGCACGATGTAGACGTATGGAACCGCAACGCCAACGCGCTGCGTCCCTTGCACAAGGACGCTCCCGGTGGCCCACGTCGCGGCAACCACGCCGATGTATTCCCAGACCGCGCCGCCGGGCGAAGGTTCGGTGTAGGTCGTAGTCCCTGTCGGTCCACCGCTTCCCGCTGGTGCTGTGAGTCCCTCGGTGATGACTTGAAATACCTTGCCGAGGTTGACGACCCGTTCCCCGACTGTGACCCAGACGCCGCCCTGCCACGCGAACAGCGCAGCCCAACGGGGAACCTTCGACGGGATCGGAATGCCAGGGACAGGAGCGCTCATGGAGAGATCCTTACGCCGCCGCGGAAGGAGCGACGATCAGGTTCGAATCGGAAAGAGGAACGGTCTGGACGACTGACGTGTCAGGAAACGTCACGCGCACGTCGTAGCAGAACGGGCCATCCCCGATCGCCTCGGTGTCTGCCGGGACGAACGCGAAGTCGACCGAGCCAGTCGACGAAGGTGCCGCCGAGTAGGTTCCGGCGGTGAATCCCAGCGTCGTGAGCGCCGTGCCAGCCAGCGTGAAGGGCGTGTGCGTCGCGCTGGCGATCTCGGGAGCCCCGTTCGGCTGAAAGTTCACGACCACGTCCGGCCGGCCCGCTGTCACCATTGCCGCCGCAACGTCCGCCTGCAGCTCGGGTCCGGTCTCAGATCCGGCATTCGAGAGCGCGACGGACTGCCCGGCGATGGTCAGGGTCAGCGCGGTCAGATCCCACGGCCCGTCCGTGTTGCCGACGGCGGGAAGCAGTCCGGTCTTCGTGAAGAGAGGAGCAGGGTCGTCCGGGTACTGTTTGACGGCCATCGCACAGGCAGCGCCAGCCAGAGCCACCGCAGCGCCCGCCGAATTGAGATTGCCGACGCGCACGGTCGCATTCGTCTCGCGAGGGATCCGAAGTGGCTGAACCGACGGGATGAAGTTGACCGGCGCACTGCCGTCAACGAAGACGCCCTTGAGGGGCAAGACAATTCCGGGCATCGATCACCTCTTGGCGCGCAGCCTACCCGAGTCAGTCCGAGAGCGCACCCGCGAGCATCCCGCCGCCTGCCGGGTTGAACACTGACGACATCTCCCACGTCTCGGCCAACTCCAAGCCGTTGTATCCGCCGAACAAGACCATCGAACCGAGAACGGAATCGAAGACCATCCCGCCAGCCCATCGCGCGGACGGTGAGGCTCCGGGAGATTGCTGCGTCCAATCGATGCAGTCGAATGTCCATGTCCCGTTCGTCGTCTGCCCTCCGAACACAACCGTCACCCCCAGCACTTCGTCGAAAGCCATGTAGGGGAACCCGTGAGCGGGCGGGCTGTGCGCGGTCGTGACCTCCGTCCAGTCGACTCCGTTCCACTCCCAGGTATCCGACAGGATGCCGGAGGCTCCCACGCCTCCCCAGATGACGACAACGCCCCTTGCCTCATCGAATACCATCCCGAATCCGTATCGGGCCGGGGGCTTGTGCACAGGGCTTGCGACCGTCCAGTCGGTGCCATTCCATGTGTCCGTTTCGTTGATCGCCGCTCCGGCGTGAGACGTCGTCCCGCCGAACATCACGATCTGCTGCCGAACCGAGTCCCACACCATGCCCGCGCCCTCGCGTGCCGTTGGCGTCGTCATCGGTGTTGGGTTGCTCCAATTCGTTCCGTCGAACAGCCACGTGTCGGACTTCTCGCTTCCGCCGTACCCACCGAACACAACCATCACGCCATGCAGCTTATCGAAGGCCATTGCAGGCGCTGATCGCGCAGAGGGACTTGTCCCCGGCGAAAGGCTTGTCCAGTCCGTTCCGTTGAAAGTCCACGTGTCGGCGACCACGATCGATCCGTTGTACCCGCCAAACAACGTGACGACCTTGCGAATCGAATCGTAGGCCATGCCGGGTTGCTGCCGGGCCGTTGGCGCGTGCGTCGGGCTTTCTTGCGTCCATCCGATCACGTCAGGAACCAGGCTGGCGAATCCAGGTCCGTAAGGTCCGGCCAGCGCGTTGGCGTCGCTGCATTGGAATGCCCCGGACGGGACAGCGGACGACCATTCGAGCAGGAGCCGATCGCCACCCACCGTCGCAGCCAGGAGCAGGTCAAGGAGCGCAGCCGCTGTCCGCTGGTCGAGCGTGAAGCCCAGAACTCGGAAGACGAACTCGGCGATGCTCCCCGGCGATGACAGGATCTTCGCCTGGCCCTTCTGTCCGGCGAGCGAAAACATCGTGACGAACACGAGGTACAGGCTCTCCGGATCTCCGCTCGATCTGTTCGCCGCGATCCTTGCGCGGATACGGAGCCGGAAGAGAGCGTCCGACTCGCCGGAGAATGGCTGCCCCACCAGCCGGCCAAGTTCCTGAAGCTGAACCCCGGAGGAGTCGTCGATCGAAACGATCGACAAAACCTCCTGGGCGGCGTCCTCAAGCTCTTGCGCCTCCTGCGCGAAGTAGTCAGACACCGCCTCGATGACCGACCTCGGCGGAGAGACCGAGAAGTCCTTCGGGGGGAGGTTCCGGAACTGTTGAAAGAGAAGCGCCCTGAGTCTTGGCTGCCACACTACAGGGAAGAGGGTGGGCTTCACGGCGCCTCTCCTGTGAACGTCAGCGTTGCCGTCCCCAGGACAGCCCTCTGCAGCGCAGACATGACAACGGTCGTGGACGGAACGGAGATCGTCACATCGAGGACGCCCGCGACCGGAGGGGATCCGGCGTTGTCAGGAGAACCACTGAAGAACGCCGCAGTCAGCGCGGAGAGCCAGACGTTCTTTCCGGCAGGGAACCCAGAGAAATAAGTCGGAATGACGCCCGGCGTGTCGTTGCCATTCTGGAGAACGCCTCCAGCGAACAGCGCCTGTGCATCGGCGATGGGGAAGACGTCGGTTGTGTCGTCGTAGGAGACCGTCGCGGTGACGTCGACGGTGACTGCGCTCGGGCGAACCCAGTAGACGACCTGAGTATTGCCTTGCGAGTCGGTGGGGGTTCCCTTCTTCGGGGTGCCGTTACCAGACCCGGCCGGTCCCCACGATGTCGCGATGCCAGCCCCGACCGAATCCCAGATCGCTTGAGCGATCAGCGCATCCAGATCCGCGTTCGTCGCTGGCGCGTAGTCGGCGATGATCATGACCGACTTCGGAGGCATCCCTCCTGGGATGTTCTTCGGGAAGATGCCGTTGCTTGTCACTTCCGACGTGTTCTGGAAAACGGTGCACGCGGTCACTGCGTCTTCGGTTGCCGGATCGATCTGGTTCAGGATCGCGCGTCGGATAGCATCCACGACTGCGTTTCCAGACGAGTGAATCTCAGCCTCTCGCCGAACACGGAAGGCAGGGTCGGTCTCCTGCAGCGCGCCGATAGAAGCTGCAGAGACGTTGTACGCACCGTTCCATCCGTAAACCGGCGTCGTGATCTGCGTGAGAGTTCCGGGGGCAGCGCCGACCGGACCTAGCTCCGTTGCCTCAAACTGGACGTCGATCGCTCCGGTACCGTGCCCGAGGAACTGCCAGTCGATGTGGATGTCGGAGTAGCTGGTCGTCCCGGCGAGTTGCGCCAAGATGAAGACCAGCGTTCCGGCGCCAGCCTGCGATGTCGTTCCGGGAGTTCCTGTCGTCGGGAAGACGATCGCGCCGCCCGCGCCGCCGGAGTAGGCGGTTCCAACGTACCAGAGGTTCCCTGTTGCCGCATCCTTGACCGTGACGCCTGCAGTTCCGTATGTCGCCGTCTGATCGTAGGCGGAAGCAGTCAGAACCGGGGCCGAATTCGCGACGAAGCCGTCGACTCCCAGCGCTTCCCACACTCCAGCCGAAGTCGCGATCCGGTCGAAGAGCGCGTACGCGGTCACCGCCCAGGCTGACAACGCCGACCCGATCGTCGCGTCCGCCATCGATTCGAATGCCGATCCAGATGTTCCGACGTTGACGGTCGACCCCTTCACGACGACCGTGCCGGGGACTCCGGTCAATGTCTCAGTCACTGCTGAAAACGCCTCGGGATCTCGGAGCGTTCCTGTGATCGAGTTGACCGCGTCCTGCGACGCCCCGACGGCTTGCGCAGGATCCCAGCTCGAGTAAACGCCCTGCAGGAGTTCCCAGAGTCCAGAGAAGACATTGGCAGCGAAGGTCTTGATCTGCCCCGCGATGGTCTTGACAGGGATCGATCCGTCCGGGTTCGTTCCCGCGCTCTTCCCGAGAGGACCAGCCTTCATGAAGGCGTCGTAGTCAGCCTGTATCTGGCTGGACGGCTTGGCATTGAACCCGGTGACCGGATCGATCCCGTATTTCGTCGGCGAGCTCATGGCTGTGTGACCTCTCCGTTCAGCGCATCGGTGCTGTAGATCGTGATCACGGAGTAGCTGATCGTCGCGCTCCGATTCGGCCCGAGGACAAGTCCTGCAGAGACAACGCGCGTCACGATCGAACCTCCACCAACGGACTGAATCGCTGCTGTAAGTTCCGCGTTGACGGTCGTCGAGTTCGGGCTCTTGATCAGGATCTTCCCAAGCCAGTCGACGCCCTGGGACTCATCCAGGTAGCACTCCTTCAAAAACAGCCGGCAGGCGATCCCAATCAGTTGTTCGACGGCTGCAAGGTTCTCGGCGGTCGTGTCGCCCCCGACGACGCCGAAGTCGTTTGAGAGGACGGCCATGTCGCCGTCTGAATCCTGCAAGAAGTCGAAGATCGGCATCGGCGCTCCGCGTGCGAGGGTACACCGGGCGTTGCCGGATGCGCTACCGAGCCTCAGTTCAGTTCGCTGGTGCCGGTGCGGAAGCGAACCCAAGACGCCTGCATGACGCCGTTGCCCGGTGCTGTAGCGAGCGAGTTGCGACCCGCAAAGCAGATGTAGTGCAGCGTTCCGTCCAGCGTTCCGGTGTTGCTGGTCCACGGGTCGTACCATTGTGGTTTGTTTGAGGCCGTCCCGACCAACCCAAACATGGTTGTCGAATTGAACACCTGAATGCCGCCGTAGCTGAATGGGACCATGGGAACGACTACGGATGACGCCGCTCCCCACTGGAAGATGTTGTTGAAAACGTTTGAGTTGTTGCTGTTCAGCACCACTTGCGACAGCGGCCCGGATGCGCCCGTCGATGTGACGTTGACTCCGAATCCGTTACCGGTTCCAGCCCCGAGCGGAGCGTTCGTGATGTCGTCAATCATTTCAATCGTGGCAAGTGCATCGCTGGCCGTCGTGGTGAGAATCCTGGGTTGTGCGGCAATCGACGCCTCTACGACCATGCTGGCGCTCGACGTAATGGACTCGCACATCAGGTATTCCTTGGAGTCCGCCGGGAATTGCATGAGCATTTCGCCCGGTGCCGTCGTCAGGTCGTAGACGGCGGTCCCGAGTTGAAGCGGCGGCTGCACGTTCGTCGCCGACAGCACGGCTGGAATCAGTGTTCCGCTCGTGCCGGACGTTGACGCGAACCAAGAGTTAGAACCGGCAGTGATCGCGCACGGTCCAAGGTTGCTGGTCCCGCTCACGGCGCATGATGTGGACGAATAGGCCGTGCTCGCCGCCCACGTGTTGCCCGCCAGCCCGCTGGCGCGTTGCAGGCATGTCCATGTCGTTCCACCATCGGTAACGGTCGTTGTTCCAATGGTCCCGCACGCCCACGTTGGCGTGCTGCCTCCACTCAATCCACCGGACGTGTTCTTGAAGATGTAGGTACTTCCCGAAACGGTGCCCGTCACGTAATCGGCCTGCGTTGCGGAGTTGTAGACCGTCGTCGCCGACCATGCCCGCGGGATCTCCCATGCCGCCGTTCCGTCCGCGACGATTCCGCTGTTCTGGAAGTGAACGGTTCCGCTCACCATTCCGAAATTGGCGAACCATGGCGGCGTTCCGCCTGCATTGGACTTGCCCTGATTGCTGCTGCATCCCGTCGTCGAACTGCTGGCCGTCGCTACCCACGCATTTCCGTTCGCCGTAACGCTGGATCCCTGCACGGTGTTGGTGACATTGATGGTGTAACAGGTGGACGTTGCCCACGTGCTGGGCGTGGACTGGCAAGCCGCCGTGATCGCGCCGTCCGAAACCGCCGACGATGCTGCGCATGAACCGG
>Ga0302324_100024115_pt1 | contig 11739 bp, 7 predicted proteins | sample Palsa_T0_1_FD_201949 | JGI IMG/M metagenome (GOLD analysis project Ga0302324, IMG submission 201949) | Peat permafrost microbial communities from Stordalen Mire near Abisko, Sweden - Palsa_T0_1 | ecosystem: Environmental > Terrestrial > Soil > Palsa > Peat permafrost | place: Sweden: Abisko... | reverse complement strand
TGAGCAAACCGCTGTCGCGCTCATCGAGCCAGCGAGCGAGCGCTGTGAGATCGGCACGGTAGGCGGCCAGTGTATTGGCGGACAGGCCGCGTTCCAGCCACACCGCATCCAGAAAGCGCTGCAAAGCCGGATCGGGTGCCTCTCGGGGCGTTACTCCTGCGCCCGAGCTGCGTGTATAAACCGACCGTTTAAGAGCCGTCGCCATAATGTTCCGCGTCGAAGTCGCACGAAATGGTGCTTGTACTCACTAATTCAGTATGCGAGCGGCAGTTGCAGGGGGGCGTGATCGGTCTCACAGTACCTCGGAAGTATTGACATAAGGAGAACCAGATCACAGAGGCGCCATTTCGGACGCTCTGCGCGCGGGCGCAGGCGCGCGCGTTCACCGGTTATTCTCTCGTGCTATTCGCGATCCTCGCTTTGATCGCTCTCACGGTTAACCTATTCCTGCCCACCTTGCGCGCGCGCCGGCGGGTGGCCGGCGCCTTGAGCCGAGTGTTCTTCCGTCTCGCGGGCATTCCGTTGCGGATCGAGGGCGTCGAGCGGCTGCCGCAGACACCCTGTGTCGTGGTCGTCAACCACGCGAGCTATATCGACGGCATTGTCGCCGCCGCGGCGCTCCCCCCATCCTTTGCCTTCGTCATCAAGAAAGAGATGGCGCGCGTGCCGCTGGCGAGCCTATTGCTGCGCGGCCTCGGATCGGCGTTCGTCGAGCGTTTCGACCGACACCAGGGCGGCGCCGACACCCGGCGCGTCTGGAAGCTCGCCGCCCGCGGTCAATCGCTGGTGTTCTTTCCGGAGGGCACCTTCGACAAGACACGACAGGTGGGTCGATTTCTCGGCGGTGCGTTCGCGACCGCCAAGCGGTCGAATATGCCGGTGGTGGCGGCGGCGATTCACGGGAGCCGCGACGTACTGCCGTCCGGCGGCTTCATGGTCTACCGCCAGCCGCTGCGATTCGAGGTGCTCGAGGTACTCGATCCCGAGGACGCCCGGCGCCGCAGCCGAGAGCTGATTGCCGCAGCGGTGGGCGAGCCGCTCGCGCCCTAAATTGCGGCACTGCAGAAGCGGCTTGATCGCCGGCCATAAGGCTATACTTAGGGCTTATCGCGTCAATTTGGGGAATCCGTATGAGCTCCGACCCTGTTGTCATTCTGTCCGCGCGGCGCACTCCCGTGGGTGCCTTTCTGGGGGCTCTGTCCGGCATGACCGGTCCGCAACTCGGCGCGGCCGCCCTCAAGGCGGCCCTGGCGGACTCCAAAATCCCGGCCGCCGAGATCGAAGAGGTCATCATGGGGTGCGTGCTGTCGGCGGGTCTCGGGCAGGCGCCCGCGCGCCAAGCGGCCTTGGGCGCCGGCATTCCGCTGAGTACGCCGGCCACCACCGTAAACAAGATGTGCGGCTCGGCCATGCGCAGCGTCATGCTGGCGTGCGACCAGATTCTCGCGGGCTCGGCGCGGGTGATCGCGGCCGGCGGCTTCGAGTCCATGAGCAACGCGCCATACCTCCTGCCCAAAGCTCGCTCGGGCTATCGCATGGGACACCAGGAAGTGCTCGACCATATGATCTACGACGGCCTGCAGAGTCCCTGGGACGGGAAACTCATGGGCGGCTTTGCGGAGGCGACCTCCGCCCGATACGGGTTCACCCGCGGCGCGCAAGATGACTACGCGCGCGAATCGGCGACGCGCGCGCAGGCGGCCGTCGCCAGCGGCGCCTTCGCGCACGAGATCACACCCGTCACGGTCAAGACGCGCAAGGGCGAAACCGTGGTGGACAAGGATGAGACTCCGGGCACCATCGACATCGCGAAGATTCCCGGCCTGAAGCCGGCCTTTGCAAAAGACGGCACGGTGACGGCGGCGAGCTCGGCCAGCATTTCGGATGGGGGCGCCGCTGTAGTGTTGACGCGCGAATCGCTCGCTAACGAGCGCGGCCTGAAGCCGCTCGCGCGCATCCTCAAGTACACGAGCTTCGCGCGCGAGCCCGAATGGTTCACGCTCGCACCGGTGGGCGCCATACAGAAATTGCTCAAGCAGCTCGACTGGCAGCCTTCGGACGTCGATCTTTACGAGATCAACGAGGCGTTTGCCGTGGTCACCATGACGGCAATGAAGGAGCTCGGTCTCGAGCACGCCAAGGTGAATATGCACGGCGGCGCGTGCGCGCTCGGCCATCCGATCGGCGCAACGGGATCGCGCATCTTGACGACTCTGATCCACGCCTTGCGCGCCCAGGGCAAGAAGCGCGGAGTGGCGAGCCTGTGCATCGGCGGGGGCGAGGCGACGGCCATCGCCGTCGAGGTACTGTGAAGCCGCGCTGACGATTTGCGACCGCGCGTCGAAAGCATTAAGGGGAGTGGGCGTCCCTGCCCTGACCATGCCCAATCCATTGGCCGTCCTTGGTTCGCAGCGTCCTTGGCTTCAACCATGGTGTTCCCCACTTAATAACAGCGACATTCGTACGGAAATCCCCTCATCGACTGTCCACCTGGCGGATTCGACGATGCCGAGCTCACCGCGAGCCGCGCTTTGGCCCGCAGGCGGGCTCTTTATGGTCTACTACGCCGCCATTTTTGAGAGCGGCCGCGACGAGCCTGTAGGACCAAGGACAATTAGATGACCGACAACGCACGTGACGTCATGGAGTACGAGGTGGCGATCGTAGGCGCCGGCCCGGCCGGCCTGGCATGCGCCATCCGCCTGAAGCAGCTGAAGCCTGATTTGAGCATTTGTGTCCTCGAGAAAGCGGCGACTCTGGGTGCGCATTCCTTGTCCGGAGCGGTCATGGAGCCGGGTCCGCTCGATGAGCTCTTGCCGGGCTGGCGCGATCACGCGCCGGCTATATGCGTCCCGGCGGCGCGCGACGAGTTCCTGTTCATGACGCGCCGCAAACGCTATCGCCTACCCATCGTACCGCCGCAGATGGAGAATCACGGCAACTTCATCGTCTCGTTGGGACAGCTCATTCCGATCTTGGGCGCCGAAGCGGAGAAGCTCGGCGTAGACGTCTTTGCGGGCTTCGCGGCAGCCGAGGCGCTGTTCGACGAATCCGGTGCCGTCAAAGGTGTACGCATCGGCGATATGGGAGTCGACAAGAACGGCGAGCCCGGCCCGAACTTCGCGTTGGGCCCTGAGATTCACGCCAAGATCACCATGTTCTGCGAGGGCTGCCGCGGCAGCACCTCGAAGCAGCTGATTCGCCGCTTCAAGCTCGATGCGGGGAAGTCGCCGCAAACCTATGGCTTGGGCTTCAAGGAGCTGTGGCAAGTGCCGCCGAACCGCGTACAGCCCGGGCTCATCCAGCACACACTCGGCTGGCCGCTCGACAATCGCACATACGGCGGCAGCTTCCTGTATCACTTGAACAACGATCGAGTGTACGTGGGCTTCGTCGTCGGCTTGGACTACGAGGATCCGCGTTTCAAGCCATTCGAGGCATTCCAGCAGTACAAAAATCACCCGGAAGTGAAGGCATTGCTCAAGGGGGGCGAGATCATCGCCGCCGGCGCGCGCACCGTCATCGAGGGCGGATATCAATCGATGCCGACCCTCGAGATGCCGGGCGCGCTTCTCGTCGGCGATGCGGGCGGCACGCTCAATACGCCGAAGATCAAAGGGATTCACCAGGCGATCCGCTCCGGGATGACGGCGGCGGCGCACTATGTCGAGACGGGTACGAGCTCGGGCTTCGACAAGCGCTGGCGTGGCTCGGCGGGCGGTCGCGAGCTGCACAAAGTGCGCAACATTAGGCCGGGCTTCAAGCACGGCTTGTGGGTCGGCCTCGCGAACGCCGCGCTCGAGACCGTGACCTTCGGCAAGCTCCCTTGGACGCTCGCCAACCATGCCGACGACAAGGCTCTGAAACGTCTCGACGAGTATGTCTCGCCTGACCGCCATTGGGGCGAGCGCGAGCTGCCGCCGCGCGACCGTGTGGCGTTCGTGTTCTTCGCCTCGACCACGCACGACGAGGCCCAGCCGGCGCATCTGAAGGTCGCGGACTTGAATCTGTGCGCCACCCGCTGCGTCAAGGAGTTCGGCAATCCCTGCCAGAATTTCTGTCCGGCCAACGTCTACGAAATGATCGACGACGGCAAAGGGGGCAAGCGATTACAGATCAATGCCTCGAACTGCGTCCACTGCAAGTCCTGTGACATCAAAGAGCCCTACACCGATCAGATCACCTGGGTCACACCCGAGGGCGGATCGGGACCCAACTATCAGAGCCTATAGGGCGTTTTGGCGAGCGATGGAGCGATGAGCGTAAGCCAGCGCCTCGGCGCCGCCGTCGCCGAGCACCGCTTGGAGTTCGATGCCGGCCAGGAGCGCGCAGCCGAGCGGCTCGATGCGCTCGCCGCCGCCTTGAGCGTGCAGGATGGCGGCGTCCTGCAGGCGCTGCGCTCGCGCATCTCCTGGTTTCCGCAGGGCGCCGAGCGCGCGGCGCCGCGAGGCCTGTATCTGTGGGGCGGCGTCGGCCGCGGCAAGACGTTGCTGATGGACTCCTTTCACGCCTCGCTCGGTGCGGTGCGCAGCGAGCGCGAGCACTTCTATCGCTTCATGCGGGGAATCCACGCCGAGCTCGCGCAAATCAAAGGACGCACCGACCCGCTGGATCTCGCGGCCGCGCACATCGCGCAGCGGGCCCGCGTGCTGTGTCTCGATGAGTTCTTCGTCGCGGACATCGCCGACGCGATGATTCTCGCAGGGCTCCTGCAGGGGCTGTTCCGCCGCGGCGTCGTGCTCGTTGCCACTTCGAACAGCGCGCCCCGCGATCTCTACAAAGACGGATTGCAGCGCCAGCGTTTCGCGCCCGCCATCGAACTCCTCGAGGCGCACCTCGAGATCGTCGAGCTCGACTCAGGTCAGGACTACCGGCTGCGCCAGCTGGAGCGGGCACCGACTTACCTCGATGCGCGTGCAACCGAAACGTCGGCCGCACTCGAGCTTAGATTCGCGGCACTCGCCGGCGGCAATATCGCGCGCGACGTCACCCTGCAGATCGAGGGACGGCCGCTCTGCGTCCGCGCCCTCGGCGCGGACATCGCATGGTTCGACTTTCGCGAGCTGTGCGAAGGTCCGCGCAGCCAGAACGACTACATCGAGCTCGCGCGGCTATACGGAACCTTGTTCATCTCGGACGTTCCGCAATTCACCGCGTCGGATGAGGACGCGGCACGCCGCTTCATCATGCTCATCGATGAGCTGTACGACCGCGGCGTCAAGATCGTGGTATCGGCCGCCGCTCCTCCGACTGAGCTCTATCGCGGCGACCGCCTGCAATTCGAATTCGAGCGCGCGGCCAGCCGTTTGATTGAAATGCAAACGCAAAATTATCTCGCCGCCAGCCATCGTGCGTGATCGGCGGATCCGTGCGGCAGTTGCAGCGCCGGCCGGCCGGCCCTGGCATAATCGCGCATGCCGACGGGGGCACCATTCTCTCGACCACATCGTGAGGGATGCGCGAGTGCGCGTCCCGCGCGCGTCATAGCGCAATCCGGAATCCGGAGCACTATGGATCCCGAGAGCTGATTTTCGAAGGTACTGACATGTATCAAGCGAGCACAGAGCATTATCGCAAGACGGTCGCGGCCGTCGTCGGCGCCGCGCGCCGGCGCAAATCCGGGGCAGGCTGGGACACCAAGCGCTTCTTGGAAGCGTACTACGCCAACGTCGATGCCAACGACATGGAGGCGCGCGCTCCCGCGATGCTCGCCGGAGCGGCTTTATCGCACCTGAAGTTCGCCGAGCGCCGCCGCGGCCGCGCATTGGTGCGCGTGTTCAACCCGACGCTCAAAGAGCACGGCTACACCTCGCCCCATACCGTCATCGAGATGGTCAACGACGACATGCCCTTCCTGGTCGATTCGATCGGCCTCGCGGTTTCGCGCCGCTCCTTGACCATCCATTTTCTGGCGCACCCGATTTTCTCGGTCGCGCGCGATGCCGCCGGAGTGTTGCGCAGCATCGAAGAGAGGAGCGCCGAGAGCGGCCGGCACCGGCGGCTGGAGTCGTTTCAGCACGTCGAGATCGACCGCATCGTCGACTTAGGCCTCCTCGAATCGTTGGGCGCCGACATCGAGCGCGGCATGCGCGACGTGCGCGTCGCATTCGCCGATTGGGCGAAAATGCGCGCGGCCGCGCGCCGCACCGCCGATGATTTCAACGTCCTGCACGCCCGTCTCGATGCACGTGACGTGAGCGAGGCTCAGGCGTTGCTCGCTTGGATGGATGAGCGTCACTTCACCTTCCTCGGCTTCAAGGAGTATCGGTTGCGCAACCGCCGGGGCGCCGATGCGCTCGAGTCGGTGGAGGAGACGGGGCTGGGAATCCTGCGCACCGGGCATAAGCGCCCGCCCAGCCTGACGAAAACGCTGGCGAGCGACATCCGCAGGCAGAGCCGCTCGCGCGACCTGGTGCTGGTCACGAAGGCGAATCTGCAATCTTCGGTGCACCGCGCTGGCTATCTCGATTATGTCGGCGTCAAGTATTTCGATCCCGCCGGAAAGCTGATCGGCGAGCGGCGGTTTCTGGGTCTATGGACCTCCTCGGCATACAGCGCGACACCCCGCGAGATACCGCTCGTGCGCCACAAGGTGAGCCAGGTCGTGCAGCATTTCGCGCTCGCGCCGGACAGCCACGACGGCAAGGCTCTGCAGCACATTCTGGAATCGTTTCCACGTGACGAGCTGTTTCAGGCGAGCGTGCCCGATCTCATCCGGCTGGTGACAGGCATCTTCGGGCTGCAGGAGCGTCCGCGCGTGCGCCTGTTGTTGCGGCGGGATCCCTTTCGCCGCTTCTATTCCTGCCTGGTATTCGTGCCGCGCGAGAAATACAACACGCAGGTGCGCCAGCGCATCGAGCGCGTCATCGGCGCCGCGCTCGCGGCGATCGGCATGGAATCGCAAGTGCAGATCGCCGAGTCGAACCTCGCGCGTATCCATATCGTCGCGCGCACCGAACCGAGCGAGTCGGCGCGTATCGACGGCGATGCGCTCGAGCGGCAAATCGCTCTCGCCGTGCGCTCCTGGGCGGACGACTTCAAGGCGGTCTTGCTCGCGCGCTTCGACGAAGCCGCGGCGCTGCGCCTGTTCGACGCCTATGCGTCCGCCTTCCCCGCGGCGTATACCGAGGACTTCGCGGGCGAGGCGGCTGCGCGCGACGTGACGTTCCTCGAGGCGGCCGCGAATGAGCCCGAGCGCCTGCACCTGGACATCTATCGTCCGGATCCGCGCCAAAAACAGAAATTCTTCCTGAAGATCTTCCGCGTGCACGAGGATGCCATCCCGCTCTCCGACCTTTTGCCCATGCTAGAGAACATGGGACTCAAGGTGATAGCGGAGCGGCCTTACGGAATCGAATTCGCGCGCGGCGGGCGCGCACCGGCCGGCCGCGCCTGGATTCAGGATCTCGAGCTCGTCATCCAGGGCAACGTGCTCTCGAAGTTCGACGAGCTTGCCGCCGAGATCAAGAGCACCTTCACCGCGGCGTGGACGGGCCGCATGGACAGCGACAGCTTCAACCAATTGACCCTGAGCGCCGGCATCCCGTGGCGCATCGTCGTGGTGCTGCGCGCCTATTGCCGCTACTTGTTGCAAACCGGCCTGCCGTTCAGCCAGGGCTACATCGCGCAGGTACTGGTCAACAATCCCGGAATCGCGCGCGACGCCGCGGACTTGTTCATCGCGCGCTTCGATCCGGCGCTCGCCGACACGACGCGCAAGAACGCCCTCGCACGGCTGGATCAACGCATCCGCGCGAAGCTCGAGGACGTCACGCGGTCCGACGAGGACCGGATCCTGCGCGCGCTTTGGAGCGCTCTGTCGGCGACCGTGCGCACCAACGCCTACCAGCTTAACGAGGCAGGCGACTTCAAGGGTTACCTGTCCTTCAAGATCGAGAGCCAGAAGCTGCGCGAGCTGCCGCTGCCGAAGCCGATGTTCGAGGTCTTCGTGTTCTCCACCCGCATGGAGGGCGTGCATCTGCGCATGGGGTTCGTCGCGCGCGGCGGCATTCGCTGGTCCGACCGGCGTGAGGACTTCCGCACCGAAGTCCTGGGCCTCATGAAGGCGCAGCAGGTCAAGAACACCGTGATCGTGCCGGTCGGCGCGAAGGGCGGATTCGTGGTACGGCGGCCCCTGGCCGGAGATCGTGAGAGTCAGCTCGCCGAGGTGGTCGCGTGCTACCAGACTCTGATCCGCGGATTGCTCGATCTCACGGACAACATCGTCGAGGAGCGGATCGTCGCGCCGCCCCGCGTGGTGCGCCACGACGGCGACGATGCCTATCTCGTCGTCGCGGCTGACAAGGGCACCGCTGCATTCTCCGACATCGCCAACGCGATATCGGAGGAATACGGCTTCTGGCTTGGCGATGCGTTCGCATCGGGCGGCTCGGCCGGTTACGACCACAAGAAAATGGGCATCACCGCCCGCGGCGCTTGGGAGTGCGTGAAGCGCCATTTCCGCGAGATCGGCACGGACATTCAGACCACGCCGTTCTCGGCGGCCGGCGTCGGCGACATGTCGGGTGACGTCTTCGGCAACGGGATGCTGCAGTCGCCGCACATCCGTCTGCTCGCCGCATTCAACCATCAGCACATTTTCCTCGACCCGGATCCGGATATCGCGCGTTCCTTCAAGGAGCGCCTGCGCTTGTTCCGTCTGCCGCGCTCCTCCTGGGAGGACTACTCGAAGGCGGCCATATCGAAGGGCGGCGGCGTGTACTCGCGCGCGGCGAAGAGCCTGACGTTGTCGCGCGAGGCGCAGGCGCTGCTCGAGCTGCCTGCGCAGACGACACCCAACGAGGTCGTGAGAGCGATATTGAAATTGCACGTCGATTTGTTGTGGAACGGCGGCATCGGCACCTACGTGAAGGCTCGCGCCGAGAGCAATTCCGACGTGGGCGACCGCAGCAACGACGCGGTGCGCATCGACGGTACGGAGCTGAACTGCAAGGTGATCGGCGAGGGCGGTAATCTGGGCTTCTCCCAGCTGGGCCGCATCGAGTTCGCCTTGCGCGGCGGACGCTTGAACACCGACTTCATCGATAACTCGGCCGGGGTCAACACTTCGGACGTGGAAGTGAACTTGAAGATTCTGCTGAACGGCGCGATGCGTGCGGGTGAGATCACGCGCGCGGGGCGCGACCGCCTGCTCGTGCAAATGACCGACGAGGTGGCCGCGCTCGTTCTGCGTAACAACTATCTTCAGGGCCAAGCCATCAGCACCGGCGAATTTCACTCCAAGGAGCGCCTGTCCGAGAACGCCTCGGTGATCCGCGCGTTGGAGCGCTCCGGCGATCTGAATCGCGCACTCGAGTTCCTGCCCTCCGAGGAGGAGATTGCCGAACGCCGCAAGGCCGGCGAGGGCCTGACGCGGCCGGAGCTCGCCATCGTGCTCGCCTACGGCAAGATCTGGCTCTACAAGGCGCTCATCAACTCGAACGTGCCGGAGGACCCGTACCTCTCCTCGGAGCTCAATCGGTACTTCCCCGAGCCGGTACAGCGGCGCTTCGCCGCGCGGTTGAAGCGCCACCGCCTGCGCCGCGAGATCATCGCCACCGCGATCACCAACAGCTTGATCAATCGCATGGGACCGGTGTTTCCGGTGCGTGCGCAGGAAGACACCGGCGCCGCCCCCGCCGCGATCGCGCGCGCGTACACCATCGCGCGCGAGATATTCGCGGCGCGCGGCATCTGGGCGCAGATCGAGGCCCTTGATAACCGCATACCCGCGGTGATCCAGTATACGGCGATGTATCAGACCACACGTCTGCTGCGTCATGCGAGCTACTGGCTGCTCGAGAACTTGCAGGACACGCACGACATCGAGCGCGCAGTGCGCCGCTATGGCACGGCGGTGAGCGAGCTGTCGCGCGAGCTCCCCAGCGTGATATCACTCACCGCTCGCGCGGCCATGAGCGAGGCCCGCTCACGGCTCATCGAGCAGCATGTCCCCGAACAGCTCGCCGCGCGCATCGCCTCGCTCGAGACCCTGCACAGCGCCCTTGACCTCGTGGAAGTGGCTACGGCCGCCCGCGTGACCATCGTGTACGCCGCGAAGGCCTATTTCGAGCTCGGCGAGCGTATCGGGCTCACTTGGATCAAAGAACAGATCGATCGGCTCGGGGTGGAAGGCCAGTGGCAGGCGGCCGCGCGGCGAACCATGCGCGACGACTTGTACGCATTGCAGCGCAAGATAACCGCCGCGGTACTCAAGTGCCGGGGTCGAGACGCCACAGCGCGGGTCGAGCAGTGGAGCGGCCGCCGCACCACTCCCCTTGACGCGCTCCGGCGCATCGTGGTCGATCTGCGCACCGGCTCCGCTCCGGATTTCGCCACGCTCTCGGTGGCGCTGCAGGCTGTGCGTCGGCTGGCGCAAGAATGAACGCTGCAACCGCCCTTTTGGAGGACGCGCCTTTCGGTATCCACTACCTCAAGCGTCGCATACACGAGGAATTCCCGCTCGCGCGTCACATCGGCATCGAAGTGGAGTCCGCCACGGATGACCGGTTGGTGCTGAGTGCGCCGTTCGAGCCGAATGCCAACCACAACGGGACCGCATTCGGCGGCAGCCAATTCTGCATCGCCGTGCTGACCGGCTGGGCTTGGGCCACCCGCTACCTCGCGGCGCGGCAAGTCGCGGCTGATGCGGTAATCCAAGAATCGGCGATACGTTACCTTGCCCCCGCTCGCGGTCCGCTGCGCGCTATCCTGCAGTCCCCGGCGCCCGACTCTGTCGAGAAATTCCGTAGAATGCTGCGACGCGCCGGACGGGGACGCATCCGTCTGAACGTCGATTTGCAGGACGGAGCAACGCTCGTGACAGAGTTCCACGGCGCCTTTGCCGTATCGATCCGCTAGGAGGGGCTCGTGCCCGGTAAATTGATCCTCATCCGCCATGGACAGAGCGTCTGGAATGTCGAGAACCTGTTCACCGGCTGGTACGACGTCGATTTGAGCGAGACCGGCCGCGAGGAGGCCGCGCGCGCCGGCCGCGATATTGCGAAACAGAATCTCGAGCCGCAGATCGCCTTTACGTCCGTGCTGAAACGGGCCATCCGCACGCTCTGGCTGATACTCGACGCGACCGATCGCATGTGGCTTCCCGTGGAGAGCAGCTGGCGGTTGAACGAACGGCATTACGGCGCCTTGCAGGGTTTGAACAAGGCACAAACGGTGGAAAAGCACGGTGAAGCACAAGTCAAGATCTGGCGCCGCAGCTACGATATTCCACCGCCTGCGCTGTCGCTCGACGACCCGCGGCATCCGCGTTTCGACCCGCGCTACGCCGAGGTCGACCCGCAGCTGCTGCCTGCAACCGAATCGCTGAAGGACACCTTGGCACGAGTGCTGCCTTTTTGGGAACGGCGCATCGTCCCGGAGCTGCGCGCTGAAAAGACGGTGCTCGTCGTTGCGCATGGCAACTCGCTGCGCGCGTTGGTGAAAATGCTCGACGGAATGTCGGAGAGCGACATCGTGGAGTTCAATATCCCGACGGGCATTCCGCTGCTCTACCAGCTCGACGAGCAGATTCAGCCGATAAGCCGACGGTTCCTCGGCGATCCTGCCACCGTCGCCGCGGCGCAGGACGCGGTGCGCCGGCAAACCGAGAAGAAGTAGGTGGCCTAACGCGCCAGGCAACTGCCCGACCGCGGGGTCAGGTGTCCTGTGCGATGGTGACTTTGAGCCCGCTCAGGGCATCGGTGAAGTCGACTTGGCAGGACAGGCGCGAGGTCGCTT
>Ga0302324_100024114_pt1 | contig 11739 bp, 10 predicted proteins | sample Palsa_T0_1_FD_201949 | JGI IMG/M metagenome (GOLD analysis project Ga0302324, IMG submission 201949) | Peat permafrost microbial communities from Stordalen Mire near Abisko, Sweden - Palsa_T0_1 | ecosystem: Environmental > Terrestrial > Soil > Palsa > Peat permafrost | place: Sweden: Abisko... | reverse complement strand
CGTTGCATCGCCTGCTTGTCGCTGGAAAGATCGATGCCTTGATCTTTGCGGAATTCGCCGACGAGCCAATCGACGATGCGCTTGTCGTAGTCGTCGCCGCCGAGGTGCGTGTCACCGTTGGTAGCCTTAACTTCGAAAACACCGTCACCGACCTCGAGGATCGAGACGTCGAACGTGCCGCCGCCGAGATCCCAAACGAGGATCGTCTCGTTGCCTTTTTTCTCGAGACCGTACGCGAGCGATGCCGCGGTCGGCTCGTTGATAATACGCAGAACGTCGATGCCTGCTATGCGGCCGGCGTCTTTCGTTGCTTGCCGTTGCGCGTCATTAAAGTACGCCGGAACGGTGATGACGGCTTTCGTGACGCGTTCGCCGAGATACGTCGATGCGTCGTTGACGAGCTTCTGCAGGATCATCGCCGAGATTTCTTGCGGTGAGTAATCCTTGCCGTCGATTTTAACTTTGAAATCCGTGCCCATCTGTCGTTTGATCGACGCGATGGTGCGCTCCGGATTGGTTATTGCTTGGCGCTTCGCAAGCTGTCCCACCAAACGTTCGCCGGTTTTTGTAAACGCGACGACGGATGGCGTCGTCCGGTTGCCTTCCGCATTGGGAATGACGACCGGTTGCGAGCCTTCCATTACGGCGACGACCGAGTTAGTCGTGCCAAGGTCGATGCCGACCACTTTTGCCATGTTGTTTCGTGCCTTCTTCCCGAGCGAGTGGACCAGCCGCGAGCGCTAGCTCTTGGCCTTGCCGCTTACCTCAACTCAAGGAGTCAAGAAGTGTAAGGTACGGACCATATTACCGCAAACGGCGGCAGATTGTTCCGCTCACCTTCTATGACAATTTCCCTGGCACAGAAGTTTCGAAGTCACAGGCTTCGCTCGGGATGACAAACTAGGGTTGCTGCTGGGGTTGTTGTGGCGTATCCAGGTTCGCCGGCCGCTCGCTTGTCTTGACTTGCACCAGCTTCTTGTTGCCGGCGCTCCAGACTTGGAGACTGACCGTCCCGCCGACGGGGATGCCCTTGATGACATTGGTCAGGTCTTGCGGGGTAGCGACCGACTTGCCGTTGGCGCCGAGGATGACGTCGCCGGGTTCGAGGCCGGCTTGGTCGGCCGGGCCGCCGCCGACGACTTGGGCAACGACGACGCCGTCAGGCCCGTTGTAGCCGAGCTGCGAACGGGCGCCCGAGCTCATCGCCTGGAGCGCGACGCCGATGTAGCCCTCGTGGGTCCCCTGGGTGATGCCCTTGGTTTTCGTCAGCGCAAGAGCAACTTGCTGAACCGAGTTCGACGGGATCGCGAAGCCGATGCCTTGGGCGGCCTGCGGGTTCGCGGTCAGCTGGTTGATGCCGATGACGTCGCCGTTGAGGTCGACGAGCGGCCCGCCGGAGTTGCCGGGGTTGATCGGCGCTGAGGTCTGGAGCAGGCCCTTGAACTGCTGGGCAGCGCCTCCGCCTTCGCCACCGGCGATCTCGTCGCGATGAAAGCCCGAGACAACGCCGACCGTAACGGTCTGCTTGAGCTCGAGCGGCTCGCCTATTGCGATTGCCCACTGACCCGCTTCGAGACGGTCGGAGTCTGCGAAGCGAAGGGGCGGCGGCAGCTTGGCGTAGTTGTCGACTTTCACAAGCGCGAGGTCGACGCCGACGTTCGCAGAGACGAGATGCGCTGGAACGTGATCGCCGTTCGCAAACACGACGTCGATCTTCGAAGGTTGACCGGCAAAGCCGCCGGTGACGACGTGCGCGTTCGTCAGAATTGCGCCATCACGCGAATACACGAATCCTGAGCCCGAAACGCGACTGTGGAAGGCTTGCGGCCGAACGATGCTCGGCCCGCCGAACAGCTGCGCGAACGGATCGACGGGGACGTATTGCTGTCCGTTGACCGTCACGTTGAGCGCGACGACGGACGGTTCGACGCGCTTGACCGCGCTGACGATACGATCCTGATCGCTTGCTCCGGAGGTCAGCGGCGCCGCGTTCACTTGCGGCGGCGTGTTTCCTGGGCCAGCGACATTGGCGAAATGGGTGCTCGCGAAGAGCATCATCGAGAAGCTGCCGATGATCGCGCCAGTAAGGCCGACGATGGCAGTCTGCATAATCCGAGAACGAATCATCAGTACTTGGTCCTTTTGCGTGCCGGTTGGATATTGGTTCGTAGGAGCACTACCTGGAACGAGTTTCGAAAGTTGCTCGGTTCCGTCCGGCTCGCAGAATTTACTTTTCTCGCAACAGATCGTCGATTGGGATCTGGCGGCGAATTGCGGCGCGAATCCGGTCCAGCTGCGCGAGTCGCAAATCTTCCCAACGCAAGCGAAGGATCACCGCCGCGCGACGGCGCGCTCGCCGGCTGAAGAGGTCACCGGCGTACGCGGACATCGTCGCCCGAGAAGGCGGCCTCCCAGGGTGCGGCGCAACGGGGTGTTGGACATTGGAATGGTGGGCAGGCGAACCTTGGACGGGGACAACGAGTACGAGAAGGGCGACAAGTAACCCGAGCATGCAACAAACCTCCGCACGCCGCTTTCACGCTCCCCGCGCAAACGACAAGGGGGCTTGTTGACCGAGTATCACGTCCCAGCCGGGCCGGTCGAGCCGTTCGTGCGCATCGTCCCGCTGGGTGGATGCGGCGAGATCGGCCGCAACATGACCGTTATCGAGACGAACGAGGACATGGTTGCCGTCGATTGCGGCTTGATGTTCCCGGACGATGACATGCTCGGTGTCGATATCGTCATCAACGATTTCACGTACATTCGTGAACGCGCCGACAAGCTGCGCGCGATTCTCGTCACGCACGGACACGAAGATCACATCGGCGGGATTCCGTACCTGCTGCGCGAGCTGAATGTTCCGGTGGTCGGTACGTCGCTGACGCTCGCGCTCATTCGCGCGAAGATGCGCGAGCAGACATCGCGCGACCCAATCTTCATCACGGTCAAGCCGGGCGACCGCGTGAAGTACGGCAGCATCGAAACCCAATTCATTCACACGAACCACTCGGTCTCGGGCGCGTGCGCGCTTGCGCTGCGCACGCCGGTCGGAACCATCTTTCACACCGGCGATTTTAAATTCGATCAAACGCCGGTCGACGGCGTGCCCGCCGATTTTGGTTCGATGGCGCGCATCGGTGAAGAAGGCGTGCTGTGCATGCTTTCAGATAGCACCAATGCGGAACGCGCCGGTCACACGCTTTCGGAGCGACTCGTCGGCGAAGCGTTTTCGAATATCTTCTCACGAGCCGCCGGACGGATTATCGTCGCGTCGTTTGCTTCGAACGTACCACGCATTCAGCAGGTCATCGATCAGACAGAACGCTTCGAGCGCAAGATCGCCTTTCTCGGACGCTCGCTGGTCAACGTTGTGCACTTTGCAAGCGAGCTGAAGTATCTGCGCATTCCCCCGGGACTGCAGATTCGTGTTGAAAACATCGACGACTACCCGCGCGAGCAAGTCGTCGTGATGACCACCGGCTCGCAGGGCGAGCCGATGTCGGCGCTCTCGCGTCTCTCGGTGCGCGATCATCCGAAGATGCAAATCGTCGCCGGCGATACGATCGTTATCAGCGCGACGCCAATCCCGGGCAACGAGAAAGCGGTCAGCCGCACGATCAACAATCTCTTTCGTCTGGGCGCGATCGTCTATCACGGCGCCAGCGGTCCCGGCGCAGCTTCGTCGCTTCCCGCGCACGTCTCCGGACACGCATCGCAAGAAGAGCTGCTGCTGATGCTCAATCTGATCAGGCCCGAGCATTTCATTCCGGTGCACGGAGAGTACCGGATGCTCGTCACGCACGGAAAGCTCGCCGAACGCACCGGAGTCGAGCACTCCAATATCATGATCTGCGAGAACGGCGACGTTATCCAATTCACGGAAGAAATGTCCGGCAAAGTCGGCAAGACGTACGGTGGGAACGTGTTCGTTGACGGTTCGGGCGTCGGTGACATCGGTGATGCGGTGCTCCGCGATCGCCGGCACCTCAGCAGCGACGGGATCATGATGGCCGTGGTTACGATCGATGCTGAGGAAGCACGCGTCATCTCGGGCCCCGATCTCATCACGCGCGGCGTCTTTTACATTCCGGAATCCGACGGCAAAGTGCTCGACGATCTCAAAACGGAGCTGCGCGCGGTTCTCGATCGTTGCTCGGCGGAAGGCTTGCGCGACGTACACAACGTCAAGGAAACGATTCGCGAAGCCTTGGCAGACGCGATCTATACGCGTTCGAAACGCCGCCCAATCGTTGTCCCTGTTGTCATGGAAGTATAATCTCGCCTTGAGCCTCGCGGCGGCGGAGCCGCTGATGCAAACGCGCAGTTACGGCGTCGACGTCTGGAATCGTCTTCGGCGCACGCCGGGAGCGATTGCGGGCATAGTCATCGTCGTTGCGTTGATCTTCGTCGCGATCTTTGCGCCGCTGATCGCGCACTACGATCCGCTCGCGCAGAACATCGCGGCCGGAGCACAAGCGCCGAGCTTCGCGCACCCGCTGGGAACCGACAAGCTCGGTCGCGACATGCTCGCCCGCATTTTGTTCGGCGCGCGCATCTCGATTCGGATCGGATTCGTGGCGGTCGGACTCGCGATCAGCGTCGGCACGGTGATCGGGCTCATCGCAGGTTACTTCGGAGGACGCATCGAGGCGATCTTGATGGGCGCGATGGATGTGATGCTCGCATTTCCGTCGATCATTCTCGCGATTGCGATCGCAACGATCTTAGGTCCGAGCATCAACAACCTGATGATCGCGGTCGGCATCGTGTACATCCCGCAATACGCGCGGCTGTGCCGCTCGGCCGTCCTTGCCGTCAAAGAGACGGAATATATTGAAGCGGCGCGCGCACTCGGCGCGCTCGTGCCGCGCATTTTGATCCGGCACGTCTTGCCGAACATTCTGGCCCCGCTGCTCGTGCAAGCGACGCTTGGGGTTGCGACCGCAGAGCTGGAAGCAGCGGGGCTCTCGTATCTTGGCCTCGGCGCGCGTCCGCCCACGCCCGAGTGGGGCGCGATGCTGAACGATGCGCGCGATTATTGGCTCTCGGCCCCGTGGGCGTTGATCTTCCCCGGAGCCTCGATCACGCTCGTCGTCCTCGGATTCAACCTGCTCGGTGACGGGTTACGCGACGCTCTCGACGTGCGGCTGCGCTAGCGCTTGCAAATTGAATCCTTGAATGATGTCGTCCTGAACGCGTTCCGAATGCTCGTTCAGCGACGCGACGGATTCTTCGTCCGGAACGAGCGTACGCAACGGGCGCGCTCCCGCCGGCGTCTCTGCCAGCTTGAAAATCGCTTCGGCGACTTCACGTGAATCGCGGCTCGCCGCCGATTCTTGCAATCCGCTGAAGATATTGCCGGCTAGCGGTAAGATCGCGGCATAGCCGGCCAGACGCGCTTCGTCGTCGGGACCGGTGCGCGAGTTCGAGATGTTCGTGCCGAACGCGCCGGGCTCGACAATCGCCACATCGATACCAAACGGCCGCAACTCGTATGATGCTGTCTCCGCGAGAGCTTCGATCGCCCACTTCGAGGCAGCATAGACTCCACCAAATGGGAAGACAAATCGTCCCGTGACGGACGAAACGTAAACGATCAATCCCTTGCGGCGCTCGCGCATGCTCGGCAAAAAGGCGCGGTTCACGCGCAGCGGCGCGAAGACGTTGATATCGAACTGCTCGCGCGCTGTTTCCGGCGTGAAGGCTTCGAGCACGCCGAAGAATGCGGCGCCGGCGTTGTTCACAAGCACGTCGACTGGGCCGGCGCTGAGAATTTCTGCGGCCGCGCGGTCGACGGAAGCTTGATCCGTTACCTCAAGCTCGACGACGGTGATGCCGCGCGTTTGCAGCTCCTGTGCGGCTTGCGCGTGACGTCCTTTTGAATCGCGGATTGTTGCGAAGACGCGCCAGCCGGCGTCGGCAAAACGGTTGGCGGTGTCGCGGCCGAAGCCGGAGCTGGCTCCGGTGACGACGACGCTCTGTTGCTTAGACATGATGCTCCTGGGCCAAAGCCCTGAAATGAAGGTAAGCGGATTGTAGGAGCTTAACTAACTAAAGGGAAGTACTTACTAAAACGTTAGCTATGGCCAAAGCTCATGCGCCGGTGGTCGGGGACTGCTTCAAGGCCGCCTGTCCGGCACGCGAAATCGTCACCCACGTAAGCAGCCGCTGGGGCGGGCTCATTCTCGCTGCGCTGCTCGAGCGCGATTTGCGTTACTCTGAGATTCGCGCGCGCATCGACGGCATTTCCGAAAAAATGCTTGCGCAAATGCTTGACGTGCTTGAACGCGACGGATTGATTTCACGAACGAGCCGGCCCGTTGTCCCGCCGCACGTCGAGTACGCGCTCACCGCAAGCGGACGGGACTTGGCGCAACGCTTCATGGACTTGTTCCGCTGGATCGGTGCCAACGTCGACACGTTCGTTACGGCGCAGAAAGCTTTCGACGCACGCGGCAAGGCGCAGCCGTAGGGGGCCCGTCCTCCCCGCCGAACTGAGGTAGCAATGTCGTCTCGCGTTCGCCGGAAACCGGCGACAAAGACGCGGCTCCGCTTCAAAGGCGAGCTTGTCGGAATCGCAGCCCTTGGGCTCGCGGTCTTTTTCGGGATCGCGCTGGTATTGCCGTCAGCTCGCGCGGGCTTCGTCGGTTCGCTCACCGCATGGTCGTTGCACGCGCTCTTTGGAGCAGCTGCAATGTACTTGCCGGTGCTCATCGCGTTGATCGGCGCAATCGTTTTTCTCGAGATCAACGTGCCGCAAATGATCGCCGTGCTCGGCGGTGCGGCACTCGGCTATTTCCTGATCGTGTGCGCCGTGTACGGTCCGATGGGTGGTCTCGTCGGTTCGCACTTGTGGGAGGCACTGCGCTGGTTATTCGGTGTAGCGGGTGCGACGATCGTCATCATTCTCTCGGCGCTTGCGCTCACGGTGTGGGTGACAAATGTTTCGCTCAAGCGCACGATCGGATGGGCGATCAAACACATCACCGCATTCGTTCGGATGTTGCGCACGCGCGCGCCCGCCGGCAGCGATGAGAAACCGCAGCTGCCCGCAGTTCAAGCGCCGAGGACGCTGCGCGAGGCCTTCAATTTGCCTGAAGTCGAGCACACGGACGAGCCTGTGCCCGCGCCGATCGTTCCCGTTCCATCCTACACGATCGTCGATACGATCGTGCCACCGCCGACACCGACGAACATCGAGCCGAAAGTTTTGCACGATTCGGGCGAGCCCGAAGCGATGGAAGACGACGATGAGGATGAGGACGACGAGGACCTCGAGGATGACGAAGAGCTCGAAGACGACGATGAAGAGGAAGACGAAGACGACGATGAGGTCGAGGATGCTGCTCCGCCCGCAGTAAGCGGTGAGTACCAGCCGGCGCCGATCGCCGTCGTCGCTTCGGCCGATTACCGCTTGCCGGATCTGGGGATGTTCGATCCGCCGCAAGTGCAAAAAAACGATGACGCGAGCCGCGCCGTCCTGCTCGAAGATACGCTCTCGAGTTTCGGCGTGGGTGGAAAGGTCGTCCACATCGAGCGCGGCCCTGCGATTACGCGCTACGAGCTCAAGCCGGAGCGCGGCGTCAAGATCGCCCGCATCTCGTCGCTCGCCGACGACATTGCGCTGGCGCTCGCGGCGACGTCGATTCGTATCGAGGCACCGATACCCGGCAAATCTGCAGTCGGCATTGAGGTGCCTAACTCGATCGTCTCGGTCGTCGCGATTCGCGAAATTCTCGAAGCCCTTCCGAATCGGGGCACGATTCCGCCGCTGCCGATGGCGCTGGGAAAAGACATTACCGGCCGGCCCGTCATCGGCGACCTCGGCAAGATGCCGCATTTGCTCGTGGCCGGCGCGACCGGTTCCGGCAAGAGCGTCTGTCTCAACACAATCATCGCGTCGTTGCTGGTCTCGGCAACGCCCAAACAAGTGCAGCTCTTGATGATCGACCCGAAGCGCGTCGAACTGATCGTGTATAACGGCATTCCGCATTTGGTGACCGACGTTGTGACCGATCCGCGCATGGCAGCCGGCGCGCTCTTCGACATGACGAAGAAGATGGACGAGCGCTACGAACGTTTCGCACGCGCCGGCGTTCGCAAGATCGAAGAGTACAACGCGAAATTTCCGGATGAGCCGCTGCCGCACGTCGTGATCGTCATCGACGAGCTCGCCGATTTGATGCTGATCGCGCCGGCCAAAGTCGAGACGACGATCTGCCGGCTCGCGCAGCTGGCGCGTGCAACCGGAATCCATTTGGTCGTCGCGACGCAGCGTCCGTCGGTTGACGTCATCACCGGGATCATCAAAGCCAACATTCCTTCGCGCATCTCCTTCGCCGTCTCATCGCAAATCGACTCACGCACGATCCTCGATATGCCCGGCGCGGAACGACTGCTCGGGCGCGGTGACATGCTGTATCTGCCGATTGACGCGCCCAAACCGGTACGCGTGCAAGGCGCGTTCGTGACGATGGGTGAGATCAACCGGCTCGTGGCGCATTGGGCCGCGCAAGCTAATCCCGAAAATCGCGTCGATCTGGAGATCGTGCCGATCGCAGACGACGAAGAAAAGCGCAACGTCGATCCGCTGGCTTACGAAGCCGCGAAATTCATCATCGAAACGAGTTTCGCATCGACCGCGCAATTGCAAACGCGCTTCTCGATCGGACATCCGCGCGCCGTGCGCATCATGAAGCAGCTCGAAGATTTCAAGGTCGTCGGACCGCACGAAGGGACGAAGCCTCGGCGTATTCTGCTCGGCGTCGCAGAGCTCGAGACGATCGCGCCACGGCTCGGCAAAGACGATAGCAGCCAAGGCAACCTCTTCGCGCAAGGCGCGTAGTCCTCGACTAGCGGCAATCGCCGCGATCGCGCTCGCCCTCTATGTCGCGCTCGGCGCCGCTGTCGCGCGGCGTCCACCCGGCGCGTTCGATCTCGCAGGACAAGCCCTGCTCGGACATGGTTTAGGGCTCGCGTATGTCGCCTATCGCGGCGGTCTCTTTCAAACGTATGCAGTGCTGTGCGTGGTCACGATCGTCGCAGCGATATTCTTGCCGCGCTGGCGAGGGCGCGTAGCATTCGCGATTGGTGCGTTGCTGCTGACGTGGATCATCAGCGACCGCTTCAAGGAGCTCTTCGATCGCCCGCGGCCGGACCATTGGCTGCTCGTGCACGAGAGCTCAGCGTCGTATTCGAGCGGGCATTCTGCGCTTGGCCTGGCGTTCTACGGTTTGTGGGCGCTGATGATCTGGATATCCGACCTGCCGCTCGCCGCACGCATCGCGGTCAGCGGCGTGCTTTTTGCGTGGTCGGTCGTGATCGATTGGTCGCGCCTGGCCATGGGCGCGCACTATCCGACCGACATCATCGGCGGTTGGCTCCTCGCGATTGCCGTCGTCGCCGCCTTGCGTGCTGCGACCCTAGTCGTGGAGGCAAAGGAACGACACTTAGAATAGTGTCGGAATCGAAGATGGCAACGGCGATTTTGGATCCGGCGCTCAAGCCGATCGAGCACAAGCTCGACGAGGGCATCCCTCTCTCCCTCGATGACGGGATGACGCTCTGGCGCACGAGCGATTTGCATACACTCGGTCGCTTGGCGAAGACGCAAAAAGAGCGTAAGAGCGGGAAGAACGTTTACTACGTTCTGAACCGCTATATCAACTCGACGAACGTGTGCTACGCAGCGTGCAAGTTCTGTTCGTTTGCGCGCAGTGAAAAAGAAGAGGGCGCCGTCCGCATGTCGGCCGACCAAGTCTTCGATAAGGTTTTCGAGACCGGCGCGAACTTCAATCAAATTCACATCGTCGGCGGTCACGATCCGCGCCAGCTGTCGCTGGACTACTGGCTGCCGCTGATGCGGCGGATGCGCGAGCGTGCTCCGCACGTACAGCTTTCGCTCTTCACCGCGGCCGAGATCGATTATCTCTCGCGGCGTCATCGCCTCAGCCATCACGACACGCTTGTGAAACTGCGCGAAGCCGGCCTCGACAATATCAATGGCGGCGGCGCCGAAATCTTCAGCAAACGCTTCCGCGACCTCGTCTGCGCAAACAAAGTGACGACCGATGATTGGCTGAAGGTTCACGAGGAAGCGCATCGCGTCGGTATCGCATCGAACGCGACGATGTTGTACGGCACGATCGAGACCCTCGAAGAACGCCTCGAGCATCTAATTTTGCTGCGTGAGTCGCAAACGCGCTCACCGGGATACAACGCGTTCATCCCGCTCGCATTTCATCCGGACGGCAACGAGCTCTCGGACTGCGGTTGGACGAGCGGGCTCGACGACATTCGGATGTTCGCCGTCGCACGTCTAATGCTGCACAACTTCGATCACATCAAGGCCTACTGGATGATTCAAGGCCTTCAGGTCTGCCAGGTCGCGCTGAACTTCGGTGCCGACGACATGGACGGAACCCACGGCTCAACGGATGAGGAGCGCATCTATCACAGCGCCGGAACACGTTCGGGGCAGTACGTCGACGATCGTGAATTCCGTCGCTTGATCGAAGAAGCCGGCTACGTGCCGGTCCGGAGAAACTCAACGTACGAGACGTTCCCGTACGATTGGACTCCGGAGCTCGCAATTGCCTGAAGAGATCCGCTGTGGGCGGATTGAGTACCTCAACGATCTTCCGCTCTACCTCGCATTTGATGAAGGGGCGCTCGGCTTTCCGGGCGAGCTGATCAGCGGCGTTCCATCGCGCTTGAATGCCGAGACGATTCGCGGGAAGCTCGACATGGGTCCGATCAGTGCCGCGCACTTTGCGCGGCACGCGGACGAGCTGACGCTCATCGACGGCCTCTGCATCGGCGCGCGCGACTATGCATGGTCGGTGTTGCTGATCTCGGAGCAGCCCCCACATCTCTTGGACGGCGGGGAAATTGCGGTGACGCGGGAGTCTGCGAGCGGGCGCGCATTGCTGCAGATTTTGCTCGAGCGGCGCTATGGCGTGCGCGCCGCCTTCGTCTCGACGGAAGATCCGATCTACGCGGCACAAATGCACCAACCGGCGCTCCTGATCGGCGACAAGGCACTCGATGCACGCGACCGCTTCGATCCTTCCATCGTGTACGATCTCTCGCATCTGTGGCACGAGTGGACCGAGGCCGACATGGTCTTTGCCGTTTGGGTCGTGCGCAATGACGTCTTCAAACGCTCGCCCAAGGCCGTCGATGCGGCGATCGAAGCGCTTGCCGCCGCCCAAGCCTGGGGTGAGCGGAACATGCCGCGCGTCGTCGCGCGCGCCCAGGAGCGCAGGCCGCGGACGCTCGAGTTCTACGAGCAGTATTACTCGGTGCTGAACTTCAAGTTCGACCTCTCAGCGCGTAGCGGACTGGCGCGGTTCATTGCCGAGCTCGACGCCGTAGGACTCATGCCGGGTGTCTTCCGAAATTCCGAGATCACCCGTGTCGCTTCATAATCTGCTCGAACGCGCTGCCGACGGCAAGCGCCTGACATTCGAAGAAGGGGTCACGCTTTATCGCGAGGCGCCGCTTCACGAGCTCGGGGCGGCCGCGAACGCGCGCCGCATGGCGCTCCACGATCCCAAGGTCGTCACCTATGTCATCGACACGACCATCAACTATACGAATGTCTGCAACGTGCACTGCACGTTCTGTGCGTTCTTCCGGCCCGAGAAGCACGGCGAGGGTTACACGATGTCGCACGACGACGTCCTCTCGCGCGTGAAGTACGCGGCGGATCAAGGCGCGACGCAGATCATGATT
>Ga0302324_100024113_pt1 | contig 11739 bp, 14 predicted proteins | sample Palsa_T0_1_FD_201949 | JGI IMG/M metagenome (GOLD analysis project Ga0302324, IMG submission 201949) | Peat permafrost microbial communities from Stordalen Mire near Abisko, Sweden - Palsa_T0_1 | ecosystem: Environmental > Terrestrial > Soil > Palsa > Peat permafrost | place: Sweden: Abisko... | reverse complement strand
TTGGCCGTCCACCGCTGCACCTCTTCCGGCTCAGCCTTCGGGTCCTTCTCGTCCTTCGACATGACCACCTCTCCGGCCGAATAATACCGGCACTAAGGGTGGCCCGACTTCAGAGGGGTGCGGGATATTTCTTCCTTCCGGCTGAGCGAACCTTGCCCATGGTGGACTATCTCCTCGACACTCCTGGGGCAGCACTCGGGGCGGACTGGATTGCGATTTTCCCGATGATTAACGGGAACTTTAGACAGCCCCTGCGGCGAATGCCGGACGGAGCGCTTTCTTACCATATGCGCATCTACCGTTCGGCGAAGCAGGAGAACTCTTCCGAACATCTCCAGATGCTGGCCCTGAATCAGAAGGAGTGTCTTCCGAGAATCTTCGCTAGCGGTGGGAAGGTCTACCTGCCGTTCTCTCCCCTGCTCGACTCGAGCCAACGAATTCAGCAATTCGGGCGTTCTACTTGGGAGCGCCTCGAGAAGGCGAAGGCGAAGTATGACCCGAAGAACGTCTTGACGCCGGGAGTTGGATTGTTCCCAAGTTGAAACCTCCGAGCGCTACGAGGAACGTACTGTGGAGCTGAAATGGGTTCCGACGCGAAGCATTCGCTACGTCCCCTGTATTGGGCTTTCAATCGGGCGTTGACATTCCGCGGCCCGAGGCCGAGGATTTTGACGCGTCGAGCGATAGACGCGCAAACGGACGGCAAGTTCGTTCTCACACCTGCTCGGGGGGATTTAGTGGTCGTGAGCAAAGTCGCTATCCCGGTGGCGCGGCCGTTGTGTTCGTGGCCAGCGTCGGCGACTCGTCGTTGATGTCCCTTGCAAATCTCCTTCGAATGCAGTTCCCGACCTGGAGAAAACCCATGGCGAAACTCGCTTGCATCGCCCTTACCGGCGCCTTGTGGCTGGCTACCACCGCCGCTGCGGCCGAGCCGATTGCGATCGGTATCAGCCTCACTCAGTCCCCCCCTGGCTCCGTCATCCAGGGTACTCAAATAAAGCAGGGCCTCGAGATTATGAAGGACATGGTGAACAGCAAGGGCGGCGTGCTGGGGCGCCCGCTGGTGCTCATCTACGAGGATAACCAAGGCATTCCCGAGAAGGGACGCGCAGCCACCGAGAAGTTGATTACGAAGGACAAGGTCGTCGCGGTGACCGGCGGCCACCAGAGTTCGGTCTGCCTCGCCGAGATTGAGGTAGCGCATCGCTACGGCACGCCCTACGTGAACGTCAATTGCTATTCCGACGACGTGCGTAAGAAGGGGTACCCGGAGGTTTTCAACCCCAGCAACTACAACACGCGCTCGGCAACCGCCATAGCCGAGACCATCGCCGCGATGGGCGTGAAGAGTGTCGTCGCCTTTGCCGAGAACACCGACTACGGCATCGGTGGGGCGAAGAACCTTGCGGAGCTCATCAAGGCGAAGTCGCCAGGCACAGAATTTAGCTACGTGACCCTCGACCGCGCGGGCAAGGACTTCACTCCGGCCGTGCTCGCCCTTCGGGCCCACCCCCCGGAGATGGTGGTCACCCTCATGATCCCGCCGGCCCTCTACATCCTCATCAACCAGCTTTACGAGCAGGGCGTGGCGCCCAGTAGGAAGACCTGGCTTTTCGAGGGAGCGGGCGTCGTCGATTACCCAGATTTTTGGCAGAACGTCCGGGAATCAGCCCAGTGGATGATTTCCTTTGGCCTCTACCACCCGCAGATGCCCATTCCGAAACTCGGCCACGACATTGCAGCTGAGTACACCCGGCGCTTCAACGGTGAACCGCCCCGAATGATCTTCCAAGCGACTGATTCTTTGCTGGTTCTCGTCGACGCCATCGAGCAGGCTAAAAGCACGGACTCGCCGGCGATCGTGAAGGCGCTGCAGACGATGAAGTTCGACGGCGCTCGCGGTACTTTCCAGTTCGGGCACGAGGGCGGGTACGGCTTCCAGCAGTGGGTCGATGTCCCGTACGTCATTTACCAAGTCACGGAAGTCAACCAGCCGGTCTCAAAAACGACTCTCGTCAAGAGTCCAGGGGGATCGCTAGACGTGAAGAAGTTACAGCGGCCCAACTAAGGGCATTCGATCGATCGGTCGCGCTGGCACTCTCAAAATCCACGTCCGATTTCTAAGCCCCGCTCGGCCCGAGGGCCAGAACGCTAGCCGCAGGCGATCAATGCTCGCTCTCGATCTGTTGGTGAATGGCCTAGTCTTTGGCCTTTTCTACGCGCTAATGGCCGTTGGACTTGCGATGATTTTTGGCGTGCTGAAGGTAGTGAACTTCGCGCACGGCGAGTTCTACATGGTCGGTGCCTATGCCTACGTCCTTCTTGCGTTGAAGGTCGGACTTTCCCCGTGGGTGGCCCTGCCGCTGGCGGCTGTCGGCGGCGCGGGCCTGGGTTGGCTCGTGGAGCGACTGCTCATGCGTCCGCTTAGCGTCGGCTACGGCAGTTGGAGTCTATGGAAAGACGAGTACTCGGTCGTCGTCACGTTCGGGCTATCGCTGCTGCTCATCAACGTCGTCGACAAAGTCGTGGGGCCTTACGCTTTCCTGGGGCCACCGCTTCTCAGGACCCGTAGCCTTTCCGTGGGACCAGTGCTGGTCAACGGCCAGAAACTCATCGCGGCGGGAATCTCGGTCGCCCTCCTGGTGGGACTGGCGCTCTTCATCAAGCGTTCCCTTTTGGGGCGGCAGATCCAGGCGGTCGCCCAGAACCGGCTCGGCGCCTCGCTCGCGGGCATCGATGCCACGCATACCACGAGCGTGGTCTTCGCGATTTCGGGCGCGCTCGCGGCGCTGTCGGGCGCGCTCCTCGCGCCTCTGATCAATCCAACGCCCGACGTCGGTGCATTCCCAGCGATCAAGTCGTACGTGATCGTGGTCCTCGGCGGCATGGGGTCGGTCTGGGGTGCGATGGCGGCTGCGCTTCTCCTCGGTGTGCTTGAGTCGTTCTTTGCGGTTTATGTCTCGTACGCCTATCGCGACGCGCTGGGCTTGCTCATCCTCATCCTCGTGCTGCTCGTCAGGCCGCAGGGCCTACTTGGCGAAAAGGTCCGTGAGGTGTGAGCGGCCCGTCAAACCTCTGGGTGAACCGCCTACGTGCAGACTTCCGCGCGGTGCTCGCGGGGGTGGCGCTCCTCACCTTGGTGCCGCTGTTTGTGACTACGCCCTACTCCTTGGGCATCCTCATAGTCAGCATCTACTTCGCCCTACTCGCGCTCGGCTGGAATCTGCTCGCGGGCTTCACAGGCCAATTCTCGCTTGCGCCTGCAGCCTTCGCGATGCTGGGCGGGTACGCAACGGGGCTGCTTAATTACCATCTTGGAGCTTCGCTTGCCGTTGGCATTCCCGCTGGTGTCATCGGAACTGCACTGTTGGGCTGGCTGCTCGGTCGGGTGGTACTGCGGCTCAGAGGGCCATACCTCGCACTCACCACACTATCCTTCGCGGAGATTGCGCGCGTCGTCGTCGGGAACTCGCACGAATTCACCCGCGGCGACCAGGGCCTCAATGTCCCCACGCTCTTTCAGAGCCGAGTCGGGTACTACTACCTTTTTCTCGGCACGCTCATCGTCACGCTCCTGTTTCTGTACTCGCTGCTTCGGAGTCGAACCGGTCGCTTCTTCCTCGCGATCCGCGACGACCCGACCGGGGCGCAGAGCCGCGGCATCGACGTAGTCCGCTACAAGACGCTCGCCTTCACAATCTCGTGCGCCATATGCGGGCTGGCGGGCTCCCTCTACGGCACCTTCAGCCAGTTGGTAAGTCCCGAGATGGGGTCGCTGCTGCAGACAGGCTTGGTCATCGCGATGGTAGTGATCGGCGGAATCGGTACGCTCACGGGCCCTCTGGTGGGCGCGCTGCTCGTCTACCTCACCTCTGAGTGGCTTCGCGGCATCAACATCCAGATGATTGTCTTCGCCGCGACGGTGATCATCTTCGCTCGCTTCTTCCGGACAGGACTGTGGGGACTCGCTATGCGAGCAAAGCCCCAGGCGTCTGAGCCGAAAGGGATCGTGGGAAGCCCGACGTGAGCCTTCTGCGTGTGCAGGGACTTTCGAAGCACTTCGGCGGCGTAGCGGCCGTGAACGACCTCTCATTTCCGGTCGAACACGGTGAGATCTTCGGTCTCATCGGACCTAACGGGTCCGGAAAGACGACTGCGATCAATATGCTCTCTGGCTTCGTTGAGCCGGACAAAGGAGAGGTTCGGCTGGATGGTGAAGCTATCACGCGCATGGCTCCGGATCGGCTCGCGCGGCGTGGGCTGCTTCGCATGTTCCAGATGTCGCGGGTGTTCCCCCGAATGTCTGCCTTCGACAATTTGGTCACCGCAGGACTCGCGATGAGGCTTGACGAGCGCGAGTCCTCGCGGCGCGCCTCCCTGCTCCTTGAAGAGCTCGCGCTTTCGCCAGTGCGCTATCTCGACGCGGGGCAGCTTTCCGGAGGGCAACGCAAACTTCTCGAGTTCGGAATGTGTTTCGTCGAGCCGCCGAGGATAGCGCTCATGGACGAGCCCTTCGCTGCCATCCACCCCGCGATCCGCGAGGCCATGGCCTCATTCATCCGTCGGCGCAATGCGCAAGGGCAGACATTCCTGCTGGTGAGCCATGACATGCCGATCGTCCTGCAGCTGTGCCAGCGCGCAGCTTGTATGAACGCCGGGCGACTAATGGCGATGGGGTCCCCCCGCCAAGTACTCGAGGACCCTGCCGTCATCGAGGCTTACCTCGGTGGCACCGGTCATGCCTGAGCCGCTGCTTCGCCTCGATCGCGTCACGGCTGGGTACGACCGCGACATCGACGTTCTCTGCGATGTGTCCCTCGAGGTCCACAAGGGTCTCGTAAGCGGCCTGATCGGGCTCAATGGAGCTGGTAAGTCGACCGTGATTAAGACTGTCTGCGGCTTCCTCACTCCGAAATCCGGCGCCATACACTACCTTGGGACCTCGCTCGCTGGCATCCCAACACACGAGCTCATCGACAACGGCATCTGCTGCATTCCGCAAGAGTCGAGCCTGTTTCCGTACCTGAGCGTCGAGCAAAATCTGCTTCTGCCACTCCAGGGACGCGCCAAGGCCTTCGGCAGAGTGATGCGGCGGCGCCACGAGGAAGCCCTCGAGATATTTCCGGACCTCAAGCGCAAGGCGCGGACGCAAGCGGGAGATCTCTCGGGCGGACAGCAGAAGCAACTGGAATTTGCCAAGGCCTGGCTGCAAGGACCGAAGCTCTGTCTGATCGACGAACCGAGCATCGGACTGTCTCCGATGCTGGCAGAGCTAGTCTTCGAATGCATAGAGCGCTTCGCACAGGCGGGTATGGGAGTTCTTCTGGTCGATCACAACGTGCGCCGCGTAGTAAAGATGTCCGACCATATCTACGTCCTCAGCCTCGGCCGCATCGTCGCAGCGGGTCCCCGCGAGGATTTCGAGAGCGACCTTCACGAGCAGGTGAAGCAGTGGCTGGGCCTTAATTATTGAAGCGCCCGCCTTCGCTTGTGCGTCGCGAACGGGTCATTCGGATCTTTGCCTCGCCATGGTTCACGCCGACCGCCCGGACGCGGATCAGGAGGTCGGTCGCCCTCGGCACAGCGGCATACTCCAGCCGGAGCGCGAAGCGGGTGCGCCTTCTCGTAGACAAGCGCATTCATACCGGTCGCGCTCATGAGTGGCCCCCCAGGCGCTCCCTAAGGAACGCCCCGATTGCGTCCAGAGACTCGGCCGCCGCCGACAGCGTACCGATGCCGCCCTGGAAGACGTGCTGCATCCCCCGCCACACGTCGAGCCTCGCATCGACACCCGCGGCGACGGCCCGCGCTACGTAGCGCGTCGAGTCGTCCAACAGCATCTCGTCTCCCCCGACGTGCACGCGAAGGGGCGGCAGGCCTCGTAGGTCGCCGAGGAGCGGCGAGGCCTTGGGGTCGGTCGCGGCGCTGCTGCCCAGGTAGGCCTGGACCAGAGCTGTTGCCTGGGCGCGCGTGAAGAGCATGTCGGTTTCGGCCTGCGCCTCCCAGCTCTCCCCCGTGAGCGTCAGGTCGGTCACCGGCGACAGGAGGGCCGCGCCCACGGGAGCCCTGCCGTCGTGCGTCGCGAGCGAAAGCAGGACGAGCCCCAAGCCCCCTCCCGCGGAGTCTCCGACGATCGCGACGCGCCGCGTCCCGTCCGCGATTAGGCCCTCGTACGCGGCCTGGGAATCGACGAGCGCAGCCGGAAACGGGTGCTCAGGGGCCAGCCGGTAGTCGGGCACGAACGCAGCGGCGCCTGCTCGCGCAGCGATCTGCCCCACCAAGTGGCGGTACGCCCGCGCCGAGCCCCAGTTGAACCAGCCGCCGTGCAGATGCAGGATCGCCTGCCCGCTACGGGCTCGCGCCGGTCGGCACCACCAGCCCGGAACGCCCCCGACCGTTCCCGCCTCGTACGTCACGCCCTCGGCGGGGGAAACGTGCTCCATGAGCGCGTCGTACGGCTGGCGCGCTCCCGTCCCCTGGAGCTCACCCCGGTGGGGCTCAACCGTGATGCGCATCGCGGCCACGGCGGCAGCGTCCTTCGCCGTCACCGCATGCACGACGACTCCAGTCCGGGTGCTACCTTCCTCACGACGTTCGCTTGTCATCATCTCGTCCTCCACGGTGAGCCTTGGCTGAAACAAGTGAACATAGGCATCGCCGATCGCCGGAGTAAGCGTCCGTCGGGTTCGCCGCGGAGTCGACCAGCGTACTTGTCTGCCTAAAACGAACTTGTGTAGAGTCGTGTGTAAGGAGCCACACATGGCCACCAACCTATCTCTGGACCCGGACCTGCTCGAACGCGTGCTCAAAGTCAGTGGGGAGCGCACCAAGAAGGCCGCGGTGACGCGCGCGCTCGAGGAATTCATTGCTAGGCGACGACAGAAACGCCTCCTTCACCTCATGGGCAATCTCGAATGGGACAACTCATTTGACTTCAAGGCGGAACGGTCGCGGGGATGAACCTAATGGTCGACACGAGCGTCTGGTCGTTGGCGCTGCGCCGAGACCCACCCCTTGTATTGCCGCACGTCACCGTCCTACGCGAGGCGTTGGAGCGTGAAGCGCTTGTGGTCACGACGGGCTTGGTGCTTCAGGAGTTGCTACAGGGCTTCGCCGGTCCTCGCGCTCGCAAGGACATCATCGAGCATTTTGGCGCGTTGCCGATGATCAGCCCAACTCGCGCAGACCATATCGCGGCTGCCGAATTGCGGAACACATGTCGCCGGGCGGGCGTCCAGATGGGAACCATCGACGCACTGTTGGCCCAACTTTGCATCCATCATGGACTCACGCTGCTGACCACTGACAAAGACTTCAGCCATGCTGCCCTGCACTGCCCGTTGAAGGTTTGGGCGTGACAAGCAGTAATCCGGTTCCTCGACGCGGGGCAGACGTCACTGGAGAATCAAAGGTCGGGTTCGAATCCCGGCAGGGTCAAAAGCAGCAACCCGTTTTCAGAGTAGAAACGGGCCCACGTTTGATGGCTGGGAGCCCAATTGGGAGCCACACAGGTCCGTAGGCCTGGCCTCGACATCCAGAAGGATGCCTACTTGCTGCAACTGGCGACCATCTGCGTGGCGAACGTCGCGACCTGTGAATTGCAGCCACCCGCCTCCCGGAAGAGAGGCCACGGTGACTTCGCCGTTCGCCCTAGCCGTTGGGCTTCCAATGAATGTTGTGCCGCTGGGGACTGCGAGAGCCTGGAGAAGGTCTTTAGGGTCTGTGACGAAGGGAATAGAGACCCATTTGTGAAGACATGCACCACACAAATGGGCGAGGAGCAGAGGGCGGTCTGCGAATGCCTTTGGAAGGAAAGAGTCTGAATCCTTCGGCGGAACTGATGCTCTCCTAAAGGCGCTACGCGAAGCCAAGGACGAACAACTCAACGCGAGAGACAGGGCGAAGATTGAAAGGATTCAAAGGTCCTGCGGTCCTGGTGTCAGCCTGCTTCGCCCACACCATGACTAACTCCCCGGGACGTTCTGAGCCGGAGGAGGTTCAGCGGTGGACGGCCAAGCGACGGACGGCGCTCGGGGTGAGTATCATCAAGGGCGAGACGTCACCGCAGGAGGCAGCTCGGAAGCATGGGCTGACGGTCGCGGAGTCGAGGAATGGAAAGAGCGCTTCTTCGCTGCAGCGGAGAATGCGCTCCGGACCCGTCCCCAAGACGAAGAGGGACAGCGGGAAGAGGCCATCAAGAAGTTGAAACAGAAGGTGGGGGAGCTTGAGCAGCAGGGGACCTCGTCACTTGCCGCAGCCGCCAGATCATAAACAGCGTAACCAGAAGGGAGGTCGCAAACGCGGCGCATGCGATTAGGAAGGGCATATCTACCCCCGTCTCCGCGATCGGCCGTGCGGTGAAGTCGCCCGCGATGCCGGTCCACCAATAGGCAAAGAGCCCAACGTCCATCGTGACGTGGCCGATCATCCCGGGAATGAGTGACTCCGAGGACCAGGCGAGAAGCCCAAGCAACACGCCCGCGCCTAAAACGATTGGAATCATGCCGACCGTTGCCCAGCCCTTGGTGAGATGTAACAGCATGAAGAAGATCGAGGAAACGAGAATCGCGAGTGCCGGGCCATGACGCCGTTCGATCGGCTGCTGCATGTAGCCACGAAAACCGGTCTCTTCGCAGATCCCTGCCGACCCAGCGGAGATCACGACGACCAGCCATTTCAACGGCAGCGAGGGAATAAAGGAGAGGTCGTAACCGCGCTGGAAGGCATCGGTTGGGAAGGGCACGAGGCGAAATAGCAACACAATTGCGGCGTGGACCGTTACCGCGAACGACAGCGCGGCAACCAAGCCCCGAGCCCATCCTGCCGGTGATAGCGCGCCTTTGCGGAAAGCGGCACCTCGGGCAGTTTGTGTGGCAAGGGGAGGGCCTCCCCCACTCGCCCACCAAAGAAAAAGCGCAAGAAAGCCCACTTCGACAGGCGCACCGAGCGGCACGCCAAGGCCCACAATCAATGGCGTCCACACATTGGCAGCGAACAGAGTAATTAATAAGCCGTTGATGATGGCTCGCAGCGAAGCGGGCAAACTGTCCCAACGGCCGCGCGGTGGGTCTCGCGCTGTTTTTGTTGTCATTGTCCTCTCCCGGCACCTGCCTCTTGGAAGGATGGCATCCGGTCCTCTGTCGAGGTCACGCCTTCGCCCGTCTGGGAGTCTGACGCAGGTAGATTGTTCGTGGGGTGAGTGGGGGGTCGGGATGCCGAGACCCAACGACCAGGCAGGACGACCTGAGCTTCCCCCGATTCCGTGGACGGGTTGGTTAAGCCGCCGCGGTGCGTCGGGTTTCTGCTTCGTACTCGATTGGTGCCCTGTAGCCGAGCGCCGAGTGGCGCCGGCGTGAGTTGTAGAAATTCTCGATGTACTCGATGACGGCCGTCCGGGCTTCGGCGACGGAGTCGAAGTCGCAGTGGTGCGCGCTTTCATGCAAGCGGGAAGTACCCCTTCGCTCAAGGTTGGAGCGGGATAGCGGGTTGCAGCGGCGGCGGTCCAGGTCGAAATCAAAGTCCGCAGCAATAAAGGCAGCGAGAAGTCCCATCAGTGGCTTAATTTCAGGGCGTCCCTATAGCACGGCAGCGTCGCGGCTTCAGTTCGCTAGCGCTGCAGGGATGGGGGCCCGTTGGAGTGGGAATGCTCGGTCACCAGCGCAGATTTCCCTGCACGTTCGGAGCGGGCGCCGCGGCGATATCTGCTCCACACTACGCGCCAAAGGAATGCGGCGGCTACGGTGGGCGCGAGAACTGACGCGGTTACCGCCAACGCATGGCCGATGGTGTGCACTCGGGGCAGATTGAAGGCGAACACCTGCCAACCGGTGAGACCCGCGTCCAGGGTGGTGCAGCCAGCGACGACCATGGCCAGCCACCTCCTCCACCTGCCGCTGAGCCAAAGGAGTGCGAGGGTGAGGCTCACGTCAAAGGCAATCCATCCGCCTCGAACTATCTGCGTTGGAAACCAGTCGGTTGGGGTCGCCACCGCCAGCGCCAGCGTCCAAGGGATGAGCAGCAGGGCGAGTAAGCGGACGAAGAACTCGGGGGCCGTCCAGAGTGTGCGCCAGAGAAACCGTGGAATGCTTCCATCAGCGAAGGCTTCCATGACGTCGTACACGGCGAGGGCTCGGCCGGCGCCTTGGGGCACCGACAGGAAGATGGGCGTCCACCCCGTCGGCCGGAGCTTCAGCTTAAAGCGACGCAGTCCGTCGAAGTCATAGAGGCTGTTTCCGAAGCGGCATGCGATGCGGAGCAAGATGCCGACCGGACCGGAGAGGGGAGCCATGCCGAGCGTGACGTACTGAAGCTCTTCCTCATGGGCACAGCGCATGGCCGCATCGACGAGCAGTTCGACCGTCCCGTTGGGGGCCTGCGGGTCGCGAAAGAGGTCCTCCAGGAGCCACCCCGAGCGCTGGTAGATGGGTACCGCAGCAAGAAAGCCGACCACCCTGCCCTGCCATTCCGCCACCCAGAAGCGCTTCTCCCCCACCCTCCCGAAGGGCTCCGCCGCGACCAGGAAGCGCATCGGCGGGAGCGGATGCATGGCCTGCCACCTCGATAGGACGGCTTCAATCTCGTCACGCAGAGCACCAGAGTGCGCGAACACCGAGGCCTCGACGGCGCGCACGGCCACCCCTTTGGCCCGAGCACGCCGCAGTTGCTCTCTCAGGCTCGACGTCTCCTGGACGGTGTCCGGCCATGCGGCCGGGTCCCAGGAGGGCTGTGAGCCCATCACGAGGGCACCGAAGTCACTCAGTTCTACGAAACGCCGCTCGGTCCCAAAAAAGCAGACGCGGCGCCCCTGTCGGCGTCCGGCCTCGACGAAGCGTCGAGCGACCGCGGCGAGCGCGTCTGTCGGCCCCAGGGGCGCGCCCGCGGCGACCCACGCGCTCCCAGTGTCCACGTACGCGACGCATGCCTCGGGCACGTCGAACCAGTACTGAAAATGCGACTCGAGTGTTTGAAAGGATGTGGCGTTCCAGCCGTGCTCCTTGATGAGGCAAAGCACTCGCTCACGGTCGCTGTTAGCGATTTCAGTTGAGCCCATCCATCCAGTCGCTGCCACGGGTTGAATAGCCTGACAGGTTCCGAGTCCCGTTTGGGGTGCCCTCGGCAAGCGGCCTGCGTGACGGCGGTGCCGCCCGCGGCCCAAGCCTCCAACGGCGAGTGTTCTGCCCCGCAACTGGCCCCCGAAGGGCCAGGGCACCTGTCAGCTTTGACTAGCATTCCTGACAGGCATTCTTGACGCCTCGGGGAGAGGCTTACAGGTGCCGGAGAAGCGAGGCTCAGCAGGCGGCTTGTCTGATTGCTGGAGCGCAATTGCCGAGCGCGAGTATGCTCAGTTGTTAGGGGTACCCCTTTCCGCGGCCCTGATCGTTCACCTCAGCCGCCCGGCGATTCGTGCAGGATTTTGCCGGGTCTGACCCGCACGCGCCGGGCGATCCAGGCGTCTCGCAGCACCGCAGGCTCAGCGTGCTGGAGGACGCCGCGGCGCCGAGCGTTGCGCAAGGAGGCCCCATCAGCCATTGAAGGGATCGCAGCGAGAAATGGGCTTTTGGGTTCTTGTCACGAACAAGTACTTCGCCGTTATGTTTCAAGTTGCCCCCCCGGACCGAGCGCACCTAGCCGAATATGGCGACGCAAATGCATCACGCATCGTTCGCGTTGACATCTGATGCAAGCACTGCTCAGACTATTGGTCGTGTCGTGTCGACGCGCCACAGCGATAAGCTTTGC
>Ga0302324_100024112_pt1 | contig 11739 bp, 10 predicted proteins | sample Palsa_T0_1_FD_201949 | JGI IMG/M metagenome (GOLD analysis project Ga0302324, IMG submission 201949) | Peat permafrost microbial communities from Stordalen Mire near Abisko, Sweden - Palsa_T0_1 | ecosystem: Environmental > Terrestrial > Soil > Palsa > Peat permafrost | place: Sweden: Abisko... | reverse complement strand
TGATCCGGGCCCGCAGGTCGCGGCCCGTCCATGCCTCCAACGCGGCCGCCAGCAGCAGCGCCGGGGCTCCCGTCCAAGGCAACGGCGGAAGCCGCTGGTAGATCAAGTGCAGCAGCAGCCAGGCCGCGAGCGCGAAAACGACAGCGACCGTAGCTAGGGTCGACGGACGGGTCGGTTTCATATCACCTCAGCCGAAGGGCCGGCCTTGGGCAGCGGGAGAACCTTGGGCAGCGGGAGAACCTTGGGCAGCCGGAGAACCATGTCGGGCCGGCGCCGGATGCCGTCGGCGTCCAGGCCTGCGAGCAGGTCCCGGATCGGTCCTTGTCCGGGGACGGTGGCGTCGGCGTCGATATCGTGCCACGGCGCGAGCACGAACGCGCGCTCGTGGGCGCGGGGGTGCGGCAGGGTCAGCACCGGGTCCCTGCTGACCTGCGCCGCGTAGCTGATGATGTCGATGTCGAGCGTGCGCGGCCCGAACCGTTCCGCCCGGACCCGGCCGAACTCCGCCTCGATGCGGTGGGCCGCTTCAAGCAGGTCACGCGGGCCCAGGCCGGTCGCCGCGATGAGCACCGCGTTCAGGTAGTCGGGCTGGGGAGGACCGCCCACCGGAGCGGTCTCGTAGACGGGTGAGATGGCCAGCACGTCAGTATCCGGGAGCCTGCCGATAGCTTCCACGCATCCCTGAAGGGTACCTAGCCGGTCGCCGAGGTTCGCTCCGGCGGCCAGCACCACGCGCCGCCGCACGGTCATGGCCGGCCGGTGATCGGCAGCGGTGGCCCTGCGGCATCCGGCGCGGCAGCGGCATCCGGCGCGGCAGCGGCATCCGGCGCGGCAGCGGCGCGGCGCCACGCGGACGCCACCCGGACGGCGTCCGCGTTCAGCGGGACCTGGTGCACTCGCACGCACCACGCGCCCGCGGCGGCGGCCAGCGCCGTGACCGCGACCGTGGCCCCGTCACACTCCTCGAACGGCCGCGGCGTACCGTCCGGTCCGGCCAGCAGGTTTCCGAGGAAGCGTTTCCTTGAGGCCCCGACGAGAACGGGGAAGGTACCCCCGGCGAGCTGGGCCACTTCGGCGAGACGGGCGAGCAGCGGCCAGTTGTGCTCGGGACGCTTACCGAAGCCGAGGCCGGGGTCGAGCACGATGCAGCCAGGATCGACCCCCGCGCCGATCACCGCGTCCACCCGCCGGGACAACTCGTCGCGGACCTCGGCCACCACGTCGGCGTAGACCGCGCGGGTGTACATGTCGCGGCTGTGGCCGCGCCAGTGCACCACCACGTAGCAAACCCCGGCCGCCGCGACCAGGCGAGGCATGTCTGGATCGGCCAGGCCGCCGCTCACGTCGTTGACCAGATGCACGCCGGCGTTGAGCGCGAACTCCGCGACCGGCGCCCGCATGGTGTCGATGGACACCGGCACGCCGGCACCGACAAGCTCGGTCACGACCGGGCTGACCCGCCGCAGCTCCTCGTCCTGGGAGATGCGCTGGGCCCCAGGCCGGGTGGACTCACCGCCGACGTCCACGATGTCGGCGCCCTGGGCGACCAGTTCCAGGCCGTGCGCGATGGCGGCATCCGCCCCATACCACTGACCGCCGTCGGAGAAAGAATCAGGCGTGACGTTCACCACGCCCATGACGAGCGTGCGTGCTATCTCGGGGGGGACGACCCCCCCCAGACCCCCCCCGATCACGGGGGGGCTGCCCGCCCCCCCGTACCCCCCTGGCCCGGGACCCGGCCCGGGTCCCGGCCTAGGCTTCCGCCGCGCAGGCGTCGCTTGAGGCGGCCTAGGCCGAGCTTGCGGGCGATCCGGCGGGCGATCCGGCGCAGCTCGAGCTTCGGAAGGACCAGGAACGCCTCCGCCTGGAGGGCGGCCAGCGCTATCCTCGGCGCGTCCTTCGTGCTCGGAAAGACGAAGAACCGCGGCTGCCACACCGGGCAGAACTTGGCGTTGAACTTGTACAGCGACTCGATCTGGAACCACTTCGACATGAAGATCAGCACGGACCGCCAGGCCCGGAGCACCGGGCCCGCGCCGATCCGCTCGCCACGCTCAAGCGCGGCCCGGAAGACGGCGAAGTTCAGCGATATGCGCTTCACGCCGAGGCCCGGAGCTGCCTTGATGACCTCCACGATGAGGAAGTCGTTCAGCCCGGCCTGGGCGCCCTTGTCCCGCCGCATGAGGTCGAGCGACAGGCCGTCGGCACCCCAGGGAACAAGCTGCAGCACCGCTCGGACCACCCCGTCTTCGGTCGCGGTGGCGAGCACGCATTCATCGTCGCCGATCCGGCCGAGGGCCATCGAGAACCCGCGCTCGGTGTGGCTGCCCCGCCAGGAATCGGCCGCCTGGACGATCGCGTCGAGTTCGTCGCGCGGTATGTCGCCGATCCGGCGGATCTCGGCCAGGTAGCCGTGCTTGGCCACCCGGTTGACCATCTGCCTGACGTTCCGCATCGGCCGGCCAGACAGGCTGAAATCAGCCACGTTCACGATCGCCTCGTCGCCGAGCTCGAGCGCCGTCAGGTGGCCCTCGCGGCACCACACCTCCGCGCCGAGCTCACTGCAACCCATTACGGCGGGCGCCCAGGCGTGCCGGGCCGCCTCGTCCATGAAGGGGGCGATCGCCCCGGGCCAGGCTTCCGGGTCGCCGATCGGGTCGCCGCTGGCCAGCATGACGCCGGAGACGACCCGGTAGCAGATGGCGGCCTTGCCGGTCGGGGACCAGATCACGCTCTTGTCGTTGCGCAGCGAGAAATAGCCGAGCGAGTCCCGGTCGCCGTGTCTGGCCAGGAGCTCCCTGACCCGGGCCGCGTCCGCCTTGGCCAGCCTGGCCCGGGGCTCAGCCGGGCGCAAGAACAGGTAGGCGGCGACAATGAGGGTAAACACGCCGAGCGCGCTGGTGAGGATGCCGAACAGGTCGCCGCGCGCCTCCGGCACCCAGTGCACCGGTCCGGACACCCCGACCAGCCCGGTGATGACTTCCCACACCCGCTGGCTAAACGAGTAGTCGGTCTTCAGCCCGCGGGCCAGCAGGATGTAGGTCAGCCCGATGACGACGTCCGCGACCACCAGGGCGGCAATCGCCCACAGCGCCCGCCAGCGGTTGCGCTGGTCGCCTTGGGCATAGAACTCGTCCCGGAAGTAGAGCAGCGCGATGAGCAGCACGGTCGCGACCACCGCGGTGGGGAGATGCTGCGAATGGGAGAAATGGATGCCGATGTCGAAGGCAAGCAGCGCGGCGACCGCCTGCCAGGCCCGCCGCTTCCGGCGGCGCAGGCCGTGGGCCAGCAGCAGCAGCATCAGGCCGATGATGACGTCGGCGCTGCGGGTGACGTTGTTCAGCGTCCCGGGCACGAAGTGGCTGATCCTGTGCAGCCGGTGCGGCCAGCCGGGCTTGAAGATCGCGACGATGTCCGACAGGCCGATGAGCATGGTGAGCAACGCCGCGCTGCCAGGCACCCAGGCGTGCTGACGCCTGCGGTCGGCAAAATTTCCCGGCTCGGCGGGGGCCGACGAGCCAGCCGCCTCGACCGTCGGCAAGTTCGCCGTTTTAGCGCGTCCAGCTTCGTCGCTGTCGCTCATCTCGGCAGCTTCCTTATCAGGCCCTGGATCACGATGGGTGAGCGTACTCATCGCGTCACCTCGCGTCTTGCTTTCACGGTACCTCCAAGCCTAGGCAAAGGTCCGGCTTGACGAGACGAAGTCAGTAACCACTTACCGGTTGTCCCGGAATTAACTTCGCTTCCCCCGAGGAACCTGGCGGCGACCGACCGACCTACCTAATAGACGCAGTCGGAAGCGGTTTCGTTCAGTAGCGGCCGTAAAATCTCAATGGCGGCCGTAAATAAGGCTCATCGCCTCGGCGCGGGTCACGTCGTTGTCGCGGAAGGAACCGCGCACCGCCGAGGTCACCGTCTTGGCGCCCGGCTTGCGTACCCCCCGCATCGTCATGCACAGGTGCTCCGCCTCGATGACCACGACCACGCCGCGCGGCTCCAGGGTGTCCAGCAGGGCATCGGCGATCTGGCTGGTCATCCGCTCCTGGACCTGCGGGCGCCGGGCGTAGACATCGACCAACCTGGCCAGTTTGGAGAGGCCGGTGATCTGGCCTTTGACGTTCGGGATGTAGCCGATGTGCGCGACACCGACGAACGGGACCAGGTGATGCTCGCAGGTCGAGTACACCTCGATGTCCTTGACGATGACCATCTCGTCATGGCCCGCGTCAAACACGGTCGTGAGTACATCCGCCGGGCGCTGCCGCAGCCCGGCGAACTGCTCCGCGTAAGCCCGCGCGACCCTGGCCGGCGTATCACGCAGGCCGTCCCGTTCCGGGTCCTCACCGATCGCGACCAGGATTTCCCTGACCGCACGCTCAATCCGCGGCAGGTCGAAGTCCCCGCCGCGAGCGTCCTGGGTCATCCGTTACCGCTGGTCTCGCCGTTGCCCGGCTCATCACCGTGGCCACCGCCACTCGGCGATCCGGCGTTCGGCGGGTTGAAGCCAAACGACTGGCCGTTGGCGGGCAGCGCCATGCCACCGTTCCCGGTACCGCCGTCGGCGGCCGCCAGGGCGAGTTCCTTGGGCGAGAGCACCGGCGGACGGTCAGAAGGCAGGCGCTTACCGTAGCCCGTGTACGAGCCGCGGACCGGCCGCTTCTGCACGGTCGCGAAAATCTCCAGGACTTCTTTCCTGCCCACTGTCTCCTTGTCGAGCAGGCGCAGCACCAGCGTGTCGAGCACGTCACGGTACTGTACGAGGACTTCCCAGGCCTCGTCGTGGGCCGACTCGATGAGGCGGCGGATCTCCTCGTCGATCGTGGAGGCGATCTCCTCGGAATAGTCCCGGTTGTGCGACATGTCGCGACCCAGGAAGGGCTCGGCGTCACCATGGCCGAACTTGCGCGCGCCCAGGCGCTCGCTCATGCCGTACTCGGTGATCATGCCGCGGGCGATCTGGGTCGCCTTCTCGATGTCGTTGGCGGCGCCCGTGGTGGGCTCGTGGAAGATGAGCTCCTCGGCGGTGCGACCGCCCAGCAGCATTGCCAGCTGGTCCAGCATCTCGGCCCGGGTGACCAGGAACTTGTCCTCGGTCGGCAGCGCGCTGGTGTACCCGAGCGCACGGCCGCGCGGGATGATCGTCACCTTGTGCACAGGATCGGCGTGCGGCATCGCGTGGCCGACCAGCGCATGGCCGCCCTCGTGATACGCGATGACCTTCCGCTCCTTCTCCGAGAGCAGGACGCTCTTGCGCTCCGGGCCCGCCATGACCCGGTCGATGGCCTCTTCCAGCGACTCCATCGTGATCTGCTTGCCGTTGTGCCGCGCGGTCAGCAGCGCGCCCTCGTTGATCACGTTGGCCAGGTCAGCACCGGTGAACCCGGGCGTGCGCCGGGCGATGATGTCCAGGTCAGCATCGGGCGCGATGGGCTTGCCTCGGGCGTGCACCCGCAGTATCCCCTTGCGGCCGGCCAGGTCCGGCTGGGCCACCACGATCTGCCGGTCGAAGCGGCCGGGCCGCAGCAGCGCCGGGTCGAGGATGTCAGGGCGGTTGGTCGCCGCGATGACGATGACGCCGCCCTTGGTGTCGAAGCCGTCCAGCTCGACCAGCATCTGGTTCAGCGTCTGCTCGCGCTCGTCGTGGCCGCCGCCGAGGCCCGCGCCGCGGTGCCGGCCCACGGCATCGATCTCGTCCACGAACACGATCGCCGGGGCATTCGCCTTGGCCTGCTCGAACAGGTCGCGGACCCGGGACGCGCCGACGCCGACAAACATCTCGACGAAGTCCGAACCCGAAATCGAGTAAAACGGCACACCGGCCTCGCCGGCCACCGCCCGGGCGAGCAGCGTCTTGCCCGTGCCCGGCGGGCCGTAGAGCAGCACGCCCTTGGGAATCTTGGCCCCGATCGCCTGGAACTTCGCCGGCTGCTGCAGGAATTCCTTGATCTCCTGCAGTTCCTCGATGGCCTCGTCCACGCCGGCCACGTCCGCGAACGTCGTCTTCGGCGTGTCCTTGGTGAGCAGCTTGGCGCGCGATTTGCCGAAGTTCATCACGCGAGAGCCGCCACCCTGCATCTGCGACAGGAAGAAGAAGAAGACGAGGAAGATCACCAGGTAAATGAGAGCGGTCGGGATCAAGTCAAGCAGCGCGTTGCTCTTCGGGATGCTGATGTTGTATCCCTGCGGCAAGTTGCCCTTGTCGTATTGCGTCTGCAGCTCATTCTGCAGCTGCAGGCCCTGACCCGAGACCCAGTCCGCCTCCAGGTTCTTGCCGGCCTTGGTCGTGATCTGGATCGTCTGGTTCTTGTCGGTGATCAGCGCGCTCTTGACCTGGCCCTGATCGATGAGCTTGACGATCTCGGAGGTGTCGACCTGCTGGTATGAACTCCCGGAATTCGCGTAATCGAGCACGAACAGCAGCAAAAGCACCGCTACGGCTACGAGCAGCAGCGGTGCGCGGAAAAAGCGCCTTAGCTCCATCGATGAGCGGTCCCGTCGGCCCGGGACCGTTCCCTCCTGATCAGCCTCACACTCCCGTCGACCTCCGGCGGGATGGCCATGATTCCCAAAACTCGCAGCCAGTGTGTGGCCGCGAGGCGCAAACTACGACGGTACACCGCTTGGTGCGACGCCTGGAAAGTCAACGCTATACGTGGCGGATTGTGTTCCCCTGCCCGCCAGACCTAACCGCCCCCGTGCACGTCCGGAGCGAGCGTCCCGATGAACGGCAGGTTCCGGTAACGCTGAGCGTAGTCAAGGCCGTAGCCGACGACGAATTCATCGCCGATGTCGAAGCCCGTATAGGCCACGTTCACCTGCATCTGGGCCGATCCCGGCTTGCGCAGCATGGCGCAGACGGCCAGGGACGCCGGCGAGCGCGAGCGCAGGTTGCCCGCCAGCCAGGACAGCGTCAGGCCCGAATCGACGATGTCCTCGACGATCAGCACATGCCGGCCGGTGATGTCGGTATCGAGATCCTTGAGGATGCGGACCACCCCTGAGGACTTGGTCCCCGAGCCGTAGGACGAGATCGCCATCCAGTCCATCTGCACCGCCAGGTGCATGGCCCGGGCCAGGTCGGCCATCACCATGACCGCGCCCTTCAGCACGCCGATGAGCAGCAGGTCGCGGCCGGCGTAATCGGCGTCGATCTGCGCCGCGAGCTCACCGATGCGCGCCTGCAGCTGCTTGGTGGTGATAAGCACCTGCTTCAGCTCAGGCCCCATGTCACTCTCGTCCAACGGACTCGCTTCCCTTAGTTGGCGGTGCTTGTGAACCACACCTTGCCATCACGGCGCCGCGCTCGCACCCCGCCGGGAAGATCCACCCACCGCTGCCCGTGCCAGCCGGTGACCAGGGCGTCGATCGCGCCAACGTGGCCTGCGGTGAGCGTGCCGTGCGGGCAACCCGCCATGATCGCCGCATCGCGCAGCACCCGCGTCCTGATCGCGCCAGGCAGCGCCCGCAGCCAGCTTGCCTCGAGCCCGGCCGGGTCGGAACAATCCCCGCGCAGCTGTCCGCTTTCGGCGAACGCGAGCTCGTCGAGGCACTCCGCGTCGGCACGCAGCTGGCTCGCGGTGCGGGCGAGCGCCTCGGCCACCCCCGGGCCGAGCGCGGTCTCCAGGGCAGGCAGCGCCTGGTGACGGACCCGCGCCCGGGCGTAGCGGAAGTCGCTGTTGTGCGGATCCTGCCACGGCTCGAGCCCCAGCTCGGTGCACGCGGCCCTGGTGGCGGCCCGGCGCACCGCCAGCAGCGGCCTGCGGTAGCAGCCGCGCCGCGCGGGCATGCCCGCCAGCGACCGGCCACCGGACCCGCGCGCCAGGCCGAGCAGGACGGTTTCCGCCTGGTCGTCGAGGGTGTGGCCGAGCAGCACCACGGCGGCACGGTAATCCCTGGCCACCGCGTCAAGCGCGTGGTACCTGGCCGCCCGGGCGGCGGCCTCAGGGCCCGAACCCCCGCCGGCCGAGCCGGCCGGCGGCACCGTCACCGCGACGCTGCGGACCGGATCAAGGCCCAGCTGGCCGAGCAGCGCCGCCACGCCGGCGGCGCGTTCGGCGGAGCCGGGCTGCAGGCCGTGATCCACGGTCACGCCGCCGACCCGCAGGCCGAGGCGCGGCGCCACGAACGCCGCGGCAGCGGCCAGCGCGACCGAGTCAGCGCCGCCGGAGCACGCCACGAGCACAAGGGCACCGCCCGGCACGCCACCCGCGGCCAGGTCACCCGCGGCCAGGTTGCCCGGGGATAGGTCGGCCAGGCAGACCCGGACCGCGGTGCGGAGCTCGGCGACCGCAGCGCCAGGACCCATGCGGCTAGGAGCCGGATACGACCCGCTCCACCCACTCGTGCGGGTGGGCGAATTCCGCCTTGGTCGGCAGGGTGTCCGGCGACGTCCAGACCTGGTTGAAGGCGGGCATGCCGACCTCTTCCACGACCATGTTGACGAACCGGGAGCCCTCCGCGTACTGCTTCATCTTCAGGTCGATGCCGAGGATGCGGCGGATCGTCTGCTCGATCCGGCCCTGTGACCCGCGCCGGGCGCTGAACCGTTCCCTGATCTGCGCCACTGAGGGCACCACCTGCGGCCCGACCGCGTCCATGACGTAGTCGCCGTGGCCTTCCACCAGCGTCATCACCGCGGTCAGCCGGTCCATGATCTCGCGCTGCGCGGGGGTCGCCACGGCATCGATCAGGCTTCCGCCGTCACCGCCGCGCACCGCGCCCGCCATCGCCTCGGCCGCCGACCTGAGCCGCTGCAAGATCGCCGCCGGGTCAAGCTCGGAGGCGAGCAGGAACTTGGTCATCTGGCTCTGCACGTAGTCCCGCAGCCACGGGACGGCGGTGAACTGGAGCCGGTGCGTCTCCTCGTGCAGGCACACCCAGCGGCGGAAATCGTGGGTGTCGACGCCGAGCTCGCGTTCGACCATGACAATGTTCGGCGCGACCAGGGTGAGCCTGCCCGGCTGCTCACCATCTACCGGGGACGCCTCAGGCGGCAGGAAGAGCTCGTACTGGCCGAGCACCCGGGAGGAGAGGTAGGCGAGGATCAGCCCGGCCTGGATGCCGGTGACCCGCGATCCCACCGCGGTCGCCACCGATCCGGGCGACCGGGACCCGGACGAGGAGTCCGAGCCGGAAGAACGTTCCTTCAGCTGCTCGACCAGGGGCTCGAGGACGACGCGGAAGCCATCCACGTTCGCTCGTATCCAGCCGGGCCGGTCCACCACCGCGACTCGCCCCAGCGAGCCGCCGGGCCCGGCCGACATTCCGGTGACCTCGTAAACCGGCTGCTGTACGGCGCCGGCCAGGTCACGTAGCTCAGAGACGGTACGCCGCGCCTCGGCCAGGCTTACCTGCGGCCCAGGCCGGGCCCACCGGGTCCCGGTGGAAATGGCGATGTCCCAGTCAATCATCTGCGCGCTGCTCACAGTCCCACCGTACGTGGTGCCGATAGCATCCGTCACCGGCATCCGCAGCCGGCCAGCGCGGTCGCGGCCTTGTCGATGGCGTTCGCGGCCGCATCCAGCAGCCGCTCCGCCGGGATATGGTCGGCCATGAAGGCGAAGACCAGCAGCGCGCCGCCCTGGTCGGACACCATCCCGGCCAGGGCGGTGACGGTGACGAGATTGCCCGTCTTAGCCCGGACCGAACCCAGGGCCGCCCCGCCGATCCCGCTGAAAACGCTCTGCCCGGCGGACAGCGTGCCGGAAAAACCGGCCACCGGCAGGCCGGCTAGCAGGGGCCGCAGGCGGGGAGCGGCAATCGCGAGCTCAAGCACCTTGACCAGCGTGGCCGGCGCGATCGCGTCCTGCGGAGACAGCCCGCTGCCGTCCACCAGCCTGATGCCGGTGCTGACACCGAGCCGCCGCAGTTCGGAGGTCACGGCCGCGGCCGCTCCGCTGAACGAGGCGGGCTCGCCGGTCGCGAGCGCCACCTGGCGGGCCAGGTCCTCCGCGATCACGTTGTTGCTCTCGGTGAGCATCTGCTGCACGATGGCCGACAGCGGCGGGGACGACACGCTGGCCAGGGTGGCGGCGGGCGCGCTAGCCGTCTGCGCCACCGGGGGGCCGGTGACACCGATGCCGTCCGCGGCGAGCAGGGCCGCGAACGAGGCAGCCGCCATGGCCGCCGGGTCGGTCGCGCGCGGGCGCAGGTTGGAGGGGTCGTCGGAGTCTTCCGACGAGCCGGCGGCGGTCAGCCGGCCCTGGTCCACCTCAAAGGAGACGATCGGGGTGACGTTCCCGCTGCTGACGTAGCTCTCCGGCCAGCCGGGCGCGAGCAGCGGGCCGGTGAACAACGAGGTGTCATAGCCGACGCTGACCGTCGTCCGGTGCTGGGCCTTCAGCGCCCGCGCGGTCGCGGCGGCCAGGTTGGCCAGCGTGGCCGGGGCCGGATAGTCCTGCGCCGGGTACGCGTTCACCGCGAGCGTCGGGTCACCGCCGCCGACCAGGACGATGCTGTCCGCGGTGGTACCGCGCACCACCCGGGTGCGGAACCTGGCGTTGGCGCCCAGCACGGCCAGCGCGGCGGCCGAGGTGGCCAGCTTCGTCGTCGAGGCGGGCGTGGCCAGCCGGCTGCCTTGCTCGGACAGCAGCACCTGTCCGGTGGCGGGGTCGGCGACCAGCGCCGACACGGCAGGTCCGAGCGCGGCCGCGGACAGCGGGCCCGCCAGGGCCGAGCGCAGCCCGCTCGCGGTCGGCAGCGGCCCGCGCTCGGTCCCCGCGGCCAGCACGGTGCCCGGGCCGACGACCGGACTGGCCGCGACCGACGGCACCCGCAAGGCCGCGAGCCGGGGCGGAAGCATCCGGGACACGACGATGCCCGCCGCGAGGGTGAACACGTTGATCATGGCCAGCGTCAGCAGTGCCGCTCTCCGGGTGCGGCGCACCATGACCCACCCCCTCGCCTCCCTCGCCCGGATGAGTCAGCGGCGTGTGCGCCGCGGATTGCGGGGACAATGGAGTTAATCACCCAGGCCAGTCTGGAGCGAAACCGTGGACGTTGAGGTTGTCATCGAAATTCCCAAGGGACAGCGCAACAAGTACGAGATGGATCACGACAGCGGACGGATCCGGCTGGACCGGATGCTGTTCACCTCGACTAGGTACCCAGCCGACTACGGCTTCATCGAGGACACCCTGGCCGACGACGGCGACCCGCTCGACGTCCTCGTCCTCCTCGACGAGCCCACCTTCCCGGGGTGCCTCATCACCTGCCGGGTCATCGGCATGTTCCAAATGCACGACGAGAACGGCGCCGACAACAAGGTGCTCGCCGTGCCAGCGAAGGACCCGCGGATGGAACACCTGCGGGACATCCACCACGTGCCCGAGTTCGACCGGCTGGAGATCCAGCACTTTTTCGAGGTCTACAAGGCCCTCGAACCCGGCAAAATGGTACGGGCCGAAGCCTGGGCGGACCGCGCCGCCGCCGAAGCCGAGATCGAAGCCTGCCGCAAGCGGGAGGCGGAAACTCTGCACCACGACGCCGGGGAGGCCGCGGACTAGCCGGGGAGGCCGCGGACTAGCCGGGGAGGCCGCGGACTAGCCGGGGAGGCCGCGGACCAGCGGACTAGCCGCGGACCAGCTAGCCGCGGACCAGCGGACCAGAGGTCCTGGGCTGGGAGTGTCCGGATAGCCTCTTCCCCCGGGCGGCGGAAGGCTGGACGGGGGCACGCAGGGCTGCCCGTTCGGTAAAAATATTCTGTTACCAGGGTGGCGGCTGGTGCCGGGGAAGATGCCG
>Ga0302324_100024109_pt1 | contig 11742 bp, 7 predicted proteins | sample Palsa_T0_1_FD_201949 | JGI IMG/M metagenome (GOLD analysis project Ga0302324, IMG submission 201949) | Peat permafrost microbial communities from Stordalen Mire near Abisko, Sweden - Palsa_T0_1 | ecosystem: Environmental > Terrestrial > Soil > Palsa > Peat permafrost | place: Sweden: Abisko... | reverse complement strand
CCGCAGTTCGGCCAGCTGAACTACACCCAGTACGAAGTCGTGTCCGTGCCGGCGACGGTGGCGCGGGCGGAGGGGCCGGCCAAGGCAGCCTCGACAGCCGGGCTGACCCCGGCTTGCTGATCGTCCTCGCGACCAGTCCGCGGGTGGCGCCCGGCCTGCTCAGCTGGCCGGCCTGGCAGGCCCTGCGGTCAGCGGACGCCGTGCTGGCCGCCGCGGGCCATCCGCAGCTGCCGGCGCTGGACGAGGCGGGCATCGGGTACCAGGTGGCGGATGAGCCCGGCGCGACGCCGGCCGATGGTGTCGTGGTGTGGCTGCCCGCGCCGGGCGCCGAGCCGCCGGTCCCGCCGGGGGCTGAGCTCCTGCACGGCTCGGCGGACCTGCCGGGCGCGCACCTGATGGACCTCGTGGCGACCATGGACCGGCTGCGGGTGGAGTGTCCCTGGGATGCGCGTCAGACCCATTCCTCGCTCGCGCCGCACCTGCTGGAAGAGCCGTACGAGGCGCTCGAGGCCCTTGAGTCCGGCGATGAGCAGGCCTTCTGCGAGGAACTCGGCGACGTGCTGCTGCAGGTCGTGTTCCACGCCCGGATCGCGGCCGAGCGCGACGACGCCAGCTCGTTCACGATCGACGACGTCGCGGACGGGATCGTGGCCAAGCTGGTCCGGCGGCATCCGCACGTGTTCGCGGACGTGAACGTCTCCGGTGCCGATGAGGTCACGCGCAACTGGGACGAGATCAAAAAAGAAGAGAAGAGACTCAAGGCCGAACGGCACGGGCTCGATCCGTCCGGGCAGCAGGCTCCCTCGGCGCTGGATGGCGTGCCGTTCGGGCAGCCTGCGCTGGCGCTGGCCGCGCAGCTGCAGCGCCGGGCGGCGCGGGCCGGGGTGCCCGAGGAACTGGCCCGCCAGGCCGAGGCCGAGCCCGGTGAACCGGGCGGCTCTGCGGGCTCTGCGGGCTCGGCCGGCTCGGCCGGCTCTGCGGGCTCGGCCGGCTCCGTCGGCGGGGAGCTGTTCCGGCTGGTGGCCGTGGCCATGGCCGCGGACCGTGACCCTGAGCTGGAACTTCGTGCGGCGGCGCGCCGCTATCTGGAGCTGGTGCGCCGCTGGGAACACGGCGGCACCACCTCCTGACGTCGGCCGTCGGCCCGGGTCCTGGCTCGCGCCCCCGGCTGAAACGGAACCGGAGTACACATGGGCACGGATACGATTTGTCAGACGCTTGCCGACATATCGGCGGGTAGCGAGGTTTGGGGGCCAGGCTGCGCACGGGTGCTACACACCACAAGCTGACGGCCGCCGGGCTGGGTGTCCTCATTGGCCTCACCGGTGTGGCCTGCTCCTCCTCGCCCGGGCCCTCCTCCCCGCCCAAGGTGTCGCCGCCGTGGAAACTGATCTGGTCTGACGACTTCAACGGCCCGGCGGACGGCACCGTCAACACCAGGTACTGGGAGTTCAACACGGGCCGGGGCGTCTTCGGCACCGACGAGGTCGAGACGATGACGTCCGCCGCGGCTAACGTTCACCTGGACGGTCACGGCGATCTCGACCTCGTCGCGCTGGGCCACGGCGCGGCCGGAAGCCAGGGCGCCGCCTGGACCTCAGGCCGGATCAGGACTAAAGGAGAGTTCGCCGCGCCGCCGGGCGGCGAGATGATGGTGTCGGCGTCGATCGAGCAGCCCGATCCGGGCCACCCGTCGGGATACTGGCCGGCCTTCTGGATGCTCGGGCCGAAGCCGTGGCCCGGGGATGGCGAAATCGACATCATGGAGGACGTCAATGGCCTCAGCGCGGACGCGGGCACCCTGCACTGCGGCGACCTTACGCAGCGCCATCCCGACGGGACCTACGGACCTTGTCACGAGCCCGGCGGCCTGGGCAGCGGACTGCAGCCGTGTCCCGGGTGTCAGCAGGGTTTCCATACCTATACGGTGATTATCGACCGGCGTGACGCCAGCGACCAGCAGATCCGCTGGTATCTCGACGGACATCAGTTTTTCAGCGTGAACGAATCACGGGTCGGCCAGGCCGTCTGGACCGCTGCCGTCGATCACGGCTTCTCGATCCTGTTCGATCTCGCGGTGGGCGGCACGTACCCCAGTGTCCGGTGCAAGTGCATCGCGCCTAGCGGCCAGACCTCATCGGCGGGGACGATGGCCATCCGTTACGTGCAGGTGCTGACGACTTAGCGTGCCGCCATCGGGCATGGCACAACCGAGGAGGGTGTTGCTTCTTCATAGCCCTCCGCCAGGGAGGGGATAGCATGACCCGTCGGGTGACCGGTTTCGCGATACTCGCAGCCGCGGCCCTCGCCACGGTCCTGTCCGCGTGCAGCAGCAACTCGCAGCCGTCCAGTACTCCGGCTACGCATCAGTCCAACTCGGCGACCCCCGCGGCCCAGGGGGCGGGCGGCTTCAAGCCGTGGCCCGCGCAGGTCTACTCGCCCTACTACGAGACCTGGACTTCCAGTAGCAGCCTCCCGTCGCTGGCCTCGCAGTCGGGGGTGCATTACTTCGACCTCGGTTTCCTGCAGGCGTCCTCCGCCGGTTCCTGCACGTTGACCTGGGATGGTTCGCAGTCGGCCGATTCCCCGTCGTACCAGTCCGAGATTGGCCAGCTAAAACAGCAGGGCGGCAACGTCGCGCTGGCGTTCGGCGGCCAGAGCGCGGGCGATAACGGCACCGAAATCGCCGACTCCTGCCCTTCGGTCAGCGCGATCGCGGCCGATTATGAGGCGGTGATCAACACGTACCACGTCTCCCGGCTTGATATGGACGTGGAACTCAATGCATTGAACAACTCGGCGGGTATAGAACGGCGGAACAAAGCGCTCGCGATGACGCAGGCATGGGCCGCTCGTCACGGCTATCCGCTCGAGATCCAGTACACGCTGCCGGTCCAGCCTTCGGGTCTTCAGCCGAACGCCCTCGCGGTCCTGCAGAACGCGGTCCAAGAGGGCGTGAAGGTGACCCTGGTCAACCTCATGACCTTCGACTATTACGACCTGCCGGGCGTCCTGGACATGGGCTCCGTGGCGACCGAGGCGGCGACCAGCGTAAACAGCCAGCTCGCCGCCTTGTACCCGCAGGAGTCGCGGCCGGAACGGTACGCGATGGAGGGGATCACGTTCCTTCCGGGCATCGACGACAACCCGAGCAAGAACGAGGTCACCGAGCTTTCCAGCGCGCGGCAGATCCTGAGCTTCGCCCGTGACCATTCGCTCGGCCTGCTGTCCATCTGGGCGATCCAGCGGGATAACGGCGGCTGCCCTGGCTCGATCGACAGCAACACGTGCTCCGGCATCTCCCAGGACAGCTGGGCCTTCAGCCATCTGGTCGAGTCGTTCAGCTCCTGACCCTGGGCTAGCCGTGCCCCGCTACCGCAGCAGGGTCTGGACGGCTCCGTCGGCCGGGGCCTGGGCCACGTGCGGCCCGGTGACGTGGTCTTCGTCAACCTCGTGGCGGGGACTTCGGCCTGCTGCCGCCAGCGCGGGCAAGTCGGGCGCCGCCGCCTTGACCGGTGTACCCTGGCGCGGGATCTTGGACCAGATCTTACGGGTCTGGACGTTGCCGCTCAGGACCTTGTACCAGCAGGTGACGGCCAGGTAGATCTGCAGCGGGTCATTGACGATCCGGTACCAGACCGACGTCAACGGGTTCAGCCATTCCCGCATGATGACCATAGACACCAGGGTCGTCACGACCCGGTAAACGATAAAGATCACCGGGTAAATCAGCAGGTTTCGGTAGTTATGATTAACCGCCGTGACCACGATCAGGACATAGGTCAGCGGCAGCAGGAGCGTCGGCACGACTAGGCCATACAGCGACCACCACAACTGGATGGTGAGCCCGCCGTACTTGTCCGGCCGGACGAATATTTCCCGGTGGTCCATCATGACCTGCATGACCCCGAAAGTCCACCTGCGCCATTGACTGCGCAGCGCCTTGCCCGTGAGCGGTACCTCGGTGAGGGCCACCGCCGTGATGTCCTGCCGTATTCGCATCCCGGGGAAGCGGCGGCGCAATTCCATTCCGGCCGCCGCATCCTCGGCGATAAGGTGGGACTTAAACCCGCCCACCTCGCGCAGCAGAGCCGTCCTGAACATGGAGCAGCTACCCGGGACAATGACGATGCCGTTCATCCAGTCCTGCGCCGTCCGCATGACCGCGATACCTAGGTCGTACTCGGCGGACTGAAACTCGGCGAGCATCTTCTCGCGCAAGCCCTTGCCGCGGTAGCCCGCCTTGGTCCGGCCCGCCACCACTCCGATCTTCGGGTCCGCGAACCATCTCACCAGCCGCGGGATTGTCTCGCCATCTTGGACGATCGTGTCGGCGTCGATAATCAATATATAGTCGGTGGTCACGCCGATGAACAGGCCGTAGTTGAGCGCCTTGGCCTTGCCGCCGTTTTCTTTGTCGTAAATCTTGACGGACGGATACTCGGCCGCTAGCTGCTGCAGGATCTCCCAGGTATTGTCGGTCGAACCGTCATCCACGATGACGAGCTCGAGCTCGAATGGGTAGGTATAGGAAAAGATGCTTTCGACTGTCCGGCGAATGACCTTAGACTCATTCCAGGCCGGGACCAGGACAGATACTTTCTCCGGGTGCCAGGTGGGCGGCTTGCGGTAGTTGTAATACCGGCCCCAGGCCGCGAATAGAGCCCACAGGAGCGTTATCAGGCCGATAAATATCGTCATGTCCCGCATGACGTCGGCCAGCAGATGCGCTTGCAGCACATGCGGCCCCCAGTACACCGCGTAGCCCACCCGGTCGTTCAGCGATGGCTGGACCGGGCCGGCCACCGTCCCGGAAAAATCGTTCGAGCTGAGCAACTGCGGGATGGTCATGAAATGGTATCCCAGGCTCTGGGCCTGGCGTATCAGGTTTATCGAGGCTTGCAGCGTGGTGGCCTGGGTGCCGCCGCCATCGTTGACGACGACTACGACCCCGGCGCCGTTGCGTTGCAGGCTGGGTACCTGATGCGCGGCTACCTGGTAGTCCCAGCTAGCATTCGTGAGGTTTACGTCGGCGAATCCGGCCTGCTGTCCTACGAGCGTGGCGAACAGGTTCTGCTGCACCGCCTGCTCGCTGCTGCCGAGCGAGGACGTGCAGAAAAGATGGCTCTGATAGTTCGCGGTGGTCGCTATGATCTGGGCATTGGTGACGACTTCTTGCCGGGCCTGGACACCGGATTGGTGCGTGAGTTCCGGATTGTCCAGAGTTTCGTTGCCGATGGCGTTCCCGGAACTTACCTCTGCTTTGAATATCTCCGGCATCGCCAAGATGCTGGTGCCGGTGTTAAAGAAGGTGGCGTGCACGTTGTAGGCCTGCAGAATACCCAGAAGCTGCGGTGTCCACTGACTGGTCGGGCTGTTCTCGTAGGTCAGCACCACCGTGTTCTTCGGAATGGTGCCGTATTCCTGGAGGGCGTAGCGACAGTCGCGAGTGGCGTGCTGCTGAAGGCTGGTGAGGGACTGAACCATCTTGCCGGTGAACGGATCCACCGCGTAGGCCGCGCTTCCGCTGGTGACGATGCGCACGACCCGCTGGAAGACGCCTTGCCCGATCACCGGCACCTGGAGCGTGCCACTGGGACCGAACTCGCCGTGTTCTTCCCCGCATTGCGCCATTTCCGCGGCAATACTGCTGGCGTAGTCGGCGCTATTGTTATAGCGGGCTGAACTTGGCAGCGGTTTCGCGGCCCTGGCGAGTCCCCATTGCCAGCCCACCGCTGTCGCCGCGAGCAGGAAAACGGCCAGCGTGAGCACGTACAACCCCCTGCGTGCGGCCGGGCTGTAGAAGATCTGCTTCTTGACGAAGACCGGGATTACCTCGGTGGCGGATTCTACCGGAGTTGCCTTGTTCTTGGCGTCCACGTTCTCTCGTTCCCTCAGGGTCGGGCTAGTCCGTGCGGCCGCTCGTGGCCGGGCTGCCGGGGCTAAGCGCTGGAGAGAACGACCGCATGAGTTACCGCGGACGACGACTGGCTAAGCAACGCCCGTATGACGCGCAGGGCCGGACTCGCTGAGGGACTTGACGGCGAACTTGGCGACGGGCTCGTCTGGACAGGACTCAGATTCGAGCTCGGTGAGGGACTCGATGGCCGGCTACTCGATGGCCGGCTACTCGATGGCTGGCCAGAGGTACGGCCTGAGGCCGCCCCAACCGCCGGTGAACTCGAATCACGGGCAGTAGTCTCGGCCGCGCCCAATCCGGCCGCCGATGTCGACTTGGCCGGCTGCGCCGACGTGGCCGACCCCGTGGAGCCTGGTGCGGGGCACAACTGCTTCGGGCAAGTGACAATCGCAGGCCGGGTGAGCTTATTACTGGTACTAGCTGTATCGCGCATCAGGGCAACAGCGAGTGCGACCAGCACTACCGTCGGCAAAATTACTGCCCAAAAATGAAATTTCCGGGGCGGCTGATCATAACCCGGACCGAATTCTTTCTGCGTTGGAGTGCCCATAATCGCCTCCCCGCTTCATCAACGCTTCCCAAGTGTATTTAGGTACAAATACAACGATTATGCCGCAGCCATTTTTTGTTGTGTGCTGCCTGCTCCCGCCCAGACAGCACGCACCAGTCTACCAGATACTACCCTATAAACGGTGATGTCTAGTTTACACATGATACGTCACTGGCCTGGGCGCGGAACCTTGCCTGCACTCGTCCGGGCGTTCACTTGCGCACATCGCATAGCTGCGGACACGCCAGGTGAAGGAACGGGCGGGATGGCCGCGGACCGGGGCCGCTTGCCGGGCTCGGTGCGGCCCTGGCGGTGGCCGGTCCGGCGGTAATATCAGCTGCCGAGAATCGCGACCGCGAGGGCCGAGCCTGCGGGGTCGGCGTTGCCGATCTTCCAGGCATCGATGCCGAGCTGCGGGTAGTTGCGCCTGAGCCAGGCCAGCTCGGTCTTGAGCGCGCTCGAAGCGTCCCAGACAATATGCGGCTGCCCGGCCGAGACGTAGGTGTACTCGGTTTCCCCGTTTTCGGTTTTCGCTTTTTTCCATTGCTTTTTAGCAGCGGCTACCTGAGTGGCCGTCAGGGTGGTTGCTGAAATGGGCTGACCCTTGGCGCTGAGCGCTATGCCGCCCTTGTTATTTACCGTCCAGTTGTAAGCGTACAAAGGCTCTGCTACCGCGAGCTTGCTCCACGGCACGCCGTAGCTGTGCACGTAGGTCAGGACCTTCGCTATGTCCGTAAATGGGGCGATTGGTCCTGGGTTTCCTGTTGCGAAGCTGAAATCGTAGGCCTTGAGCACGAGCTGATCAACGTACTGTGCCAATGCCCCGTAATTCAGCAGGTATGGCGCGATGTCTGTGGTCGCGACGTCGACGTCGTCGCTACTCCGCACCGGGGCCATCAGCCGGACCAGGCGATGCTCCCGATGCACGGCGGCCGCGATTTCCCCGATTAGTTCGGTGTAATCGTTGCTCAGCCGGTTGACCGCCTCGTCCAGCGACAGCCCAGACCAGCCAGCCACCTGCTCCGCGATGGCCAGATCGCTCAAATTCTGCGGCAGGCCGTTCTCGTAGTCGATGGTCAGCCCGGTGGCGAGAGGCTGGCTGGCCATCCATCGCGCCACCGCGAGCACGTTGGCCCGGCGGACGCTGGAGTTAGTGAGAATCTTGGTCATCATGCGCACGTCGGCGCTGTGGCTCAGGGCCGGAGCGTTGTCGCTGACGGTCACGAAACGCAGCCCGCACGGAGCGGCTTGATCCGCCGCCGTCAACTCGGTCTCGAGCGATGGGTCGAACTGGTCGGATTGGGTCAAGTCGGTCGGACTAGCCAGGCTCGTCCACGAGAAGTCGATCAGGCCGAGCCCCTTGGCTTCGGTGGCCACCAGGTCCCGTTGCTTGCTGTTGTCGTCAAGGAAGCTGACGACCGAGGCGCCAGCCGCGCCCTTCAGGGCGGCCTGCTTACAGCTGGAGGGTACCGACGCGGGCGGCGTCGTGGGCCACGCGCCCGAGCCGAGCGAAACGACCTGGGCCTTGCTCGCGGCCGGAATGTCGAGCGGCGGCGCACCGGCCGGCGGCGGGCTGGCGTCCAGCCGGACCGATACCAGCGTCGCGGTCGTGACGATGACGACGATTACGGTCAGGACGGCAATCGGCAGCCTATGCAGCCTGAAAGCGGACCTAAGCTTTCCGCTTGGCGCTGGGCCGCGCTTCGGAGGGCCGGAATTGCCGTGCGGTTTCGCATCGCCCGCCCGGGTCTTACGGCCGCTCGGGGTGTCACTCTTGACCGGCTTGCGGGCCGGTTCCTGCGCGCCCTTGACCGGGCCCGCCGGAACGGCCCGTAGCATCGGGATCTCGCCCGATGGTGGCTGGCCGGCCGGGCTGGCCCCGGTCGCTGGCGACGGGCCGGCCCCGGCTGCGGTCGATCCGTGGCCGGCGTCGGGCCTGGCTTGTGGTTGAGCCCCTTTTGCCCCGTAGACGGGCATCACGATGGTGGCCGCGTCGTCGACTGGCGCGTTCGGCCGGGCGGGTGCCGGGTCAGAACCGGAGCTAGGGGCTTTCTTGGCCGGGCTAGCGGGAACGCCGGGGGCCGGCCCGGCGGGGCTTGGTACCGGGTTAGGCGTGAAGGTGGGCACCGGCTTGGCCGGGCTGGCCGGCTTGGCGGAGCGGGGCTGGGCCGGGGCCGGGTTAGGCGTGAAGCCGGGCGTCGGCCTGGCCGGGCCGGGCGCCGGGTTAGGGGTAAAAGTGGGTACGGGCTTGGCCGGACTGGGGGCCGGGTCGGGGGCCTGGGGGGTAACCGGACTGGGGGCTGGGCTAGCCGTACTAGGCGCGGGGGCCGGGTCGAACACGGGCTGAAACCAGTCGCGCGGCTTGGCTGCCTGGTCATTGTCGGCAGGCTCAGCCCGAGGCGGCTGCTCCGCTTCGGCCGCGGGCTCGTCCTCGGGCACGTGTTCGGTGTCAGGCATCAGGACCCACCTCAGCCGGGCGGGTTTCCTGGCGGGTGCTCATATTTCCCGGTGGGCTGTAGTAGAGTCCGGGCCGGGATCCGGTGCCGATCGCGTACGCGTTCGGAGGGCTTGCCGCCGTTCGGGGCGGCGCGTGCTGAGCGGCCGGAAGCTTAGACGGGAACCCCGACGGCGATGAATTCGCCCGGAGTTGCCGGGCGTCGTCCCGGCTTCCTCATCAAGCGACAAGAGGTCACCGAGAAACCAGTCTGGAGAGTCCATTTCTGCGTTTCCGACTGCCAAGGTCGGAAATGGCTGGGCCTTATTTTCACTTACTGATAGCGCGTCAGCGCCCAGCCATCCAGCTATGACGACCGTCACGACCCCCTCCCAGGTTTAAAACGAGCGCGGACAGGGGGAGTACCTCCTCTTTGCCCAGCTCATCCCCGCTGATGGCCTGACTGTCCGGTAACGATCTGTACATCCCGGCATTGGTGGTTGAAGTAGCCTATCAGTACCGATCAGCCCGCATGGTATGGCAGAAGGTGTTAAGTAAGTAACTATCTAGCGATATCTAGCCACCAGAGGATAAATTCGGGAAGGCTATAAGCTTCCGGTGCTTCCAGGTGTTTGGCCTTACGTCGCGTGACACCTGGGTGGGGAGGGGCCGGGGTGCGTAACAACGCGAAACACGAGGGTCAGTTAGCGAGGTATGGGGTGGAAACGGTCTCGGAGATCATCGGCACCATGAAGGCGGTCGCACCGCCTGGGCGGCGTCGCCTCGATGACAAGACCTTGCGGCAGTTGCGTGATCTGACTCAATCGCTGATCGCGGTCAAGGAAGGCGCCGCGGAAGAACACGCGCGCTTCCTGTCCATCGGCGAGCGGGGGTTGTGCCTGCCGGAGGCGGAGCTTGCCGGCCGGCTGGGCCGCGCCACGATCTTGGTGACCGGCGGGACCGGCTGCATCGGCTCGACGCTGGTGGCGCAGCTGGCGGCGCGGTGCTCTGGCCGTCTGGTCAGCGTGAGCCGTGGGCTCGCCGGCGACCGGCCCCGGCACCCTCGCGCCGAGTACCTGTACGCCGACGTCAGGGATCACGCGGCCATCACGGAGCTGATCGGCGACGTCCGGCCGGACCTGCTGTTCCACGTCGCGGCCCAGCGCGATCCGGGCCTGGCCGAGATCGAAGTGCACCGTACGGTGTCCACCAACGTACTAGGGACGCGCAACGTGCTGACCGCGGCCGCGGCGGCGGGGGTACCGCAGGTCGTGTGCGCCTCGACCGGCAAGGCTCTCCGGCCGTACTCCCCGGATATGTACACCGCGTCCAAGCGCGCTGCGGAGTGGGTCGCGTCTACCGTGGCCGGAGCCAGCGACATGCTCTGCTCGGCAGGCCGGTTCACCCACGTCCTGGATAACTCGATCATCTATAAGCGGTTGCTGAGCTGGGCCCAGGAGCCGGAGGACGGGGTTATCAGGCTGCATAGCACGGAGATCGCCTTCTACGTGCAATCCGCGCTCGAGTCCGCTCAGCTGCTCCTGCTGGCGAGCCTGGGCAGCCAGCGGGGAGAGTTCCGCATTCACGCCATCAGCGATCTGGGCTGGCCGGTCAGCCTGCTGGACCTCGCGCTCGCGGTGCTGGGCCGATCAGGTTCCCCGACGCCGATTTACGTCAGCGGATACGACCGCGGTTACGAAGAGATCCCGTTCCCCGGGCTGTACGACCCGCTGACCGCAGGCGACGTGAGCCCGCTGCTCAACGCCTTCGAGGCCGGCACGGGCGTCGATTCGCCGTGCCCGATGGTCGATGCCTTCCGGGTCGACATGGCTCCCGAGCCGGGATCGGTGAAGCTGCTCGGCGCGCTCGCCGAGGTCTGCGACCGGACCGAGGATCCGAATGCGGTGCGCTGCGCACTGAACGAGCTTTCCTGGTCACTGCTCGACGCCAGCCTCAGTGCCGCGCCCCGCCAGGCGCTGATGCGGGCGGCGGCCATGGCGCAGCGTCACCGTGACTCCCTGGGGACGGATCACCGGCGGGTGCTCGAGGCCATCTTGGCTCACGCCGGTGCCGCGGCGGGCTTAGTCAACCGCGTCCGGGCGCCCGCGCCGGCCGCGCGCTGAGCCGGATAGGCCGGCGGGTCTGATCGGGTCGAACCGGCTGGCTTCCTGCCAACTGGGGAAAACCAGGACCCAACTACTCTTTCGGTGCCGGACACGGCGTGGCCGCACCACGGAGTGTGGCCGCTCGACTAGGCTCCCGTATGGATGAGCCCGACGGCTCAGTACGATACAGGCGCCCGATACGAACGCAAGGCAAGGAGCCGGCGGTGGCCTCCATTGAAGCGATCCATGCCAGGCAGATCCTGGATTCCCGCGGTAACCCGACCCTCGAGGTCGAGGTGGCCCTGGACGACGGGACCGTCGGGCGCGCCGGGGTACCGAGCGGGGCCTCGACCGGCGCCTTTGAAGCCGTCGAGCTCAGGGACGGTGGCTCTGAATACGGCGGCAAGGCGGTGGGCCGGGCGGTTCAGGGTGTCATCGACGAGATCCAGCCGGAGTTGCTCGGCCATGAGGCCGACGACCAGCGCCTGGTTGACCAGGCCCTCATTGATCTCGACCGGACGCCGGACAAGTCCAGGCTCGGTGCGAACGCCATCGTCGGCGTCAGCATGGCCGTCGCCCGAGCCGCCGCGGACTCCAGCGGCCTGCCCTTGTTCCGCTACCTCGGCGGACCTAACGCGCACGTGCTGCCCGTTCCGCTGATGAACATCCTGAACGGTGGCGCGCACGCCGACAACAACGTCGACATCCAGGAGTTCATGATCACCCCCATCGG
>Ga0302324_100024108_pt1 | contig 11742 bp, 12 predicted proteins | sample Palsa_T0_1_FD_201949 | JGI IMG/M metagenome (GOLD analysis project Ga0302324, IMG submission 201949) | Peat permafrost microbial communities from Stordalen Mire near Abisko, Sweden - Palsa_T0_1 | ecosystem: Environmental > Terrestrial > Soil > Palsa > Peat permafrost | place: Sweden: Abisko... | reverse complement strand
TAGTCTTGTAGCTGCGTGCCATGGCAGGAAATGCCGGCGGCAAAGCCCAGCCGTTTCGGCCCCAGGATCGAATAAGGGCCGCCGTAACAGAATCCCATCACGACTGCCTTCCCGTTGAACTGCGGCATCGTGCGCAGGTAGGCCAGTGTGTCTTTCAGGTCCTGTTCGCCGGCCTTTATCTTCTCGAGCCGCGGCTGTGAGCGTTTCGCGGCGCGTTCGTCGTCGCGATCAAGAGGGCCGGGAATGGAGCGCCAGAACAGATCGGGTGCGGCGGCGATAAAGCCTTTCGCCGCGAACTCATCGGCGATTTCTTTAATATCGGGATCGACGCCGTGGATCGCCGAAGCCAGCACAATGGCCGGAACCGGTGTGTCGCTTTTGGGCGCGATCACATAGCAATCGAACTCGCCGCTGCCGTTAGCGCGGATTTTCACGGTTTTACCTGACATCATTTTCTCCCCGTATGACGATTTGGTTTTCAGTCGTGGAAGTCGCTCGGCTGAAGCTCGATTGGAGTACCATGGGGCGTGCGCGCGCAGGCATGCTCCCACGCGTGCCGCGTGCGCTTAAGCTGCGGCACGTCGGTGACGCCTTTTTCCGCCACGATCCGCTCGAGCGTGTTCAGCCAATGATGGTAATAGGTCTCGCCGGTATCGGGATCGCCGGCAGCCTGCGCCTTCTTGATCTCGTCGCCGAGCGTCGCCGCCCATTCGTTCCAGGTGAACAGTCCGCGCTCTTGCAGTGAAAGCGCCAGCGCGAACGCTTCGGCTTGCCAAGGCTCGCGAAACACTGGACCGTTGTCATTGCGCGGAATGCTCGCGACCGCTTGCGTCGCGCGCAGGGTGGCTGAATCGGCGGTCATGCCGGATCCAGATAAGGCTCAAAGGCTTCGATCGAAACTTTCAGGCCAGACTCGGCGTTCTGGCCCCACAGTTCGCGGCCGTCGAACAGTACCGTATAGAGCCACTGCGGATCGTCCCCTTTGCCGAGCGCGGCGGTGTCTGGAAAAACGTGGCAACCGCGAATTGCCTCGACCGTGCCGACGCGATCGCGGGCATAGCGCGGCAGGCGAGTGTGCGTTTCCGGATGAATATTTTTGGTGCGAACCCGATCGCCAGGCTTGAAGCCGGCAGGAGCCTGCGCAGGCCGAGCAAACGATCCACGCGACAGAGTGTTCGGCACGTCGGCGGCGTTGAGCTTTCGCTTCAGCGTCTTGCCAGGGCGTAGCGCATGACCCGCTTTAATCTCATCGGCATCGGCGAGGCCAAGTTCGACGATGAGCTTCTCCAGCCGGATTGCCCACTTCTTGTAGTACGACGCGGTAAGATAAAGGTCGGGCGGCAACCGCTCGATACCGTAGCGGGTCTGGTCGATGGTCCAGATGCCGGTGTAACCCATGGCGCGATTGAGCGCGAGCGTGCGGCCTTCCCATTCGGCGTGAAAAACCGGTTCGTCTTTCTCCGGATCGACTTTGCCGAAGCCGTGCATCCCTCCCATGTCGTGGATGCCATCCATCACGCGACCTCTTTAGGGCTTTTCGGCAGTCCGGTGCCGATCATGCAGTCGCGCGTGACCAGCGAAGCAAGCTTCTCCTCGCTCCAACCTTCAGTGCCCGCGGGTCGCATTGGCAGGACTATGAAACGGGTTTCCGCGGTCGAGTCCCAAACGCGGATGTCGGTGCCTGCCGGCAACGTGACGTCGAAATCGGCAAGGATGCCACGCGGATCGCTCACCGCTCGCGAACGATAGGGCGCCGATTTGTACCAGACCGGCGGCAGGCCTAGCACTTCCCACGGGTAGCACGAGCACAGGGTGCAGACGATCATGTTGTGCAGTTTCGGCGTGTTCTCGATTGCGATCAGGTGATCGCCGACGCGGTTCATCAATCCGAGGGCGACGACGGCTTTGCTGGCGTCTTCGACGAGCGCCTTTTTGAAGGCAGGATCGCTCCACGCCTTGGCAACGACCCGGGCGCCGTTATGCGGTCCGACCTTGGTTTCGTAGGCCTCAATAATGGCGTCGAGAGCAGCGGGGTCGATATAGCCTTTCTCAGCCAGCACCGTTTCCAGCGCCCGCACCCGCAATTGCATTTCCGACAGCTCGGATCCGTGGTGATGGTCGTGGTCGTGATCGTGTGCCATGGGGGCATCTCGGATTTTCTCTGAGGTCAGTATAGTACGTTCGGGAAACCATGAAAGAGACTGCCCAGCACATCGTCAACGGCATCGACCGCGCCACCGCAACCATCGGCCGGGCGGCGGCGTGGTGCTGCGTCTTCATCGTGCTGGCCGAGTTCGCCGTTGTCGTGATGCGCTACGCCTTCGGCATCGGCTCGATGCGTTTGCAGGAATCTGTGCTGTACGCTCATGGCGCTCTGTTCATGTTGGCCGCGGCTTGGACGCTGCAAATCGATGGCCATGTGCGGGTCGATATTTTTTATGCGCAGGCTAACCCGCGCACGAAGGCGCTGATTGATCTTGTTGGTGCGGTTGTCTTCCTGCTTCCGGTTACGGTCACGATTGGCGTGCTGTCACTGCCCTATGTCGCACGTTCCTGGGCGATATTTGAAAGCTCGCGCGAGACCAGCGGTCTGCCGTTCGTCTATCTGCTCAAGACGTTGATCCCGTTGTTCGCGCTCCTGCTCGGCCTGCAAGGTGTGGCACAGGCGATCCGTGCGTGGCTCTTGCTGAGCGGTCCGCGTACCGCGCCATGAGCGAAATCCTCGCCGTTGGAATGGTGCTTGCCGTCTGCGCGCTGCTGCTGGTCGGCTACCCCGTGGCGTTGACCCTCGCCGGCGTTTCGCTGCTCTTCGCCGTGGCCGGCTCGGCTGCAGGGGTCATGAGCTTTGCGCTTCTTGGCGCGCTACCCGAACGCATTTTCGGCGTCATGACCAATGACGTGCTGCTCGCGATCCCGCTGTTCATCTTCATGGGCGTAATGCTGGAGCGTTCGCGTATCGCCGAGGACTTGTTGGAGACCATGGCTCGGCTGTTCGGTGCGCTGCCCGGCGGCCTTGGATTCTCGGTGGTCCTGGTCGGCGTCTTGCTCGCCGCCGCCAAGGGCGTGGTAGGCGCCACGACCGTGACCATGGGTCTGATCGTCCTGCCGACCATGCTGCGTCACGGTTACGACAAGGCACTCGCCGCCGGCACAGTGGCTGCGACCGCGACGCTGGCCCAGATATTTCCGCCTGCGACGGTACTGGTACTGCTGGGCGACCAGCTCAGTAATTCCTACCAGGCGGCGCAGCTCGCCAAGGGGAACTTCGCGCCACAGACCGTGTCAGTGTCTGACCTGTTCGCCGGCGCGATCATTCCTGGTCTGGTTCTGGTCGCGCTCTATCTGCTGTACCTGACGGGTGTCGCGATATTCTTTCCGAAGAAATCGCCAGCCATCGCGCCTGATCCGACAGGGCCGCGCGGGTTCGCTTTGGTGCGCCGGCTGATCGCCGTTCTGATCGCGCCGATCGCGCTGATCGTTGCTGTGCTCGGTTCGATCCTCGGCGGCATTGCGACGCCGACCGAGGCCGCGTCGGTCGGCGCCGTCGGTGCGATCCTGCTGGCGATGCTGCGATCGGGCGCGGCCGGATTGCTGATGCCGGTGGTGCTGCGCACCGCTCAAATCACCAGCATGATCTTCCTGATCCTGATCGGCGCAACCTTGTTCAGCCTCGTATTCCGCGGCCTCGGCGGCGACGGCATGGTGGAACGCGCACTGACCAACTTGCCGGGGGGCGTCGCCGGCGCGACGCTTGCGGTGATGGCCGCGCTGTTTCTGCTTGGCTTTGTGATGGACGCGTTTGAAATTATTTTTGTCGTGGTGCCGATCGTCGCGCCGGTGTTGCTCCAAATGCCGGGCGTCGATCCGGTCTGGCTTGGCATCATGATGGCGGTGAACCTGCAGACCTCCTACTTACACCCCCCGCTTGGCGCGACGCTGTTTTATTTGCGCGGCGTCGCGCCGCCGGAGATATCCACGCGACACATCTATCTTGGGGTTATCCCTTACGTACTGATTCAGATCGCGATGCTGCTGGCGCTTTGGTTCGCGCCAGCGCTGGCCACATGGCTGCCGCACAAACTGTACGGTTCCTAGGGCATGATCCGGAAAAGTGGACTTCCGGTTTTCCGAAAAGATCATGCCCCAACTAGAAATCTGGACCTACAAATCGCCCAGGCCGTATTCCGCCCAGCGCGACTGCACGCGCGCCGCGTCGTCAGGGTGCGGCTTGACGGTCGGCGGAAAACGCTCATTGCCCCAACGCTCCTGCCGCGGATGTTTCCAGTTGCGCGTGGCATCGATCAGCATGCGATTCCACAAGCCGGTGCCGAGCTGCGCCACGTCGCGGTCTTCCATCGGCGTTGAGGGATCGATCGGGGAACCGAAAATGCCGGGGAAGATCACCACGCCGCCTTCACCAGCATTGACGCGGTGCGCATAGGCCCATTCGACCTGCTCGTCATCGGCCGGGTCGATGTCTTCTTCGACGACAATGACGTGCTTATAGCGGTAGGTCGCGGCGCTGTTGCCCCACAGCGCTGCGGCGATCTGCTTCGGCTGGCCCTGATAGTGCTTCTTGATCTGGACGCGGATGTTGACGCCGTTGGTGATCGGCGGCGCATAGACGTCAAGAATGCCGGGAATGCCAGCGGTGTTGAGAATATTCCAGGCGATGGCGGCCCGTTGCACTGAGGACATCACGCTGTTCTCGCTGTAGGAGCCGGGTAAGGTGCCTTCGAGCGAGCCGCAGAAAACCGGATCTTTGCGGTGAGTGATGCAATTGATCTTCATGGTCGGTCGCTTTGTCGGAAGGTCCGACACATAGCCGGTGAACTCTCCGAATGGGCCTTCCAGTTCGTAGGTCGATGGGTCATCGCTGATCGTGCCTTCGATCACGATCTCGGCGCTCGCCGGCACCGCGAGGTCGACGGTCTCGCATTTCACGAGTTGCGCCGCTTCGCCGCGATACCCGCCCATCACGTCGTATTCGCAAACGCCAGCCGGCAATGGTGAGCCGGACAAGAACGCCATGATCGGGTCCCAGCCGATCACGCAAGCCACCGGCATCGGCTGGCCGCGCGCCGCCCATTTGACGAAGTGGGCGCCCCAATGCTGGCCGCCTTTGATCAGCAGGAACGGCGTCGTGTCTTTTTGTCCGACCATGCCCCGATACATGCCGACGTTCATCACCCCGGTATCAGGGTCTTTGGTGACAATCGATGTGAACGTGTGGATGTAGCGGCCACCTTCCAGGTAGTGCCATTTAGGCACTGGAAATTCGGTCTGGTCGATATCCTTGCCGCGGATGATCACGTCTTTCACCGGCCCAGTGCCGACCATGACCGGCGGGATGGTCTCGCGGTTTTTCTTCATGACGTACTGGACCAGTTCGCGATTGCTGGCGTCCTGTGAAAAGCCAAGCGCCAGCGCGAGTCGCGACCGCGCGCCAAGGCCACTGGCGAACAGCCTTGTGCAGCGGCCGTCCTTGTAACCCTTGATATTTTCGAACAGCAGCGCTGGGCCTTTTTTCTCCAGCATGCGGCGGGTGACGGCCCCGATCTCGCGGTCCCAATCAACTTCAGCCTTGATGCGGCGCAGCTCTCCGTGCTGATCGAGTTGCGCCATCCACTGCCGCATGTCCAAAAAGCCCATTCTGCGCTCACTTTCGAAATTGCCGGTGAGAGATATCGCCAAGCTTGATCGCGGCATTAATTCCCGCAATTGTCGACATTCGCAATGGGTCAATTACGATCCGTATGCCGGGGAGAGCCCACACAGCCATGTCCGCAGCACAAATCTTCGATCTTCACGGCAAGGTTGCGCTGGTGACGGGCGCGTCGAGCGGGCTTGGCCTCCGTTTCGCAGAATGTCTCGCTGAGAACGGCGCATCGGTGGTGCTGGTGGCGCGGCGGGTCGATCGGCTTACAGAAGTGAAGGCAAGAATCGAGAAGGCCGGCGGTCGCGCGATTGCGGTTGAAGCCGATGTCCGCGACCGCGCCGCGATGGTCGCGGCGTTCGATGCCGCGGAGAAAGCCTTTGGGACTGTCACGATCCTGATCAACAATGCCGGCGTGGTGACCGCGGGGCGCGCGGTCGACCTTTCTGAAGAAGAGTGGCGGCGTGTGCTGTCGACCAACGTCGACGCGGTGTTTTATTGGGCGCAAGAAGCGGCGCGGCGCATGCTCGCCGCCGATGTGGGCGGCTCCATCGTTAATATCGCTTCCGTGATCGCGTTTGGTGTTTCCAAGGGCGTCATTGCCTACGCCACAGCTAAAGCTGCGGTGGTGCAGATCACCAAGGGTCTCGCGCTTGAGCTCGCGTACAAAGGCATTCGCGTCAACGCGATCGCGCCCGGCTGGATCGTCACTGAGCTCAACCATGATTATCTGATGAGCGACAAGGGACAGACGCTCATGAAGGAAATCCCGATTGGACGTTTTGGCGAAGAGCGCGATCTTGATGGACCGCTGCTGCTGCTGGTGTCCGACGCCGGCCGCTTCATGACCGGCGCGACTATCGTCGCCGACGGCGGCCAGATGGTAGCGCTTCGCGGCTGATCGCGGCGCTACGGTTGGCGCTGCTACAGTGGCCGGTGCATCCGGCCGAACAGCCAGCCAAGCCCAAGTGCGATCACGACCGCCGTGTAGGGCTGGGTCTCGATCGTGCTGCGCAACGCGCGCTCGAACGAACCCGCAGTTTTTCGTGCCGCGGTCTTTGTCGCATCGGCGACCTGGGCAGCGCTGTCGGCAGCCTGGCCGTAAAGGTCTTGCGCGGCATCCGACACCTCGCTGGCGACTCCGGCGGCCTGTTTCTTGGCGTCGCCAAAAGCGCGGTTGAAGTCGGGGGCTGAATTTCGGGATTCAGGCATGGTTCTCTCCACATGGAAGGTTTTTCGCGCGTTAACGCGCGATCCCGCGGAAAAGTTCATGCGCCGGAACGTTTGTTCCACGAGGGTGTTGGGTTTTGGACAAACACCCGTTTCATCCACTACCGGCAAGGAGCCGAGGGATGTTTCATTATCGTTCGAACCAGCTCGATCCTCGGCTCGCTGCCATAGCAGGCCATCTGCGCGCGATTGAGAAAGATCTGGGAATCCTGGGACACCGAGCCGGGCAGGGCGCTGCCGATCGTGCCTCGGCGGCTGGCGATCAGATTGCCGACGCGTTGGGCCCGATTTTGAGCGGTATCGGTGGTCGCTTTCGCCGCGGCCAGCGTGCGGCGGTGGACGAAGCTGCCAATCTCGGCAATGAGGCTGTACGGTTCGGCGCGAGGGTAGGAAACGATGCGCTTGAGCGGGTTGCCGATCAGGCCAAGCAGAGGCCGCTGTTCACGCTTGCGGTGGCTATCGGCATCGGTGTTTTGATCGGATTTGCCGGCCGGCGCGATTAGCCCGGCGTCGCAGTAGAGTCGCGAACTCTCCGCCGGCCAGAAAGAAGTGCAACAATTGCAACGGCCTGAATGAGCGCCGCGCCAGCGAATAAATACGGTGCGTAACCGGTTGAAGCACCCACTGTTTGGTCACTGAGTTCGCGGAGAATTCCAAACGCTGCCGGTGCAAAAGCGTAGCTCCCCTGCGAGATGGCGACGATGAGCGCGACCACGCGGGACACGTTTGCCTGGTCAAATTCTGTTTGGGCGATGAGCGGCGGTAGCGATGTGGTATTGCCGATTCCGATGCCGAACAAGAGGACGCCAGTCAGCAACAGCGGTACTTTGCTTCCCCCGGCAACAAGGAGAGCGAGCGATCCCGCAATTTGCACCGCATAATTGGCGCAGGCGATCAGGCGGCGATCGGCATTAGTCGGCATCAGCCAGCCGACAAGTGTACGGCCCGCTATGGCCGCAGCGGTTGCGGTACCCATCGTAATCCCAGCAAGCTGGTCGCCGAGAGCAGGCACCAGTAGCGAAAACAGGTGTGCGACCAAGCCGACCTGGGAAAACAATGAGAGTGTCATGCCTGCGGATAGCGTCAGGAATCCAATGTCACTCCATATTTTTATGCTTGGAGGCGACTGCGCGGAGCTAAGTCGGGTGGTCGCTGTGCCGTTCACGTCGCCGTCGGGTGCGAGCCCCATCTCGTGCGGTGTCTTCGCGAAAAGAAAATCGGAAAGCAGCCAAACGGTAATAAACGCCGCAATGCACACTACGCCGGCAGCTAGCGGGAAACCCCAAAACCCAACTATCACGACCCAAAGCGGAGAAAACACCACACCGCCAATGCTGGCGCCATTATATGCGGCTGCGAGTGCGGCAGGCCGGGAGCGCACAAACCACGGAGCAACAATTTCATTGATCGCGGCAGCCCCCGTGGCGGCCCAACCAGCTCCGCTAAGCAATGTCGCGGCGAAGAGTTGCCAAGGCTGCTGCGCTTCCGACCAACCGATAACGCCTAATGCTAACGACAGTGCGCCGACCTTTGTAATCGCAGCGATGCCGAATCGGCGATAGAGTTTTGGCAGGTTGGCCACCACAATTGCGCCAATCAGGAAATGCGTCGTGACCGCAGCCGAAATTTGGAGGAGCGGCCAGCCGCGCTGCTCTTGCACTGCGTGGAGGTAGACCGGTGGCCCATAAAAACCGAGTCCCCACCCAAATACGGCCAGCAGAAAAGCTCCGGCAACGACGCGCCATCCGAAGAAGCTCAGTCTGACGCTCGGCGGCATTCGCCTATCCAGTGATTAACCCGATGAATCTGCCGGAAACGGGCAAGGAATTGTTACGGAGCGGACCGAAGCATTTCGCTGCGGAAGGGTCGTAACGGCTCAGATCGAAATTTGGCGGCCAATCTCGACCACCTGTTGTGTAGGCAGCCGGAAATAATCGGTGACATGCGACGCGTTCCTGACCATTGCCGCGAATATCGACTCTTGCCAGTGCGGCATTGCCGGGCCGTGCCGCCGGTGCAGGATATTTTCGTGGCCGACATAATAGGTCACATCGTCGAGCAGAGTGTGGCAGCCTCGTTGCTGCGCTTCCTTGAGCAGAACCGGAATGTCCGGGCGCTGGACGAAGCCGAAATGCGCGGTGACGCGCCAGAAATTCTCGCCTTCCTGTTCAATCTGCATGCGCTCGGGCCAGTTCACGCGCGGCCGCGACTCGGTCAGTACCCTTAAAACCAGAACGCGTTCGTGCAGAGCCCGATTGTGCCGGATGTGCCAGACCAGCACCGGGGGAATACCAATCGCGGTGCGCGTGAGGAAGACCGCGGTGCCGGGAACACGAGGCACGTTGCGTGCTTTCAGGTCGGCAAGAAATTCCGAAACCGAAATCGGCGTCTGCTCGAGCCGTCGCGCGACGGCGATGGAGCCGTGATGCCAGATCAGCATCAGCCCATAAATGATCGAGGCCAGCAGCAACGGCACGTAACCGCCATCGGCAATCTTGAGCGAGTTCGCTGCAAAGAAGCCGGTGTCGACGACGATGAAAAGGCCGGCAAGGGCGACACTTGTAACCAGGCTCCAATGCCACATCTCGCGCATGGCGATGAACAGCAAGAACGACGTCATGAGCATCGTCAGCGACACGGCGATGCCGTAGGCGGCGGCTAGATCGTCCGACCGGTGGAACAGCAGCGTCAGCGCTACCGTCACGGCCATCAACAGCCAATTGACCACGCCGACATAGATCTGGCCGTAACCTTTATCCGATGTCTGCTTGATATGCAGACGCGGTAGCCAGCCGAGCTGGATTGCCTGTCGCGTCATCGAAAAGGCGCCGGTGATGATCGACTGGCTGGCAATGATCGTCGCGACGGTGGCCAGACAGACCAGCGGGACCAGCAGCGGCTCGGGACACAAGCGATAAAAGATATTGTCTTCGATCGATGCGCCGCGAAGCGCGATCGCGCATTGGCCGGCGTAGTTCAGGACCAGGCAGGGAAATACCACCCACGACCAGGCGATCCGGATCGGGCCTTTGCCGAAATGGCCCATGTCGGCGTAGAGCGCTTCCGCTCCGGTGACACAGAGAAAGATTCCGCCGAGCACCAGGAAGCCGCTGAACCCGTTGGTAGCAAGTAGCTTTACGCCATAGTACGGATTGAGCGCCATCACCACGGACGGTTCCTGGGCGATGCCCCAAAGACCGAGCGCGCCGATCACGATGAACCATAACAGCATGATCGGGCCAAACGCTGCACCGATACGGGACGTGCCGAGCGGCTGAACGGCAAACAGTGCCAGCAGGATCGCCACCGCGGTTGGCACCACGTAGTGCTTCAATCCGGGGGCGGCAATGTCGAAACCTTCGAGGGCCGACAGAACGGAAATCGCCGGTGTGATCGCGCCATCGCCATAGATTAGCGCGGCGCCAAGAAGTCCGGCCATCACGATTAGTGGCCGCTTGTGCTCCTTGATGCCAAGGAGCGACATCAACGCCAGGATGCCGCCTTCACCATCATTATCGATGGTCATGGCGACTATCACGTATTTCACCGTGGTGATCAGGAACAGCGTCCAGAACACCAGTGACAGGATTCCGATGATACGGTCCGGGGTCGCGTCGCCGTGTAGATAGTCGAAAGCGGTTTTGAGCGTGTAGAGCGGGCTTGTGCCGATATCGCCGAATACAATCCCGAGCGCTGCTACACCGGTCGCAGCCAAAGCAATTCCGCTCGGCTTGGAAACCGCCGGATCGCCCAGTTCATCCGGTGCTATCGAGGTCACAGGGAAAGAAGCCGCCGCGCGACCGACAAAACTGCGCTCATCCCAACCGCCTACGGCTCGCACGCCGTTTTGAGAAAAGATGATGTAACGTGCATGACATGGTTATGACAAGGCGCGGTTGCGCCAATCAACCTCTGGTTCGTAGGGCCATGCAAATTGCGGACCGGCTGTGATGGATGCGCAACACGTCGCTTTACTTCTCGCCGGCGCGTTGGCCGGTGGCATCGTGAATGGACTCACCGGGTTCGGGACGGCGCTCACGGCCATCGGCATCTGGATTTACGCTATTCCGCCGACAGTGGCGGCATCGCTGGCGATCATCTGTTCGGTCGTATCGCAAACCCAGACGCTGCATTTGATCTGGCGCGCGATCGACTGGAGACGAGTGCTGTTCTTTGTCGTTCCGGGCATACTGGGCGTGCCAATCGGCACGCTGTTGCTGCCGCATATCGACCCTAAACTCTTCAAACTCGTGATCGGATGTTTTCTGATCGTTTATCCCGCCTATGTGCTGATCAGGAATCGACAAATTAAATCGGCATGGGGCGGCACGGTAGCCGACGGTATCATCGGATTTGGCGGCGGAATTCTCGGCGGCCTCACCGGATTGTCGGGCGTGTTGCCCATTGTATGGACCGACGTCCGCGGTTGGAGCAAAGAGCAGCGCCGAAGCATCGTGCAATTCTACAACATGGCGATCCTGTCGCTAGCGCTGGTGTCCCACGCATTTTCAGGTCTTTTGACTTGGCAAGTTGTCGTCAGCGCCGCGATTGCGCTTCCGGGCACTATCGCTGGCGCGTGGTTCGGCGCGTTCCTTTACCGGCGGCTTGCCGATCACGGCTATCAGCGTGTCGTGATGGCGTTGCTCCTGATCTCAGGATTGGGGCTCATCTGGACGGGGCGGTGAGATTGCTCAAAGGGCGAGAAAATTAGCTCAACGGATTCCCGGGATGGTGTTTCTCGGAGGGGTTGTGACTGGCGGAGTTGTGACTGGCGGAGTTGTGACTGGCGGAGTTGTGACCGGCGGAGTTGTGACCGGCGGAGTCGTGACTGGCGGAGTTGTGACCGGCGGAGTTGT
>Ga0302324_100024107_pt1 | contig 11742 bp, 13 predicted proteins | sample Palsa_T0_1_FD_201949 | JGI IMG/M metagenome (GOLD analysis project Ga0302324, IMG submission 201949) | Peat permafrost microbial communities from Stordalen Mire near Abisko, Sweden - Palsa_T0_1 | ecosystem: Environmental > Terrestrial > Soil > Palsa > Peat permafrost | place: Sweden: Abisko... | reverse complement strand
ATTCAGGCTGGCGGGGTAGGGCTCAGCCGGCAAATACAAGAATGGAGCGATGCCATCGCTGCGATGGATCGCGATGACGTGTGCGGCGCCCAGGAAGATAAAGGATGGGATTGCTGGAGAGATCGTCTCCTGACCGCAGGCGTTCGCCCGGTTGATGCAGATCCTCACGGGAGGCACCTGGCAGACCTCGTAAGGCAGCATCACAACGTGAACGTGGCTCAGGCCGTCGCCAGGATTCAATTTCGCGACGATCAGATTGGCGCCTTCAATCTGGCGGAGATCAGCCCTTCGGGGCTGCGTGCCCGAATCGAATCCTCGAAAGTACCGATGATGGTTTGGTGCGGGTGGCTCGATGGAGGAGGCGGCGAAGATGCGCTGACTCGCTACAAGAACTTTTCGAATCCGCAGGTGGTAGTGATCGGTCCACTGTCCCACGGCGGAGGGTTCAACGTCGATCCATTCGCGACCAGTCACACTCCGCCGGTGCCGTCGCCGGAAGAACAGCTCAAAATGCAGGCAGACTTCTTCGATCATGTGCTGCGGAACGATCCGGAGACAATTGAGTCTTCCATTCAGTACTACACGATGGGCGAAGGTCGATGGCACACGACGAAAGTCTGGCCGCCCGAGGGACTGTCGACCGAGCGTCTGTATCTTCGAGACCACAACATGCTCAACACTGGAGCACCTTCCGTAGCCAACGCCAGCGATTCCTACCCAGTCGACTTCACGGCTTCCACCGGCGACCAAAGCAGATGGGTTACCGGATTCGGCGGAGGGGATGTGGTGTATCCGGATCGCGCCCATGAGGACAAGAAATTGTTGGTCTATAACAGTGATCCGCTGGACTCCGATCTCGAGATTACCGGCAGCCCGGTGCTGACCATTGAAATGTCATCGACCACGAGCGACGGAGCGCTGCACGCATATCTGGAGGACGTCTCGCCCGAAGGGCGGGTCACCTACCTGGATGAAGGGATTCTGCGGGTGATCGATCGCAAAGAAATCGATCGCAAAGAAGAAGATCGCAGAGAAGGTGATCCGAAGAGCTTGCTCTACGAGACCTTAGGCCCGGCCCATAGTTTCCTGAGAAAGGATGCGGAGCCATTGATACCGGGCGAGCCTGCCAGGATCCGCCTCTCGCTCTATCCCACATCGGTGCTGTTGCGCAAGGGGCATCGGATTCGGGTGGCGCTGTCTGGTGCGGACGCGGGCGCTTTTCAGCGGTACCCGACAGAAGGAACGCCCACCTGGACGGTCTATCGGGAAGCTCAACGGGCGTCGTTCATTGAATTGCCGGCGAGGCGCAGCGGTGAGGCTGTGCAGTAACAGCCACGTGACTGTCGGCAACGCGCTATTGAACCCACTTGACCCTCCGGGCCGCTACCGACCTTTTGGCGTCGTCCCCTTCTTCTTCTTTCTTGCGCCGCGCGGTCCCGCAATATCTCTGTCTTTCGTTGACTTCATCTTCTGCCGGAGTTTATTCGACTCCGACACGACCTCTGCTTCTTTAGCGTTAACGCGCTGCTTTATCTCTCGACTTTCTCCTGTGTATGGCATGTCCTCTCCCGTAAATCGTCGCGCACTTTATCGCTGGTCGCAATTGTAAGGGTGCGCAAGGCTGCGGGAATCCTACTACATACTTGTGCCATCCGCCGCGCCTTGGAGAGAGTAGTTGTACTTGATTGGCCACAGTTGGCCCCGGGGAAGAAGCCTTTGGAGAACGTACATTGCCTGCGCTGCAATCGGGAACTTGAGTCGGGACGAAAATTCGTGGCGATCTATATGTTCGCGCAGACGGTGGGAATCAAGCCACGGCAGAAATCGGGGGCGCAGCGGATTGTGTTTTGCCCGCAGTGCTCGGTCTCGCTGGCGCTGGGAATGTCGCCCGAGGGCGCGCTGAACATCGCGGCGTGGGATATGATCCGCGATCTTGTCAGCTCCGACCCAGCCTTGAATCAGGCGGCGTGGGAGAACCTGCGCGGGGTGGTGGGCCTGCTGGAGGCTGGCGAACCGGAGCCGCAGCAGGAGCCGGAGCAGAAACGACGCTCGGATGCGTGGGTCAATTTCAACCGAGCCAGCTAGCGGTATCGTAGTAATCCTGAATTAACGCTCCCAATATTAAGGATAGCAAGTCGAAAACTCTTCCTGCGCACTGCAAGCGGCTGCAGTTGACCGCCTTCTCCCAGACAATCGCCGCGAGGTCTACTGCCTTTACTTTTAATGGTTTACACGGAAGTCGTCACGGCAGATCTTTGGCCGTGCGATTGCCACGCAACGAATGTGTATAATCCCTATTACTTAAGTGGGCTATACAAGGAGAGAAGCTCCGCAGTACCTGGAAGTTCGTGTTATGGGCACATATAGACCGGACTCATCGTCCGGATCGCCGATTATAAGGAGAGATGCCAATGCCAACAGACAAATCCGCTAACACTTCCTCCAAGCAGAGCAATTGGCTTTCGCTCGATACCTGGGCCGTGCTTGTCGCCCTCGCACTGGCGCTCGCGGTAAGGTTCGACATTCTTAAGAACGTACCCTGGTAGCGGACGAACGAGCGTGCACCCACAGCCGCTCAAATTTCATCCTTGACGGAGGAAAGTTATGGCATCTTCGATTCCCTTAACGCGTGTGGAGCCTGGACATCCTCTGCTGAATGCGCTGAGAATCGTTCCTGGCGTTCTTCTGCTGGCCGGAATCGGATACGCGGGTAAGATTCTGGAGCACTCCGTTAATGGCTATGCCAAAGCACACCACTGGACTTTTCCCAATATCGAGTACGTTCTGTGGGCGATTCTTATAGGGCTGGTCATATCCAACACCCTGACGATTCCTAGAGTTTTTCAAGCTGGCATCGACACCTACGAGTTCTGGCTGAAACTGGGGATTGTGCTTCTCGGCGCGCGTTTTGTATTGGCCGACGTTCTGAAACTGGGAGGCATCAGCCTGGGACTCGTGGTGATTGAAATCACGCTTTCGCTGGCCTTGATGACGCTGTTGGGGCGGTGGTTCAAGCTGAAGCCGAAGCTGACATCGCTGCTGGCCATCGGATCGTCGGTCTGTGGAGTTTCCGCCATCATCGCCGCTAAGGGCGCAATCGATGCGGACGATGAGGATTCCTCATTCGCGATCGCTGCGATCCTGGCGCTGGGAGCTCTGTCACTGTTCACATTTCCGGCCATTGCGCATGCTCTGCACATGAATGATGTCTCCTACGGATTGTGGGCTGGGCTGGGAGTCGACAATACGGCCGAGGCCACCGCCGCGGGCGCGCTGTACTCGGATGCCGCCGGCAAAGTTGCCGTGCTCGCCAAAACCACTCGGAATGCCATGATTGGATTCGTTGTTCTGGGGTACGCGATCTACTGGGCGGGGCGCGACCAGGCCGAAGCGGTCGGCAACAAAGCCGCATTCCTATGGAGGAAATTCCCCAAGTTCGTGCTTGGATTTCTCTTTATTTCATTGCTGGTCAGCTTTCACGCGTTCAGTAAAGGACAGGTTGGGTCGCTGGGAAATCTCTCCAAGTGGGCGTTCCTGCTGACGTTCGCCGGCGTTGGCTTGCGGACGAACTTTCGCGCCATGTCTGCACAGGGGTTGCGTCCTTTCATCGTGGGGGCTCTGGGGGAGGTCCTGATCGCTTGCCTGACGCTGGGGTTGGTGGTGGGCGCGAATCGGATCTGGGGCTTATAAGAAAAGAAGTCCCGCCTTCAGCAGCGGTTTAACAATCGACGAAAAACCAATTGAGGGCACGAGCAAGACTCGTGCCCTTATTTTTTGGGTGGCACTTGAATTTTTTTTCTGGCGGTCCCAGAACGGCATGTTCGGCTGGAACTGGGCTCTGCGTACGGGTTCCTGAGGATGAAACTCCCGCATCATTCGCCAGCGTTAAGGCTGTGGAAATCAAACGGCGACTCCAGCTCAAAAATCTGTGGGATAATCGCCGGATTATGGAAACTTCAAGTCTGGATCTCGTGTATTTGGAGAACGACCCGAGAACCAAGCAGCCATCCGCCTGCGTGTACGTGAAAGCGGGCGGCGGCGAGGACTACGCCGGGATCAAGGCGGGCAAGTTGATTAGCGCTACTTGCCTGAACTTCATCGAGCTGGACGCCGAAATCAGAAGGCTGCATGCGGAGCTGGACGAGATCCGCGCCCGGGCGAAGAAGAAGTTTTATCGGGCGTATGCTGCGGCGGCGAGCAAGTAGCGGGTCTTTGGTCGGCGAAGAGTGGCGGGGAAACGTGGCTCGGCGACTCGCGAATGTGAGTTTAACGATAGAAAGAAAGTAGAAGCGGCTCTTGCAACATCCTTGCATCGGCGATTGCTATTCCGTTTATTCTGTTCTAACAATTTTGCATATCCAGTAAGGAGCAACCGAAATGGCTGAAAAAGCCGAAATCCGTCATACGCTGAGCGAGCAACAGGCGCGCCAGCTCGCAAATGTCACCAAAACCGTCCCCATGATGGAGACGATCACGCCGCGCTGGCTGATTCCTTTTCTGTCGTGGGTTCCGGTCGAAGCCGGCACCTATCGCGTTAACAAAGTGAAGCCCACCCATCCCGGCACGCGGACGATTGAGTGCAGTCCCGATGAAGAGATCGATTTGCCTGAGATCTACGTGGACTACGAAGAAAAACCGCGCGAGTACACGCTGAACGCGGTCACGACCGTGCTCGATGTGCAGACGCGCATCTCCGATTTGTACCGGAGTCCGCACGACCAGATTCGCGAACAGCTGCGGCTGATGATCGAGAAAGTGAAAGAGCGTCAGGAGAACGAACTGATCAATAATGCCGAGTATGGCTTGTTGAACAACGTTGCCTCCGAGGGTCGCGTCAAGACTCGCAAGGGAGCGCCTACGCCGGACGACCTGGATGAACTGATCGCCAGGGTGTGGAAGGAGCCCAGCTTCTTTCTGGCGCACCCGCGGGCGATCGCGGCTTTCGGGCGCGAATGTACACGGCGCGGGGTTCCACCGCCGACGCTGAATCTTTATGGCACGCAGTTCCTGACCTGGCGCGGAATTCCTCTGGTGCCATCGGACAAGCTGGGCATCAAGGCCGAGAAGACCAATATTCTGCTGTTGCGCACGGGTGAGAAAAAGCAGGGCGTGATTGGATTGTTCCAGCCGGGGCTTCCCGGAGAAGTAACGCCGAGCTTGTCGGTGCGATTCATGGGCATCAATCACAAGGCGATGGCATCGTACCTGATTTCGCTCTACTGCTCGGTTGCGGTGCTTACGGATGACGCAATCGGCGTGCTGGAAGGCGTGAATGTCGACCAATATCACGAGTACAAGTGATCGCGTAGCGACCGACTCGCCGACATCGCCTTCATCCTCATCTTCCGCGTTGCCTTCCGTGCAGGAAAATGCGCGGAAGTATGACGGCGTGTCGGGGGCGATGGGAGCGGTTCCCGATCCGGCGGTGATTGCGCGTCTGGCGAACGAATTTTTTGCGGCGCTGCCGGGAGCGGGCATGCCTGCCGACGCCGCGGTGCCGGATGCGATGCCGTTTGCGTCGACGCCGTTTGAGCCGACGCCTGCGTTTGATCTTCGTGCGGTCCCGGGCACGCTGCCGGGAGCGGTTCCACCTGCCGCTGCTCCGGATCATCCGCGCGAGATGTTCTCGATTCCCGCTTTGCCCAGCGCGCAATCGATTCCTGGTGGGCCGCAACTGCCTTCGTCGCCGCCGAGTGGGCCGTTGAATGAGGCTGATTTCCGTGCGATTGCCGCTTCGCTGGCGGGAGCGCTGCCGCTGGTGCCCCAGGTTTCAGCCGCCGCGACTCCGTCCGCGATACCGTCATCGCCTTCGGCGGGCGCAGAAAAAGTTGGTCCCTGGGCCGCTGAACCGCAGATTCCGCCTGCCGCTGAGATGTATTCCTTTCCCGGCGTTCCGGCGATGCCAACGTCACCTCAGACCTCGGCACCGGGCGGGGCGGATCTCGCCGCCGTTGCGTCAGCTCCGGCGGCTGGAAATTCTGCCGACGGCAGAACCGACCCGTGGGCGGCTCCAGTCAACTTTCCGGGGGCAAGCGAAGTATTCTCGTTTCCCCGCGTACCCGGCGCTTCTGTTCCCGGCATTCCAGAAAAGCTCCCATCGCAGCCAAGCATACCTGCTTCCCAGCCCGGCCTGGGCGCGATTCCTGCGGCGCCTACGGCGATACCTGTGACGAACGCTCCGGAATCCGCGCCGGAATCCGCGGCCGAATCAGCGCCGAAATCAACGACCGGTATATCAACGATCAGTACACCCCAGTCTGCTTCGTCAACGGCGACTCCGGAAGGCGGTGCCGATTTCGCCGACGCGGAAAAATCTGCTTACCCGGGCGCGGCTACAAAATTTCCGTCGGTGAGCGAGTTATTTTCTTTCCCTGGAGTGCCCGGAGCGCAGTCGCCTCCCGGTGTTCCGGTTGTGCCTTCGTCGGTTCCAACCAAGCCTCCCGCTGAAACCGACCTTCGCGCGTTGCCACAGGTTCCCGGCTTTCAGTCGCCGGCGATTCCGGATTCGTCAGCCAATGGTTGGTCGGGCAATGCTCCCGGCGCGGAACGAGCGAACCCACAGTCCGGCTCTCTGCCGCCAGCCGTCGAGTCGGTCGAGTTTCGGCCGGATCTGGCGCCGGCGGAGCTTGGAGTCGCCAAGCGCCCGCTCGATGTGCGGCTGATCCGCCAGGATTTCCCTATCCTGCAAGAGCGGGTGAACGGACGGCCGCTGATCTGGCTCGACAACGCTGCCACCACGCAGAAACCAAATGCGGTCATCGATCGCCTGTCGTATTTTTACCAGCACGAGAATTCGAACATCCATCGCGCCGCGCACACGCTGGCAGCGCGAGCCACCGATGCCTATGAGAGCGCGCGTGAAAAGACGCGCCGCTTTCTGAACGCTTCCTCGACGCGAGAGATCATTTTCGTTCGCGGCACGACCGAAGGCATCAACCTGATCGCCCAGGCGTGGGGACGCCGCAACGTCCAGAAGGACGACGAGGTAGTCATCACCTGGCTTGAACATCACGCCAACATCGTGCCGTGGCAGCAACTGTGTTCGGAGAAAGGCGCTCGCCTGCGGGTTGCGCCGGTAAACGACCGGGGCGAAATCATCCTCGCAGAATACGAAAAGCTGCTGAGTCCGCGCACGCGCATCGTGTCATTCAGCCAGGTGTCGAACGCTCTCGGAACCATCACGCCGGCGCGCGAGATGGTGGAGATGGCGCACCGTCACGGCGCGTGCGTGGTCGTCGATGGTGCGCAAGCCGTCTCCCATATGCGGGTCGATGTGCAGGCGCTCGACTGCGATTTCTACGTTTTCTCCGGACACAAAATTTTTGGTCCGACCGGCATTGGCGTCGTCTACGGAAAACTCGATGTGCTCAACGCCATGCCGCCGTGGCATGGCGGCGGCAATATGATCGTGGATGTCACCTTCGAGAAGACCACTTACCAGACCGCTCCGGCGCGGTTCGAAGCCGGGACCGGCAATATCGCCGATGCCGTAGGATTGGGCGCCGCACTCGACTATGTCGAGCAGATAGGGATGGAAAGCATCGAAGCCTACGAGCATGAACTGCTGACTTATGCGACGGCGGGATTACTTACTGTCCCAGGTCTGCGGCTGATCGGCACCGCGCGCGAAAAGGCAGGGGTGATGTCGTTCGTTCTCGATGACGTTCGCACCGAGGACGTGGGCGCTGCGTTGAGCCAGGAAGGAATCGCGGTTCGTTCGGGACACCACTGCGCGCAGCCCATCCTGCGCCGCATGGGAGTCGAAGCCTCCGTCCGTCCGTCACTGGCGTTCTACAACACCTATGAAGAAATCGACACGCTGGTCGCCGCCCTGCTAAGAATCCAGGCCGGGCGCGGCCATCGCAGTGTCTAGCTCTCAGTCATTTCTAAGCGATGAGCAATTATGAAAAGCAGCAAACTCGTGTGCCTGCCGCTACTTCTTCTCACTCTTATTGCAACACTCGCGGCTCCATTGCACGCTCAAACCACTTCGAATTCCGCAAATCTTCCCCAACGCGATGGTTCTCACGACTTTGACTTCGTGATCGGCAACTGGAAAGCTCATGTCCGCCGTCTCCCGGACCGCCTCAACAACTCCACCGTCTGGGTCGAGTACGATGGCATCTCGAACCACAAGAAACTCCTCGATAGCAACGCGAACTTCGAGGAGTTCGATGTCTCCAGCACCGACAAGAAACTCCGCATCAAGGCGCAGACGCTCCGCCTCTACAACCCCACATCGCGTCAGTGGAGCATCTACCTGGTCGACGTGGATAACGGGACTCTTGGCTTGCCTCCCGTGGTTGGCCAGTTCACCGGCAATCGCGGCGAATTTTTCGATCAGGAAGACTTCAAAGGCCGAGCCATTCTCGTGCGCTACATGTGGCTGAACATCTCTCCCAACGCAGCGCGCATGGAGCAGTCGTTCTCGCCCGATGGTGGGAAGACCTGGGAAGTAAATTGGATTTGCGAGCTTTCGCGATAGCCAAAGCCACCTTCGGTCGCGGCGCGATCGAAGGCATCCGGAGAGCGCAGAGTTTCTCGTTAGTGATCAGGATCTACAGGGGTGGATTTGCTTCCATCATGGAGGAAAATTCCGCCGCGCCCTTCAACCATCCTCAGCGGACCTGCCTTTTGCCCCTCTGTGACCTCTTCCCAACGCTTCTTCAGGTCGCGCCAAGTATTCGCTGCGAGTTTCTGCACGTCATACCAGTGATACAGTTCGCTCAACGAGATATGCGAGCACCCGTTCAGCATTACTTCCTCGAGCCGAGCGGTTAGTAGCTCGTCATGCCTTCTTTCCATTTGCCCTCCTAACAATCTCCCATATCGTATCACACGGTTGTGTTAAAACAAAATTTCTATTTTGGACGCCGCTTATAGTTTGTGGTAGCCTGTAGTCGTTCGGATTTTTCCGACGGAGATCATTCTTATGGCTGATTATCGAATCGGGCAGGACGGCACCATCATTACCTTTCTCAGCGAACGAGCCACCCAACGGGCAGCAGGCGAGGTTCATCCAAAAATAGGTTCACATATCGCGTTCAGAACGAAAAGTGACGCAGCGGGGTACGTGCGCGCTGGCGAAGCAGAAGGCTTCACGTTTGAAGGGAAGGAGTTTCTGGCGCGGGAAGTCTTTGCAACCACCAACCAGCCCTTTGCACCTGCCGGAATTTCGCCGAACGTCGTCGACGCCATGAAGAAAGCATCCGGCAAGTAGCAGCACGCTCGTGAAGTTCGAAGACAAAGAAGGGGAGGGGTTCGTTCCCTCCCTTCTGATTTCTCTCCGAACTGATACCGCCTCTCCGGGGGTGCCCCACTTCTCGCGGTGTTCGAGAAATGGGATCCACTGACGCCAGATCGTAGATCTATTCCAACATCGGCACCGGCCCAGGAAAGCGCTGCGCTAGCGCCGCCACTTCCACAACTGCTTCCAGACCTGCACGAGCGTCTGCATCTTCCGCGGACTCGGCACCCGCGTATAAATCAGCCGGCACTCCTCAAACGCGCGTTCATAGAATTGCCGGACACCGTCCGGGCTCAAGTGCGCAATCCGATGACGAAGTTGCTTGAGCTCCTCCGCGCTGAGAACGTCGGGAGGTTCGTCGCGATCGCGCCGCCGTGCCATAGCGACCGATCCTAGCATATTCGCCTTTTGTTCGCCTATGCCGGAAGATCTCCTAAGACGATTTGTTCATCGTTGATTGTTCGTCGCTTTCGGCGGCGGAATGCTTTCGGCATTTTCGGTAGTGCCGGGCGAGGCTGCTGTTGGTTTTGACGCCGCCTTTGACTTCCCCGTGTCAGTATTGCCAGCCGCTTTGTTGGGGTAGGCGGCAGATTGGTTGTTGGTGCCGCTTCGGGTCTTGCTGTGGTTTCTCTGTGCGTCTGACCTGGGAGACTTTTGATCTAATTTGGCCACAATTGGCGAAGGCTTGGATTTGTCCGAACTCTGATTCGAACTCTGACTCGAACTCTGATTCGAACTCTGACTCGCACTCTGACTCGAACTCTGATTCGAACTCTGACTCGCTCCACTATTTTTTGCAGACGTGATTTGCGCAGGGGTGTTCTGCGCAAACGCAAACGATCCAAGTAGGCCCAGTACGGCAAAAAGGGGAAATATACGCGGCATGGTCTTCGCTCCTGCGGTTGAATCTTAATCAACCAACCCTCATTAGAGAGCGAACCGCGTGCGGCCACCATACTGTGTAGTGCGTAGGGTCAGAGGCTGGAAACTCCATGCGGGGGGGCCAGCATTGAATCATCCACTTCTTCCACGAGCGCCGGGAGTAACTATCTCGCCATCAATCGGAGATGTCCGGCTGCACTCATAAAATCGCTCATCATCTTTGCAATGTTGATCGCGAATGTGGACGCGATGGTGGCGGCGTTACGAAAGGAGACACGCGACGTGATTTACGTCGTTTATCCGGATGAAGGTCACGGATTTGCACGTCCCGAGAACAACCTCGATTTTTACGGTCGCGTGGACGAATTCCTCGCGAAATACCTAGGGGGCCGGTCCGAGCCCTGGGAAAAAATCGACGGCGCTACGGCGAAGATACGGTAACGACACCTTATGAAATCACTCCCTTAATAATCCACTTCCCTGCTACTTCATCTCGAGCAGCGCGGCCATGGTTTCCACCCCGTCCCACAGATTCTGCAGGCGCAGGTTCTCATTGGCGGCGTGCTGATTGTCATCGTAGTTGGCGATGGGTACGGTGACGGTGCGAGTCTGCGCGGCGCGTTCCATCGCTCCCAGCGGCACGCTGCCTCCCATGGTCGGCAGCAGCACCACGTCTTTATTTTTGTGCGCGCTCTTCACTGCTTCAATCACCTCCTGCGCGATGGGCAGATCCATGGGCGTGCGCACGGCGTTGTAGCCTGCCTCATCGCGCACAATCATCGCAACCCGCGGATGCTCGATGAGGATTTGCTGCGTGGGTTCGCGATCTACGATGAAGTAGCCGCGGGAGCGAATGTAGTCGATGACGCGTTGTTGCTGCGCGCGCCAGTCGACCCCGACCACCAGGCGCAGATCCAGATCGGCGGTCGCGGTGGGGGGAATGACATTGGCGGCTCTGGCTCCAGTTTGGCCCGACGAGAGGCCGTTGATGTTCAGCGAAGGCTGGTTGATCAGCTCCAGCAGATGCGCGCCTGCACCGTCGACGCGGCCAAGCCAAAAGGCATTCATCAGCATCCGGTCGTTCACGGGCGCACGGGCCAGCGCTTCCTTCTCGATCGCCGAGAGCGGCGCAATTCCGTCATAGAAATGCGGCACCAGAACGCGGCCGTCGTCATCTTTCATTCCGGCGAGCAGCTGCGCCAGCATCATCGCCGGGTTCGGGGCCCAGTTTCCGTAGTGGCCGCTGTGCAAACCGTGGTGAGGCCCATAAACCGTGATCTCCAGATGGGCATCGCCTCGCGCTCCAAAGACGACCGTCTGTTGGCCGCTCTGATCCACCGGCCCGTCGCATATCAGCCACACATCGCCGTGGATCAGTTCGCGGTTGGCGTTGAGAATCTGCTCCAGATGCGGTGATCCCGCTTCCTCCTCACCCTCCCACACGAAGCGCAGGTTCGCCTGCAACGGGATCCCGGCAGCCTTCAGTGCATCGAGCGCCGTGAGCTGCGCGAAGATGGCTGCCTTATCGTCGCCGGCCGATCGGGCGTAGATACGCTGCTCGCCGTTTACTTCCCGCACTGTCGGTGTGAAGGGCGAGCCGTCCCATTCCGACG
>Ga0302324_100024104_pt1 | contig 11743 bp, 7 predicted proteins | sample Palsa_T0_1_FD_201949 | JGI IMG/M metagenome (GOLD analysis project Ga0302324, IMG submission 201949) | Peat permafrost microbial communities from Stordalen Mire near Abisko, Sweden - Palsa_T0_1 | ecosystem: Environmental > Terrestrial > Soil > Palsa > Peat permafrost | place: Sweden: Abisko... | reverse complement strand
CAGTACAACTTCTCATATGCTCCGGACCCGCGGCAGCCCAATCTGCCCGCATCAAATGTCTGGAACTTTTACATGCCGATTCAAGTCACAAGTGAGACGCCTGGATGGACAACGGGCGAGTACGGTATTGGCGGTTTGGTTGACACATTCTACTACCAGCCCAGCTATACCACGGGAGGTAGCGTTGCGGGTGGATGTTCCTGGAACCTAAGTTATGATGCGCCACCTTACTGGTACTACAACGGAGGCGAGACCACCAATAACCAGTATGAGCTGCTGGGCGGGCCGATCTTACGCAGTGAGGGGGCCATCGGGTCGGTATACCAATCTGCTTCTCAGCAAGTATCAGGCTCCGGAATACAGTTAGGCGGTTTTGCGGCAATCGCTGCATGGGACTCCCATGTCTATACATCACCTCCTTATCTGATCGGTGCCATCTATTTCGCCACGGATTCCTGCTATTCCGGCGACACTGAATACGGCTTTGCTCACTATAACAATTTCAGCCCGGCGGTAGACCAATTCTATTTTTATCAGTACAGCAATTGCTCGGCGCCATCGGGTCTGTCAGACAGTTATAGTTGTTATCTGACGGAGAGTCAGACCGATGCGCAGCCGCAATGTTCCGCCGCCGTAAACCTACCCACAGTGGCACCCAATTCCAAAGGTACCAACTGGTACTTTTGGTATGCATATGTCGATCGGAATCCCCTTCCGCCGACTGGCAATGGGCACTTGGTATTTAAGGCAGGGCTACTCGATCCGTATACCCAGGATTCGGCTTGGAGTTGCGTGGGCGATCCGCTGGGGTCGCCTACATTTCCAACCTCCACATGCCCCCAGAGTGCATCCGTGAGTTATCAGTGCGATACGCCTTTTCCCACGAGCCAACTGCAAAACGCTTTGGGTACCGTGACCGCGGGCATCTCGAATATTTCGAATACGTCTCCTACGGGACGAGTGAATCCGATGCTGCGGATGACTCAACTCTATATCCGTCAAAAGTAGAAATAGTCGGCGCCCACCCCACACCACTTCGTGCTCTCAAAGCATGTTACACTAGATGCAATCTTCGAAGATGGCTTCGAATGGTTTGCAAGTCTCGAGGCGGTATTGGTTTCAGCGTCTGGCATTATCGCTTGCCAGTAGCACCGGACTTTTCGCCCGGCGACAGACTCTGGGTACTGACCCTCTGGTCGCAGTTCAGGACTTCGCCCAATATCCGAGTCTGGTGACTCCGAATGCCGATTTCTTTGTGCGCAACCATTTCGCTCAGCCTTCGATTAATATTTCGAACTGGAGCTTGCGGGTGGAAGGCGCCGTGAAGCATCCCCGAACGTTTCGTTATAGCGACTTGAAGTCGTTGAAGCCTCGAGTTATCACGGCGGCACTTGAGTGTGCTGGGAACGGTGTCGGCGATGGAGCTATCGGTTGCGCGGTTTGGAGTGGGCCTGCGTTGGGTGAACTGTTGCGAGGATGCGGTGTAGACGCCACTGCGCGGTGTGTGCGCTTCGTCGCAGCCGATCGGGGAATAGAGTCCGGTTCCGAAGGCGAGATATCTTATGCCCGCTCGATCGCGGTCGACGAAGCAATGGGCTTGGAGACTCTACTAGCATTACGGATGAATGGAGTGCCACTTCCCCCGGAAAATGGGTTTCCAGTCCGCTTGCTGAGACCGGGATCTTACGGGATGGATTCGGTCAAGTGGCTCGAAAGGATCGAGGTACTCACGGCGCCCGACCAGAGTTTCTTCACGACCCATCGCTATCTTCGCGACACTAACACCACAAGCGGCGGTGAAGACAATCGTGTAGGTCCTGTCCAGATCAAATCCATCATCGTACAACCGGTTGAAGCGGCGGTTATTCGCGGACCGGCGATTGCTATCGGCGGGTATGCCTGGGCCGGCCGCGAAACAATTAGCCGAGTCGAGGTGACTGTGGACAGGGGTAAATCCTGGCAGCGGTCTCAATTGCTGACAGATTCGCAGCCATTCGGCTGGGTGCCTTGGGGACTCCTGTGGGAGCGGGCCCAGCCGGGCGTTCAGAGCATATCCGTTCGCGCATTTGGGGAGTCAAGCGAAGTGCAGCCCCCCACTCGCAATATCGCGCGGCTGGATAAGTACGAGTTGAATTACTACCATCAGGTGAGTTTTAAGGTGACGGCCTGATCTAACGATCAGCCTGCTAGATCTGCTTCAGCAGCCATCTTACCGCTCTCTTCTGCAACTCTAAGTGCGCTGGCACCCACATAGCATGGTTGGTATGCCCGACGGCGGTGAAAACGACACGCCCCTTGCCGTAATCGTAAGCCCAGCCCGCGGGTGATTTCTTCCCATAGTTCTCGTATTCCAATCCGTCGATATTTTCGGACTCGAGTATTACGTACTTCTGCTCCTTGTCGTAGGTGACATAGTGTTGCTCGTCGTTGACCATGAAGTCCTGGATGCCCTGCGTAATGGGGTGTTCTTTGTTCACCACGCGCACCTGGAAGGGACGTAGCGTGGGGTGGCCGACGTAGGCGCCGCCCATGACTTCGCGATAATTCTTCGACGAAAGCGAGACATGGCTATTGTTGTGGAGGGAATAGAATCCGCCGCCGGCCTGGACAAACTCCTTCACCGCCGCTCCTTGCTCTTCGGTGATCCAGGACTGCGGCTTGGCCTGAGGAAACTCGCTTTTATTTTCGAAGCCATTCTCATAGCTCTCATATGCGTCCGGCCCGAGATAGCCATTAGGCCAGATCATGCCGTCCCGCAAACATAGGAACAACTGATAATTCTTGAGGAGACTCCGCGAGAGTTGATCGTACGAGATGGTGTAATCGATCGGTACTCCGACTTCTTTAAAGACCCGGTCCAGGCTGACGCGTATGTAGTCGGCGTTGTGATAGCGGTCTCCGATTAACGCGAGTGCTCTCGGACTTTTGTCCGTGGTCTGGCCGGCGGCCAGGCCCAGCAGTCCCGCTCCCGCGGCAGCGCCGGCGCCATGCAGGAGCCCTCTGCGCGAAATGTTCTTAATAGCGGATTTCATTGAGTTAGTCCATTCCTTTCGCAAGTTTTACTGGAACCGCCTCTACATCACGCTTCATCGTAGAGAAGCACGGTGTAGTCTTTTGACTTCAATGTCTTTTCGATGGTAGGCCAAACCTGTTTGTGAACGGCGCTGGCAACCCAGGCTTGTCGTTGTTCTTCGCTGGCATAGGTGAGCTCGAAACGGTAATTTGCTCCAACGGGCGCCGCGCCGGCAAGGGCCGTGCGGAGCTTCAGAATCTTGACATCGATGAATCCGGGTTGTTTGGTCGCCGCTGGACGGAAGATGGTGTGGAAGTTATGCAGCATTTCCTGCTCTCTTGCCGGGTCAACCGACAAGTCCACATGCAGCTGAATAGGACTTCCCTCGTGGTCCGCGAGGGCCGCTGCCGTGTAAGCTCCGGCCAGAATCGTTTTTAAATAAGCTCTGCGCTTCATTTCTGCTCCTCTCATAAACTCGGCTCATACAGCGGCCGCTCACCCTGGATGGCCAGTTTGATTCGATACAGCCCCGTCCTGGCCGTTATGTACAGGGTCGAACCGTCATCGCCCCAGTTGCAGTTCGCGGGCGTCTCGGGAGGCTTGATGGTTCCCAGATGTTTCCCCTCCGGCGAAAACACCCAGACGCCTCCCGGCCCCGAACAGTATAGGTTGCCCTTCGCGTCCACTTTCATGCCATCCGGCAACCCGTCTTCTTTTTCCGCCGTGACATCGAAGAACACGCGGCCGTGGCTCACGCTGCCGTCGGGCTGCACGTCATACTGCATCCAGACCTTGCGTTTTTCGTCGGAATTGGCGATGTACAAGATCTTGTGATCCGGTGAAAAAGCGATGCCATTGGGCCGCGTCAGATCGCGAATCACCGCTTGCAACTTCCCGTCCGCCAGCCGGAATACGCCGTTGAACTTCAGTTCCTTCTGCGGGTCCTCGTCTTGCTTCAGCAATCCGTAGGGCGGATCCGTGAAATAAAGGGAGCCGTCCGAATTAAAAACCAGGTCATTCGGGCTATTGAGCCTTTTGCCCTCGAACCGGTCTATCAGCATAGAGATCCGGCGGTCCTTGCCGATCCTTACGATGCGTCGGTTGCCGTGCTGGCAAAGCAACACCGTGCCGTCCTTATCGGCAACCATGGCGTTGGGACCAATGAAGGACCCGGGGGGCGCGTCATTCTTGTCGTCGCCACCCGGCCGCAGAATCTCAATAACCGTTCCATCCGGTGACCACTGCCGAACCACATTGCCCATCACATCGCTGAACCACAGGTGCCCAGATGGGAACCACAACGGACCCTCGGTAAACTGGAAGCCTCCCGCCAGTTTTTCAATCTGCGCCGATTGGGGGACCAGCGCATCAAACGCGGGGTCCAGACGCGCGATGCTGCCCACCGCGTTGGGGGCGCTGCTCGCTTTCTCGACCGGCTTCGGCGCGCAGGAACAGAGGATCAAAAGATTGGCGACCAAGACGAATTTATTCATTGTCTTTTTAATATCCTATTTTATGGGTCCGACTTTCTGTTTGTCCGGAACTTTTGCAATTCTTCCAAAGCGAGTTTTTCGTTTCCCTGCTGACGGTACAGCATCGCCAGCTGGTAGTGAACCTGATTGAGAGAAGGGTCGATTTGTAGCGCTTTCCGGAGAGCCTGAATCGCCACATCTCCGGCGCCGAGCCTTCCTTCCGCCTTGCCCAGATCGGCCCAGGCGAAAGCGTCGCGCGGGTATCGCTCGACGATTTCCCGCAAGATGGCACGGGCCTTGTCCGGCTGATCCTCCTGCAGATACAGCCGGCCAAGGTCGGCTTTCGCCCGGTCGTTTTGGGTATCGGCGGCAACGGCCGCGCGCAACTCTTGCTCCGCTTCGCCCAGCCGGACGTTCTGTGCCAGCAAGCGGCCGGCCGCGAAGTGGTCGCCACCCGCACGATACTGTGCCAGCGCTTCTTCCACCTCATTGCGGGATTCGTGCATATACCCGCGAATGCTGTGGGCCGCCGCGGAATCGGGGTCATGCGTGAGCACACCATCGAAGCAGCGCTTCAGAAGGCCCGCAAGTACATCATACTCGCGGATCAAGGCCGGCTCGGCGAGTTTCGACGCTCGCAGCCGGTATTTTTGCACGGCTTCAACTTGCTGCCTTTGTTCTGCTCGTCGCAGGCTCAGCCACACGAAAGCTGCTGAATCCGGCCCTAGCTCATTGGTCGCGCGCGCGATTTCCCGGATCCGGTCGATGCACGCCAAGCCAACTGTGTAGTTCACTTCCGAATCTTCCGGCAATACGCTCAGGGCATGGTTTGCCGTTTCCAGACGGAGCCGTCCCAGAGCCAGTTGATTGCGGAGAAGGAACAACAAAGCCTCCCGGTTGTCCGGCTCTATTTGTAGCGCTGCCTCCAGGTGCTTTGCTGAGTCTTGGAATTCGCCCAACCGAAACTCCGCGAGTCCCAGGAACAACTGCGACCCCGCCAGGCTAGGCTTAAGCCGCAACGCTGCCCGGAGACGCTCCGCGCAGCTTTCGTAGTCCGCCAACCGGTAGTACACCAGTCCCAAATTGTGGTTGGCCTCCGCAAGGTTCGGATCTTGGCGAACTACCAGCTCGTACTCCGCCGCCGCATCCTGTAATTTGCCTTCCTTTTCCAGGGAGCGCGCGTGGTCGAACCGGGCAGTGGCCGACGTGGCGGAGCCGGCTTCCATATTCATCGCCGCCGCCTGCTGACGCGCTGCTTGCGCTATCACGTCGGGACCAAGAGATTCGGCGCGAGCAAATGCTTCGCGGGCCCGCTGCACCTCGCCCTTCATGGCAAGAGCTTCCGCCCATCGCAAATAGTTCGGACCGTCCGCTCTTAACTTGATGGCCTCATCCAAGCTCACTAGAGCCGCATCCGGTTCCTCCCTGCGCAGCGCCAAGAGTCCGCGCGCGCCCTGAGCAGAAGCCAGCACGCCGTTTTCCCAGTCTCGGAATTCGGTTCTACTCATACGATCCGGTCTTGCGGTCGCTTTGGCGGCCTGGATAGCGCGCGTGGCGTATTCGTCAGCGAGCAAGAAGCTCGAGGCATCATTCTTGTCGGCGATCATCAGCGCGGACTCGGCGAGAACGGAAGCTTCCGCGGGATTGAGTCCCAGTACCATACTGGCGACTCTTCTTGCTGCCGCATAATCATTTCTCTTCCGGAACACTTCGAACTCGGATTTCAACGCGTTCTCCCGAAACTCAGAATCGGGGAAGCGGGAGAGAAACTCCTCACTGGCGCGAATGACGGCGAGCGGCTCTTTTGCCAGTAGAATTGCCCCGAACGAATCCAGTTCCTGGCGGGTCTTGACTTGAGGCGCGCGCCGCGGCGACTGGGAGCGCACAGCGGCCTCTGCGCCCGCCGGGGCATCCTGCTCCTTGAGTTGTTTGAAAAGCTCCAGTTCTTTCGCACTCAGGTTCTTGGTCTCCGGCCGAGCTGCGTACAGGTTTCCAAGAAGAAAATGAGGCGTCTCCAAAAGCGGATCAAGCTCGGCGGCTTTCTGGTACATCTGAATTGCTTTGTCGTCTTGACCCAGCGCACGATATACACGCCCGGCAATCTCCGCGTTGTCCGCGGACTGAGGCTCCAACTCGATGGCCTTCAGAGCGGGCGCAAGGGCGGCTTGCGGATCGTTCAGATCGAGTTCGGTTTCGGCCAGGGCACTGAACGGCCAGCTATACCCGGACGACTCGGTTGCTTTGATGAACTCATCCCGGGCGGCTGGGAAGTGTACCAACTGCCGCAGACTGATCCCCAGGAAATAATGCGCTTTGAAACTGGATGGCGTCAAATCCAAAGCCTTCTGAAAATTGCGACTGGCCTCGCTCGGATCCTGCTCCGCCTCCAGGGCAAAGCGGCCGGCCAGATAATAAGCCTGGGCTGAGCGCGGGTCGATCTCCAGGGCCCTGGCAACTGCCGCGTGAAACAACTCGCGCTGGCCCAACAGGAAAAGATTCAGCGCCAGATCGGTTTCGATAGTGGCGTCATCGGGGTGAACCGCCTCCGAGGCCTCCAACTGGCGGACATTGGCGAAGTACGATGCCACCGCCTGATCCGCCGGCTGTGCGGAGGCGATCACCACAAACCAGAAAAGAAAAAAGAAAACTCTTGTGCAGGCCACTACCAGTAAAGGGTACCCGATAACTGCCCTGTCCTCGACGAGCCGGCGCTGGTAATCTTCCCGAAGCTCGGATTGTTGATGTCCGTAACAGGAGCCCCCCAGTTCACCACGTTCGGGAGGTTGAAAAACTCCGCCTTTAACGAGAACCGCAGCCGCTCGTATATCGGGATCGACTTTTGGAGCGCGGCATCCCATTCACGAGTGCCAAATGCCCGAGCCTGGTTGAATAGCCGCGGCGCGTCGCCGAAAGTAAATGGCGCCGGAGCGGTAAAAGCCGCGGGATTCAGATAAAGATCCGTCGCGGGATTGAAGGAAGACCGGTCACTGTTTAGTAAAAGCTGGCTATTGACCACGTCGGGGCGGACGGCTCCAATCGCCGGCAAGCTCAACTCGGTACTGATGCCTAACGGTGTGCCCCTCTGCAAGGTTACAATTCCGGAAGTCAGCCAGCCACCGAGAATATACTTGTCCAGGATTCTGCTACCCGTCCTGAGAAACTTATGCTCGCCCAAAGGAAGATCGTACGTGTAGGCCGCAACGAACGCCTGGGGCACATCGGCGGCGGCTACCGCCTTTTCGAGGCGCAAGTTGTAATAGTTCTGCGCGCTGCCTAGGAATGCGCCTCCGCCTTCGCCGTCCGCATCGGTCAGATCTTTGGAGAGCGTGTACGAGACCAGTAGCGACAGCCCATTGCTGTATTTCTTTTGCACGCGCGCCTGCAGTGCGTTGTAGCTGTTGTTCCCGATCGGATCTGAAGACGTGGTGATTGATTGATATTGCGGATAGGGCCGCAGCGATTGCGCAACGCTTCCCTCGAAGCCGGCATAGGGCGCCAAAAATCCGGCGGCCGTCGCAGCGGGGGAACCGATCGCCGCATTCAAAATCTGACCGAGCGCCAGATATTGCGGATTCAATTGGTTGTAATCCAAATTGCCATTCAACAAGTGATGCGCCGCAGTGCCCACGTAACTCAGGTCGAGCATGAGAGCGCGCGGCAGCATTCGCTGAATGCCGACGTTCCAGTTTTCTACCATGGGGAGACGCGCGCCGTTAGCCTGCATCCACGAAGTCGAACCGCCATTGGCGAAGGTCGGAACAAAAAATGGACCCTGCGGAACGGAAGGGAAACCGATGGCCCAGTTGAATGCGGGTGTTACGCCAGAATTCAGGCTCGATAGCGTTGCCTGCGTATAGTATCCCTGCTGGTTGAGGAATATCGCGGGACCCGCGTTGGTATCGTACATGACTCCGTACGCAGCCCGAAAGACCGTGTCCTTGTTGAACGAATAAGCCAATCCGATGCGCGGACCGAAACCTTTGTGCCAGGCTCTCGCGAACTGATCTTGGCCGCTGCGTCCGGTCCCGCTTCCGGCGAAAACCAAAGCGCCCGGAAGATTACCGGCTCCTGGGTTGGGCAAGCTTGGATCGAAATTCGCCAAGCGGTCGAGCCTATCGGTGATCGGCGGTTCATACTCCCAGCGCAGACCGTAAGTCAGGGTCAGGTTGTGCCGGATCTTCCATCGATCCTGAGCGTACAGGCCCCAATTGCGAAATAAGAACGCTTGCGATGGCTGTTGGCCGTAAGTAGCCGAATCCACGTCTCCGAGCAGGTAACTCGCCACTCCAAATCCCGTGTTCAAATTGCCCGGCAATCCGGTTTCCTGGGGCCCGAAATTGAAAGTTCCAAATGGCGTGAAGCCTCCCGCTTGCTGCAACCCGGTAGTGTAGTAGCGCGTCTGCATCGCGCCGAACTGGTAGCTATGACTCCCCTTGATCCAAGTGAAGTCGTCCGATATTCGCCAGTTTTGATGCGCAATCTTATTGACTTCCCCGCCGATACCGAAATAGTAGCCGCTGGCATTGATGGTGCTCTCCCCAGTCTGATCGAGGATTCCCGCGAGCCCAGCCTTCTGATTCAGATCCGAGCCACTCGAGAGGTCGTCCTGGCCTCCCTGATGGTTGAAGAACGACCAGCGGTTGAATGAGGCGCCAAAGTGATTGAGTTTGTTGGCGGACAGCGTCTGATCCCAGTTGAAAATGGCGCGGCGACCCTGGTTGTTACCGAACGTTCCGCTTAGGACCGGACCGAAAGCGCCATCGGTGATGGTTGGCTCCACGGTATGGTTGTAGCTGGCGGAAATGTGGCCGTTGTGGATGGCTTGATCGATCTTGATCAAACCCTGATCCATATTGGTAGTCGACGTACTCGGCCCGATGTAATTACTCGATATACCCGGAAGATTCGGAGACGGAAACAAACCCGCGAAGTAGCTGGAAATAGGACTAATTTGGTTCTGCGGGATAATGTTTCCGGGGAACGGTTGCCGCGTGAATCCCCCGGAGCCATTGGCTACGGTGGTAGTTGGATCGTAGATTACCGGAAGACCCGCGGCGCTGAAATTCCCTTGACGCATGGCCGGCGTAAGCAAGCTGTAGATGGTGCCCGGATTCGAATTACTGTAGCGGAAACCGTCGTAGTACATGTAGAAAAAGGTCCGGTTGTGGCCATTGTACACGTGCGGGATTACAATCGGCCCTCCCGCTTCGACACCGAACTCATTCTGATGGTCCGCGGCCACGGTGGGTGCGAAGAAATTGCGCGCGTCCACGGCTTCGTTACGAAGGTACTCGAATGCGGAGCCATGCAGCGCATTGGTGCCGGACTTGTACTCGTACTTGATGACTCCCGTGGAAGTGCGGCCATACTGCGCCTCGATGTTGTTGCTCACTACCTGGAACTCCTGCAGGGCAAACGCTGGCACGGTATTCTGCGATCCCTGAATCCCGGCCCCGAATGCGACGGGAGAGACGGTGGCGCCGTCAATCTCGACCTCCTGGTCGAGACCCACCCCCCCATTTAACCGCGCCGAAAATGAACAGCCCTGATAGCCGGGTGTCAGCTTCAAAAAGTCCGCGGAGTTGCGGATACCGCCTGACACAGCCAAAGGCAAATTCATTACCAACTCATTCTCCACGGTCGTCCCCACGGAACTCGAGTTGGGCGCCAGCAACGGAGCGACTCCGCCAAGCACCTCCACGGCCTCTGCCGCGGAGGCCAGCGAAAGCCCGAAGTCAATACCGACGTCCGCCCCTACACCCACGTCCACCCTTTCGCGAAGCGAGGTTTGGAAGCCGGGGGTCGACGCCTTGATATTGTAGATGCCTATGGGGAGTTGTAGCAGGTAATAGCCGCGATCGTTTGAAGTCGTGCTCGTCACGACGTTCGTATCCACTTCCTGAGCGGTGACAGTCGCACCCACGATCACGGCCCCCGATTGATCGGTGATCAGGCCGCTGACCCGATTGTTTCCTTGTGCCCTAAGCACCGGCGGAACAGAAGCCACGAGCCCCAACATCAGAGTGAGGGCGCCGAGACGCAAAGCAGCTGAGTTTTGTGCGACAGACAACATGATCCGTCCTCCTCTTCAATTGAAGAGCCAACCTCGCGGAACCTGAGCCGTTAATAGCAGCCGTGGTCGTTCAACGGTGTTCCATAACGTGGAACATGGGGTTCCATTTGATAATGTCGTATTGTATAACATGGATCGGAAATACTGTCAAGCGGACTGAGCGGTCGGTTTTTTAAAACGATTTTGGAGAGCTGGTTTCCGCGCGTGGCGTCGCTGCCTAAATGGCTTTCGATTGATACTTTTGCGCGTGTTGTGTAATGATGTTCCGTAATGAAGAGGGAGAGCGACTACAACCCTGTAAAGGTCCTGCGCAAGGCCTTCCAGATTCTTGAGGTGCTGCACCGCTCGGCCACGGAGGGTGCGCGATTGAGTGAGATCGTAGCCGCTGTCAAGCTTCCGAAACCCACCGCGTTCCGCATCTTGCGCACATTAGAGACTCTGGGGTATGTGGTATTCGACGGTGCTCTGGAGAGCTATCGTATCTCTCAGCGCCTGAAAGATCTCGGCCAGAGCAACGTATCCGAGCTGGTCAGCCGGTTGGCCCGTCCCGTCATGATGACACTGCTGGCGGAGTTCGAACAGACTGTTAACCTCGCGGTATTTGAAGACGACAGACTCGTGTATAAAGACATGCTGGAGGGTCTACGTTCTATTCGAATGCAGCCGATTCCAGGAGTATTTCTTTCCATAACGGAGTCAGCTCTGGGGAAAAGCATTCTTGCCTTTCTGCCCAGGGAGCGTGTACTGAGTTTGATCAGCAAATCGAATGACAAATCGCCGAACTCTCGAAGGAGCAAGTGGACCACAGTACTGTTCCAGGAGCTGGACAAGGTGCGTCGAAGCGGCTTCGCTATCGATGATGAGCAGCTTGAAAAGGGGCTGCGCTGCGTGGGGGCGCCGATCTTTGACAAGAATGGCCAGCCAATCGCTTCGATCAGCGTCTCTGGCAGTACCAGTGTCCTGCACAGCGCGGCTATACGCGTGGTTGCCAAGAGAGTGAAGCGCGCTTGTGACGATATTTCCCAGGAACTAGGCTTCTCGTCTTATAGCTTATAAGATAAGCTGATTTTGTGCGCGGGATCGCCTCCTGTAAGTCGAGTGACTCGAGTACGTCTCCGGGCAATCGCGGAATAACAAGTCGCCCTGCTTCGAATTCCGAAAAGAATGCACCCAGTCCATCCGGTC
>Ga0302324_100024102_pt1 | contig 11744 bp, 20 predicted proteins | sample Palsa_T0_1_FD_201949 | JGI IMG/M metagenome (GOLD analysis project Ga0302324, IMG submission 201949) | Peat permafrost microbial communities from Stordalen Mire near Abisko, Sweden - Palsa_T0_1 | ecosystem: Environmental > Terrestrial > Soil > Palsa > Peat permafrost | place: Sweden: Abisko... | reverse complement strand
TAGCGTAGTCGACTAAAGAAAAGCGGACTTCGGATCGAGCTTTGCGATGTGCGCTTCGAACAGCATGTCTGAAATGCGGTAGGCGCCTTGCGGTTTTTCGAGAATGCCGCTCTTGTGCATCGACTCGAGCGCAGTACGGACCTTGGAGACCGATATGGCGGTTGTGGGTACCAGCTCGTCAATGGCTGTAAGCGTGTCTTTTGCCAGTGGTAGCTTGCCTGCCGACAATTGATAGAGCACCGCGCGCTCAACCGGCGTGAGGCTACCAAAGAGCGCCCGCCACCCCGCCAGTTGCCGCTCGTCTTTCGAGAAACGGGTGAGCCCGTCGTCAACGTCGGTGATGCCCTCGGCGGACATCAATTTGACCAGATCGCGCATCAGTTCGGGCTTGGATCCGAGCTTTAAAAAGGCGTGCTGCAGATCTGCGAGCAGCGGTTCACGCCCACGGTGGACGCTTCGATAGTGTTTTTGCAGCTCGATCAGGAATTCATCGCCGAGCGTCGGAAACGTGACCAACTGGGTAAACTGGTACATGGGGGAGCCTGCCGATACCATCATGGCGGCGAGGCCCTCCTGGGAAGAGCCCGTAAACACCGCTCCGATTTGGCTCTTTCGGGTCTGCAGAACGGACCGCAAGGATGCGATAACGTTCTTTGCGTCCGGGACTTCTGAGAGCCCTTGGATTTCATCGAGCATCAGCAAAATCTTCTTTCCTGAGGCGGCGGCGACCCGGCCAACGAGAGCGTCAAGTCGCAGGGCAGGATCCTCCGGCAGGGGTCTTCGCTTGGGCTCTTCGCCAAATTCGAGGCCGGAGCCCGCGATCGTGACCTTTTTGACCTCGGTCTTGGCGACTTTGCCGGTCTTAGACGTGGGGACCAGGACGTCGTCGAGAACTTCCTCCAAGGCGTGATTGATTGCATTTAGGGGGTGGGCCCGGCTTAACCACACATCGGCGTACACCACCACATAGTCCGCCGCGACCGCGGCGGGCTTCAGGTCATTCTGAAGAAAGAAGGTCTTGCCGATGCGCCTTGGCGCAAAAAGCGCCAGGGGCCGGCCAGGCTGGGCTAAAACTAGCTGAAGGTAGGCTAGCGCCAGGTCGCGACGGTAGATCTGGATGTCGTCAAAACTCGCCATGGCAATCCATTGCGGTTGAATGCGATTAAATTCGCAGTTGCGATTATATTCGCAGTAAATCTCATCCGTAGCCTGCGTCGCATCCAATGACGTCAGCGTGGGCGTAATCCACCCAATCGCTTGCGGTAAGTCCTAACAGTTGCTAAAATCAAAGGCTCACCTAAATTCTGGTGGGAATGAAGTTTTAGCAGCAATGCGCCGGCCGATGTTTGCCTGGCCTGCGCCCGATTCAACCCTTTACGGGACCAAGACTGACCGCCAGGCGCTACGCCGACGGATCAAGTTGGGACGAAAATCATGATTCAGACGGAATCCCGGCTCGAAGTGGCCGACAACACGGGTGCGCGTGAAGTTATGTGCATCAAGGTGCTTGGAGGCTCAAAGCGCCGCTACGCAACGATTGGTGACGTCATCAAGGTGACGGTGAAGGAAGCGACCCCGCGTGGTCGTGTAAAGAAGGGCGAAATTTTCAATGCCGTGGTGGTTCGTACCGCCAAAGGCGTGCGACGCGGCGACGGGTCGCTGATCAAGTTCGACGGCAATGCCGCCGTGCTGCTCAATAACAAGCTGGAGCCGATTGGCACCCGCATCTTCGGACCGGTGACGCGTGAGTTGCGCACCGAGAAGTTCATGAAGATCGTGTCGCTGGCACCAGAAGTGATCTGAGGTAATCATGACCAAGATTCGTAAAGGTGACGAAGTCGTTGTCATCACAGGCAAGGACAAGGGCAAGCGCGGCACGGTGCTAGAACGCATCGACGCAACGCACGTCCTGGTGGAAGGCATCAACGTCGCAAAAAAGCACGCTAAGCCGAACCCGATGAAGGGAATCACGGGGGGCATCGTCGACAAGACCCTGCCGATCCAGGTTTCAAACGTCGCGCTCTTTAACGTGGCAACCGGCAAAGCCGATCGCGTTGGCTACAAGCTGCAAAACGACGGTACCAAGGTTCGAGTATTCAAGTCCAACGGCGAAATGGTGTCGCATAAGGCGTAAGCGCCTGCGACCCAAAGAGGAAAATCATGGCCCGTTTGCAAGAGATTTATCAAAAAAAGATCGTGCCCGATCTGACCGCCAAGTTCGGCTACAAGTCGATCATGGAAGTGCCGCGCATCACCAAGATCACGCTCAATATGGGCCTGTCTGAGGCTGTTGCCGACAAGAAGGTCATCGAGCACGCGGTGGGTGACCTGACCAAGATCGCCGGCCAAAAGCCTGTCATCACGAAAGCCAAGAAGGCCATCGCAGGATTCAAGATCCGCCAGGGCTATCCGATTGGCTGCATGGTCACGCTGCGCGGTACGCGCATGTGGGAATTCATGGACCGCTTTGTCACCGTGGCGCTGCCGCGTGTGCGCGATTTCCGTGGAATTTCAGGCCGTGCCTTCGATGGTCGCGGCAACTACAACGTCGGTGTTAAGGAACAGATCATTTTCCCTGAGATCGAGTACGACAAGATCGACGCGCTGCGTGGGCTGAACATCAGCATCACGACGACCGCGAAGAACGACGAGGAAGCCAAGGCCCTCCTCGCCGCGTTCAAATTTCCGTTTAAGAACTGAGGTTATCGTGGCCAAAATGTCGCTGATCAACCGCGAGAAGAAGCGCGCCATGCTCGTCAAGAAGTACGCCTCCAAGCGTATCGAATTGAAGGCACAAATTGAAGACCAGACCAAGTCGGACGAAGAACGTTACGAGGCACGCCTAAAGCTGCAACAGCTGCCGCGCAATGCCAATCCGACGCGCCAGCGTAATCGCTGTGCGATGACCGGTCGGCCACGTGGGACGTACCGGAAGTTCGGTCTCGCCCGTACCAAGGTCCGTGAAGCCGCCATGCGTGGCGAAATCCCGGGCCTGACTAAGGCCAGCTGGTAAGCCGGTATCAGGAGATAAAAGTATGAGCATGAGTGATCCGATCGCCGATATGCTGACGCGTATTCGCAATGCGCAGGTTGTCGAAAAGACTTCGGTGGTGATGCCATCCTCGAAGGTCAAGGTATCGATCGCCAAGGTGTTAAAGGAAGAGGGCTATATCGATGGCTTCGCAGTAAGCGAAGAAGCGGGCAAGCCAGTTCTGACCGTTCACCTCAAGTACTACGCAGGACGTCCCGTCATCGAGCGCCTCGAGCGCGTCTCGAAGCCTGGCTTGCGTATCTACAAGGCGAGCAGTGCCATTCCCCAGGTATTGAATGGCTTGGGCGTAGCCATCGTTTCGACTTCGCACGGTGTCATGACCGACCGCAAGGCGCGCGCGACCGGCGTTGGCGGCGAAGTCATCTGCTACGTCGCATAAGGAGCCGAACATGTCCCGCGTAGGAAAGAATCCGATCGTGGTGCCAAAGGGCGCCGAAATCAACATTACCGACACCGCGATCTCGGTCAAGGGGCCGCTTGGCACCCTGACCCAGACGCTGCACAACGCAGTGAAGGTCATGCAAGAGAACGGCCAGGTGACGTTTGCTGCGGTCAACGAGACGCGCGAAGCCAATGCCATGTCTGGCACCATGCGTGCGCTCGTCAACAACATGGTGGTGGGTGTCACGAAGGGCTTTGAAAAACGCCTGGCACTGGTGGGCGTCGGATATCGCGCCCAGGCGCAAGGCGACCGCTTGAACCTGACGCTGGGTTTTTCGCATCCGGTGGTGCATCAGATGCCCGCGGGCGTGAAGTGCGAGACGCCGACCCAGACCGAAATCCTGATCAAGGGTGTCGATCGTCAGAAAGTTGGACAGACCGCAGCTGAAGTGCGCGCCTATCGGAAGCCAGAACCCTACAAGGGCAAGGGCGTTCGTTATGTTGACGAAAAAGTACTGATCAAAGAAACGAAGAAGAAGTAAGTCGAGCGATAAAGAGACCAGACCATGGACAAGAAACAATCCCGCTTGCGCCGCGCCCGTACCACGCGCTTTAAGATCGCCGAACTCGGCGTGTCGCGCCTCGCCGTGCATCGGACCAACCTGCACATCTACGCCACCATCGTGTCAGGCGACGGCACGCGCGTTCTGGCGTCTGCGTCGACGCTCGAGCCCGAAGTGCGGAAGGAATTGGCAGAGCAGGTCGGCAAGGGCGGCAATGCCAGTGCGGCTGCGCTGGTCGGCAAGCGCGTCGCCGAAAAGGCAAAGAGTGCAGGCATCGATTCGGTCGCTTTCGATCGTTCCGGATTTCGTTACCACGGCCGCGTGAAAGCGCTGGCCGAAGCCGCGCGTGAAGCCGGCCTGAAGTTCTAAAGGATCAAAGCAATGGCAAAAGTCCAGGCAAAAACGCCGATGAACGAAGAACGCGACGATGGCATGCGCGAGAAGATGATCGCCGTGAATCGCGTGACCAAGGTCGTGAAGGGCGGGCGGATTCTCGGGTTCGCTGCACTCACGGTGGTTGGGGACGGCGATGGCCGCATCGGCATGGGCAAGGGCAAGGCGCGTGAAGTACCGGTCGCCGTGCAAAAGGCCATGGAAGAGGCGCGTCGCAAGATGATCAAGGTGTCGCTCAAGCGCGGCACGCTGCAGCACCCGGTGGTTGGCAAATGGGGCGCATCGACGGTCCTGATGTCGCCCGCCAAAGACGGTACTGGCGTCATCGCCGGGGGCCCAATGCGCGCTGTGTTCGACGTGTTGGGCGTGACCAACGTGGTGGCCAAGAGCCTGGGCTCGACCAACCCGTACAACCTGGTCCGGGCAACGCTAAACGGCCTGCAGAAAATGAGCACCCCGTCTGAGATCGCTGCGAAGCGTGGCAAGTCGGTCGAGGAAATTCTCGGTTAAGGACATCGTATGACGAAGAAAGCAGACAAGAAGCCCGCTGAGAAGAAGATGCTCACCGTGAAACTGGTGAAGAGCGTCAACAGCACCCGCTCGACCCATCGCGCAACCGTGATTGGTCTGGGCCTGCGTCGCATGAACAGCGTCAGCACCCTGGAAGACACGCCAGCAGTGCGCGGCATGATCAACAAGGTGTCGTACCTGGTCAAGGTGCAGTAGGCCGTAACGCGCCTGACCTATTCGGAGCAGAACATGAAATTGAACACGATCATGCCCGCAAGCGGCTCAAAGCACGCCAAACGCCGCGTTGGACGCGGCATTGGGTCGGGCCTTGGCAAGACCGCAGGGCGTGGGCACAAGGGCCAGAAATCACGCTCCGGCGGATTTCACAAGGTTGGATTCGAAGGCGGACAGATGCCGCTGCAAAGGCGCCTGCCAAAGCGCGGCTTCAAGTCGCTCACGGCACGCTATGTAGCAGAAGTGCGGCTCTCCGATCTCGAGCGTTTGCCGGTGTCTGAGATCGACCTTCTGGCGTTGCGCCAGGCCGGTCTCGTCTCGGATCTGCATCGCTCCGCCAAGATTATTGCGTCTGGCAGCGTGACGAAGAAGTTCTCGGTCAAGGGTGTCTTGGCAACCGCGGGCGCCAAATCGGCGATCGAAGCGGCTGGCGGATCCCTGGATTAATTAGAAAGGTTATTTGTGGTTACTACGGCGAATCGGCCCAACAGCTTGCCTGGCAAATCTGGAAAGTACGGTGACTTAAAGCGTCGCCTGATGTTCCTGCTGGGTGCGCTCGTGGTCTATCGCCTGGGCACCCATATTCCGGTGCCAGGCATTGATCCTGCGCAACTGACGCGTCTTTGGAACTCCCAGTCGAGCGGCATCCTTGGCATGTTCAACATGTTCTCGGGAGGGGCCCTCTCGCGCTCGTCGATCTTTACGCTTGGGATCATGCCGTACATCTCGGCGTCGATCATCATGCAGATCGTGTCGGTGGTATGGCCGCCGCTCGAGGCGCTAAAGAAGGAAGGCGAGTCTGGCCGCCGCAAGATTACGCAGTACACGCGCTACGCGACGCTCGTGCTTGGCACGGCGCAGGCAACCGGCATCAGCGTGGCCCTGCAATCGCAACCGGGCCTTGTGTTCAATCCCGGGCCGATGTTCGTCTTCACCACGGTCGTGTGCCTCATGACCGGAACGATGTTCCTGATGTGGCTGGGTGAACAGATTACAGAGCGCGGACTTGGAAACGGCATTTCCATCATCATCTTTGCAGGGATCGTCTCGGGTCTGCCGCGCGCGATTGGCAATCTCGCGGAGCTGGTGTCGACCGGTGCCATGGCGCCAATTTCCGCGCTGACGATCTGTGCCCTGGCAGTGCTTGTCACGACCTTTGTGGTCTTCGTCGAACGTGGCCAGCGCAAGATCCTGGTCAATTACGCGAAGCGCCAGGTCGGCAACAAGGTATACGGCGCGCAGAGCTCGCACCTGCCGCTCAAGCTCAACATGTCGGGCGTGATTCCGCCGATTTTTGCGTCGTCGATCATTTTGTTCCCGGCCACGATCGTGAGCTGGTTTGGCTCGTCGGTGAATCCGAACTGGTTCGAGGAGCGTTTGCGTGACATTGCCGCGGCGCTCTCGCCCGGCCAGCCGATCTACGTGATTTTGTATGCGGCTGCGATCATTTTCTTCTGCTTTTTCTATACCGCATTGGTGTTTAACAGCAAGGAAACCGCAGACAACCTGAAAAAGAGTGGCGCGTTCGTACCGGGCATCCGTCCAGGCGAGCAGACCGCACGCTACATCGACAAGATTCTGACGCGCCTGACACTTGCCGGCGCTTTATACATCACGCTGGTGTGCCTTGTGCCGATGCTCTTGCAGGCGTTCTGGCAGGTGCCGTTTAATTTTGGTGGGACATCGCTGCTGATTATCGTGGTGGTGACGATGGACTTCATGAACCAGGTTCAGGCCTACATGATGTCGCACCAGTACGAATCGCTGTTGAAGAAGGCGAATTTCAAAGGTAAGGGCGGTTTGTCGCCCAGCTAATGGGCGGCATTCGACAAAGGATCGCATGGCGAAAGACGACGTCATCCAGATGCAGGGGGAAATTCTTGAAAACCTCCCCAACGCGACATTTCGCGTCAAGCTGGAAAACGGACACGTGGTGCTGGGACATATTTCCGGGAAGATGCGCATGAACTACATCCGCATCCTGCCTGGTGACAAGGTCACCGTCGAATTGACGCCTTATGACCTGTCGCGCGCAAGGATCGTGTTCCGCGCCAAGTGAATTGATTAGCGCAGCGTTTTGGGCAGTAAAAGGAAAGTGAAGAGGTCATCATGAAAGTACTCGCATCGGTCAAGCGGCTTTGCCGCAACTGCAAGGTCATCAAGCGCAAGGGTGTTGTGCGCGTGATCTGTGTTGACCCCCGTCACAAGCAGCGTCAAGGTTGATTGCCGCATCGTCGGCACTTAAACAGTAAGGACTAGAGCATGGCACGTATCGCTGGGATCAATATCCCGAACCATCAGCACACCGAAATCGGTCTGACCGCCATTTTTGGTATTGGCCGCCCGCGCGCGCGCAAGATTTGCAGCGCCGCTGGAGTGCCGATGTCAAAGAAGGTCAAAGACCTCGATGACTCCGAAATGGAACGGCTGCGCGATGAAGTAGGCAAGTTCATCGTCGAGGGCGATCTGCGTCGTGAAACGTCGATGAATATCAAGCGTCTGATGGACCTTGGCTGCTACCGCGGTCTGCGCCATCGGCGTGGCCTGCCCGTGCGAGGCCAGCGTACCCGCACCAACGCCCGTACGCGGAAGGGTCCGCGCAAGGCAGCAGCGTCGCTCAAGAAGTAAGCGACGCCTGTAGATCAGATTAACGAGGAAACCAATGGCAAAAGCACCGAGTAACAACGCCGCAGCACAGCGCGTGCGCAAGAAGGTCAAGAAGAACGTCTCGGACGGGATCGCGCATATCCACGCGTCGTTTAACAACACCATCATCACCATCACGGACCGTCAGGGCAATGCCCTGTCGTGGGCGAGTTCAGGGGGCGCGGGCTTTAAGGGTTCACGCAAATCGACCCCGTTTGCAGCGCAGGTTGCAGCAGAAACGGCCGGCCGTGGCGCGATTGAGTGCGGTATCAAGAACGTGGAAGTGCAAATCAAGGGACCAGGACCTGGACGCGAGTCTTCCGTGCGCGCATTGAATGCGCTTGGCATCAAGATCATCAGCATCACCGACGTGACGCCGGTACCGCACAACGGTTGCCGCCCGCCTAAGCGTCGGCGCATGTAAGGCATGAAAGTTTTTTTGGACCGGTGCTGAAGCTGGCACCGCAGTAAGCCCACCGCCAGTCGCCCATTGCAACGTATCGCAGGGTTTAAAGAACTGGCTAACCGGCGCGAAATGATTCTCGCCGTATCGATAAAAAAGGAAGTAAACGTGGCACGTTATATCGGACCTAAATGCAAGCTGTCCCGTCGTGAAGGGACAGACCTGTTCTTAAAGAGCGCGCGTCGCTCGCTTGATTCCAAGTGCAAGCTTGACTCAAAGCCCGGCCAGCACGGCCGTACTTCGGGCGCCCGCACTTCGGACTTTGGCAATCAGTTGCGTGAGAAGCAGAAGGTCAAGCGCATGTACGGCATCCTCGAGCGGCAGTTCCGCCGCTATTTTGAGGAAGCTGACCGCAAGAAGGGCAATACCGGTGAAAACCTGTTGCACCTGCTCGAATCGCGGCTTGATAACGTCGTGTACCGGATGGGCTTTGGCTCGACGCGCGCAGAAGCGCGCCAGCTGGTGAGCCACAAGGCGATTTCGGTGAATGGCGTCACGAGCAATATCCCGTCGCTGCAAGTGAAAAAGGGTGACCTCGTCGCGATTCGCGAAAAGGCTAAGAAACAGGTTCGAATCCTCGAGGCCTTGTCGCTCGCCGAACAAGGTGGTCTGCCGAGCTGGGTATCAATCGACAAGACCAAGTTCGAAGGCACCTTCAAGAATCTGCCCGAGCGCAGCGAAATCGCCAACGACGTCAACGAAAGCTTGATCGTCGAGTTGTACTCGCGCTAAGAATCCATGGCGGCAGCCGCCGCCTGACCGAGTCCCTGTGGAATGGCTGTCGCCGCAGGGTCGTCGTTTTTGTATCGACAGCCTAGCAGCCTTATCGGCGTAACGAGCCGAGGGTATTGTGAGAGGAAACTATTTCATGGCAAGCAATCCTTTTTTGAAGCCGCGTCAGATCGATGTTGAATCGGTCGGCTCGCATTCCGCACGTGTGACGATGGAGCCGTTCGAGCGTGGCTATGGCCATACGCTTGGCAATGCTCTAAGGCGCATCCTGTTGTCCTCGATGAATGGCTTTGCCCCGACCGAAGTTTCGATTTCGGGCGTCGTGCACGAATATTCCACCATCGATGGCGTCCAGGAAGACGTGGTGGACATCCTCCTGAATCTGAAGGGCGTCACCTTCAAGCTGCATAACCGTGACGAAGTCATGGTGACGCTGCGTAAAGAAGGCGAAGGTCCGGTGACGGCTGCAGACATCGAGCTGTCGCACGAAATCGAAGTCATCAATCCTGAACACGTGATTGCCAACCTCTCCGTAGGCGGCAAGCTCGACATGCAGATCAAGGTCGAAAAAGGCCGCGGTTACGTGGCCGGCAATTTGCGCGGCTTTGGCGATGACCACAGCAAGACCATCGGTCGCATCGTGCTCGATGCGTCGTACAGTCCCGTGCGTCGTGTTAGCTATACGGTTGAATCGGCCCGGGTCGAGCAGCGTACCGATCTGGACAAGCTGGTGATGAACATCGAGACCAACGGCGTCATCTCGCCCGAAGAAGCGATTCGTCAGTCCGCGCGTATCCTGGTCGATCAGCTTTCCGTATTCGCCTCGCTTGAGGGCACCGAAGCCACGACCGAAGCGCCTTCCCGCTCGCCGCAAGTCGATCCGATCCTGCTGCGTCCGGTCGATGATCTGGAACTGACGGTACGCTCGGCAAATTGCTTAAAGGCCGAGAACATCTATTACATTGGCGATCTGATCCAGCGCACCGAAAACGAGCTCTTGAAGACCCCCAACCTGGGTCGCAAGTCGCTTAACGAAATCAAGGAAGTGCTTGCCTCGCGCGGCTTGACCTTGGGAATGAAGCTTGAAAACTGGCCGCCACTGGGCCTCGACAAAGCGTAGTTTTTTGAATTGAACCGAACCGCGCAAGACGCAAAAGACGTCAAGCGATAGAAGAAGTCGGTCTTTAGATTTGAAAGGATAAGCATCATGCGTCACCGTCACGGCTTGCGAAAGCTGAACCGTACGAGTTCCCATCGGCTTGCGATGTTTCGCAACATGACGAACTCGCTGTTAAAGCACGAGGTCATCAAGACCACCCTGCCCAAGGCGAAGGAATTGCGTCGCGTGGCAGAGCCGATCATCACGCTTGGCAAGGAACCTTCGCTTGCCAACAAGCGCATGGCGTTTAATCGCCTGCGTGACCGCGAGATGGTGGTCAAGCTGTTCGATGAAATCGGCCCGCGCTACAAGGCACGCAATGGCGGATACCTGCGCATTCTGAAGTTCGGGTTCCGTGTTGGTGATAACGCGCCGATGGCCCTCGTGGAACTGGTCGATCGTCCTGAGACGAGCGAAGTCCCAGCCAACGAAGCGTAGCCTCTGTTGTCAGGACCCCCGGCCCTGCCGATCCGCTGATGCAGGACACTCCTGAGGATGTGTCCTGCGACTCGGCATGTAGCGCCTGTGGCGCATCGTTTCATTGCGGAGCCGCCGCCGGAAGCTCCACTTGCTGGTGTGTTGGGATGCCCCTCTTGAGCGGCTCGCAACTTGATCCTTCAAAGGGCTGCTTGTGCAAGGCGTGCCTCACAAGCCGACTTGAGGACTCTCCGTTTACTTCGGATCGTGTCGCTGGCTCGTTGGCGATACGGCCGGCCGAGAGCGAAATTGAGACGAAGATGTCGAAGGCCGATGACATCATGCAGCGTTACAGGAACGCGCTCTACGATCTCTCGAAATGAACGAGCCCATCTCGAATGACGACATTAGGGTCGAGACCGATCACTTCGTTGACGCTTCCGCTATGGCGATCGCAACTGCTTTCGGAACCAGGCAGCGAGATCGAATTCACTCATGTCTCCGGCGGCGCCTCGCTCCATCGTAATAACCGCGGCGGTTTTCTCAAAGCTTAACTGCAACCCCTGATCCGCAAGGAAAACGCGCGCGGCAATCCAAGCGGTTCTTTTATTGCCATCGACGAAGCCGTGATTCCTTGCGAGCCCATAAGCGTATGCTGCGGCCAAGTCCGCAGCGTCTGGACTTTCGTATGCGGCCAGATTCTGAGGCCGAGCCAGCGCGGACTCTACAAGTCCCTTGTTTCGAACCCCCTCCGGTCCCCCATGCTCTGCGAGTTGGCGATCATGGATTGCATAAATAAGAGTCGGACTTAACCAGCGCCAAACCGTCACTTCGCGAGGGCTCTCAGGACGTCACGGTCCTCGTGCATGACGCTTTCAGCCAATGCCATTTGGCGCTGAAAATCTGGGTCAAACGGGGTGATCCGATACCCACCGTCAGGCGTTTCCGTGAAAAAGAGCGTATCGCCCTTTTTCACTTTGAGATGAGACATCGCCTCCTTGGTCAGAATCACACCCGATGAAGCGCCCACCGTGGTTACTTTAAAAGTCAGCATCGTTCCTCCTATATAATATTGATTATATATCGGCATCTCGGGGTTTGCAAGTCTTTGATTCGCTTACGAACTTTCCGGGTGTCCGCGTTAATCGCGCCGGTTTAGTCGTGGTCGGTCAAGGTCTTAGGTGCCTTTCGAGA
>Ga0302324_100024100_pt1 | contig 11744 bp, 8 predicted proteins | sample Palsa_T0_1_FD_201949 | JGI IMG/M metagenome (GOLD analysis project Ga0302324, IMG submission 201949) | Peat permafrost microbial communities from Stordalen Mire near Abisko, Sweden - Palsa_T0_1 | ecosystem: Environmental > Terrestrial > Soil > Palsa > Peat permafrost | place: Sweden: Abisko... | reverse complement strand
CTCATACCTCGCAACCTGGAGCGATCTCATGGACCTGAACCCGACGCCGCAAGAGCGGCAATTTCGAGATGAACTGCGCGCCTGGCTGGAAGCGCGTTGGCCCAAATAATATGGCGGGCGCGACGGCACCCTCATGGAAGGCTATCTTCACCGAGAAGCGGCGCTATCTGCCGAAGATTCTCAGCGGCGAAGAGAGGGCCGGGCCGGCAGGTGGAACTTTGGCCGGATTAGTACCGGGAAGTCGGCTTGGCGACGGCTAATGCGCGCCGAATCGTAGCAACTTGGGCGTATAACGCACTACCCCTTGAGTTGCCACCCTGCCACCAAGATCCGCTCAATCGGAGAAGAGGTCCATATGAAACGACCCAGCAGGCAAACCCTTGCGTCGGCGTGTCGGTAGCTCATCCCCGAATCAGCCGCACCGCATTCGACAGCGGATTGCCCGCGGCGGGTTGGGCGGCCGCCGCCGCAGCTTCCTCGGCCGGCGCAGGTTGCTCTTGCCCCTCTCCGGGTGACAGGAACAGGTTAGTCTGCACCCCGTGCTGGCGGGTGTACAGGTCGTAATATCTGCCGTGCAGCGCGTACAGCGATTCGTGCCGTCCGTGCTCCACGATGCGGCCGCCTTCGACAACCAGAATCTGGTCCGCACGCCGGATGGTCGAGAGGCGGTGCGCGATGACGAAAGTCGTGCGGCCGCGCATCAGATAGGACAGGCCTTCCTGAATGAGGGCTTCGGATTCCGAATCGAGGCTGGAGGTGGCTTCATCCAGAATGAGGATGGCGGGATCGGCCAGGATGGCGCGCGCGATGGAGACCCGCTGGCGCTGGCCGCCCGAAAGCTTCACGCCGCGCTCGCCGACGATCGTGTCGTAGCCCTTCTCGAACGACTCGGCGAATTCGTCCACGCGCGCGATGCGGCAGGCTTCGCGAATCTGCGCTTCGGTTGCGCTCGGACGCGAAAAGGCGACGTTCTCGCGAATGGTGCCGTCGAACAGGAAAGTGTCCTGCAACACCACGCCAAGCTGCGTGCGGTAGGAGTCCAGCCGGATGGTCGAAAGATCGATGCCATCCACATAGATGGCGCCGTCCTTCGGCGTGTAGAAGGCGGCGATGAGTCCGATGATGGTGGATTTGCCGGAACCGGACGGGCCCACCAGGGCGGTCACCGTATCGGGCGCCGAGCGGAATGAGACATCGTATAACACCGTCTTGCCTTCGTCATAAGCGAAGTTCACACCTTCGAAAACCACCTCGCCGCTGATGCGCCCGATGCTGACTGTGCGGCGGGGATCCTCATCCTCGGGACGCTCGCGCAGCACTTCGCGGGTGCGCTCCAGGCCGGCCAGCGCTTCGCTGATCTGCGTGCCGATGCCCACGATCTGGAAAACCGGGCCGATCAGAAAGGCGAGGAACATCGTGAACGTAAAGAACCCGCCCATCGTCAGGTGTCCGGCCATGATCTGGCGCGCGCCCAGATACATGACCAGCGCGCCGAGAATGCCCATCATGAGCGTGGCGCCGAGGCTCATGAGAGACGTGGAGGTGAGGCTCTTCATCACGTTGTCGAGCAGGCGCTGGACTCCTCCGGCGAAGACTTCCGCCTCGGCGGCTTCGGCATGATAACCCTTCACCACGCGCACGCCGCCGAGCGATTCGGTGAGGCGGCCGGTGACCTCCGCGTTGATCTTGCCGCGCTCGCGAAAGATAGGCCGCATCACGCCGAAGGCTTTGCGCAGGGCCAGGCCGAAAGCCAGGACGGCCGCCAGCGCCACGCCGGTCATGGGCGCGCTGAGTTTGAGCAGCACAACCAGCGACAGGATGGCGGTCAGCAGTCCGCCGGTGAATTCCACCAGGCCGGTGCCGATGAGGTTGCGCACGCCTTCCACGTCGCTCATGATGCGCGAGACCAGCATGCCGCTCTTGTTGGAGTCGTAATAGGCGACTGGCAGGCGGCCGACGTGCTGTTGCACTTTACGGCGTAACTCGGCGATCAGGCGTTGGGCGGCTTTGGAGAGCAGTTGGGTGAGGGCGAATGAAGTGACGCCTTGCACGATGGTGGCGCCGACCACAGCCAGAATCAAAAGACGCAACGGCCCGTATTGTTTCTTGGTGATAATGTTGTCCACCAGGGTTTTGGTGGAATACGGCAGCACCAATCCCGAGACGCGATTGATGGCCATCAGGAGCATACCGAGGGCCAGCACGGCGCGGCGCGGGCGCACCAGTTCCCAGACATCGGGCAGCAGCGCGCGCAGACGTTCGGACTTGGGGCGCTTGGTTTGGTCGGGGGGCACTTAGCTATCAGTTTCGCACGGCGCGCAGCGGCAGGGCACCCGGTAAAGTGGCTAGTGGGGCAGGCCCCTGGCCTGCAGCGGCCTCCCAGGCCGCCCACGCGGGTTACGCCCGCGGCGACCGCAAAAGTGCGGTCGCGGCACGCTGAGAGCGTGCGCCACGTCAGGTCGCAGAATCCCCACCGGTCTAGAAAGCCGCGGCCCGCGCGTAGGCGCGCCGGATGCTGCCCGGCAATTGATAGCGATCGAACCCGGCGATGGCACACCAGGCGACTTCACGCACCTCTTCGGAAGTCTGGAATCCGTCGGAGGCGGCCTGGAAGCGGAACATCAGGTCGTGATGCAGGTGGAAGGGCTCGTCGTGCCGCGGCGGGATGCCGTGCACGTCCACACCGATCAGCAGCGGTGATGCGTCCGCGCGCAGGATGGCGCCGGTTTCTTCGACCACTTCGCGCCGGCCGGCGTCGCCGATGGCTGCGTCTTCGGGCTCCACGTGGCCTCCGGGGAGCAACCAGCGCTGCAGGCGGCGATGCAGGACCAACAGGATGCCGTCTTGGTTGGGGCTGAGGACGAGGCCGCTGCACGTGATGTGGCCCGGATTGAATTGGCGCCGGGAGAACGGCGCGGCGGAGGAGGCCAGCATCGCCAGCGCCAGTTCCTTGCTTTTGGCGGCCTCGCCGTCTGTGCCGGGATCGAAGCGATGCAAGAGGCCGGCGACCGACATGGTTGCGATCATCTTTCGATTATGGCGCCCCGGTCTCTATGATGGCCACGCCCCAAGGTTCCAGGGTCAGCGAGTCGCCATTGGCCACCGCACTGTCCGCCAGCAACTCCCGGCCTGCGGCGTAGGGGTAGACGATCCGCTGGGCCGTGGAAGAGAAATTAAAATAGTAGCGAATCGGCTGGCCGGCGCGGCTGATTCCGTGTTTCACCTTGACTGCGGCCGGCAACTTCTGGTCCGGCCCGATGAGTTGGGCTTGCTCCAGGACGCGTTCCAGCACTTTCTGCTGCAGCGTGTCACTCAGAACGGTACCTTCATAGGTCAGCATGCCCTTGCCATAATAGTTCTCGGTAACGGCCGGATACTTACCGAAAAACGGGTGATCGTACCAAGCCAGCGGCTTGGCGCTATCGAGCATCAGCATCTCCGCCCAGTCGGTCACGCGGTTCTCGGCGCCGGCCTGGAAAGGATCGCCCTTGAGCGCCAGCGGCTTGGCGAGATTCGAGAATTCCTGATAGTGAAAGCCGGCAGCTTCGCGCAACGGCCCCGGAGCCATCGCGTGACGCACGGTGGAGTACTCGTCGCAGAATCCACTTTTCAATGTCAGCACCAGGTGACCGCCCGCGCGGACATAGTTGACCAAACGTTCGAGCAGCGCGTCGCTGGCGATATACAGCGGCGGCACCACCACTACTTTGTAGGCGCTCAAATCCTGGGTCTCCGGGAAGACGAAGTCAACTCCCACGTTCAAACGGTAGAGCGCGCGGTAGAGGCGGCGCATTTCCAGATCGTAACCGCCGGGACGGCTCCAGGGCATGTCGCCCGCGGGCTGCGACAGCAGGAAGGGCATGTATTCGGTGCCGCGTCGCGAATCGTTGCTGTAAAGCAAGGCCACCGGGTGGGACGCTTTCAGATCCGCGATTCGCGGACCGATGCGCTGCAATTCATGCGCGGTACGCGACACTTCGGCGTACGCCCGGCCGGGTTCCAAATCGTGCGACAGCACGCCCTTCCAGTAGGTCTCCTGGCCGTAGTGCAGCGAGTGCCAGTGCCAGTATTCGACCATGTTGGCGCCGGTGGCGGCCATCAGGTAGACATCCTGGCGCAGTTGCCCGTCGTAGGGTGGAAACTGCGAGCGCGAGTCCCAGCCGATGGTCTGCGCATTGATCTCGGTGACAAGGTAGTTAGTGCCTTTGAGCGAGCGCGCGAAATCGCCGCCGTAGCTCGATCCTTCGCCGTCGTAGAGATCCTGCGTCGTATGGTAAGGATTGATGCCCACGATGTCGAGGCTCTTCGAGACGGCGTATTCGTTGACGTCGGATCGGGTAGCGCCGCCGAAATCCTGCATGACGAACTGATCCGGGCGTAGGTATTCGCGCACCAGTGCAGCCTGCCAGGCCAGATAGTGAGTGGCGAGCGAATCCTGGTAGCGGTCCCACTCCAGCTTCCAACCGGGATTCAGAATGCCGTCGCGCGGAGGAACTTCGGACCAGTCATGCAGGCTCTGGCCCCAGTAGACCAATCCCCAGATCTTGTTCAAGCGGTCGACGGTCCCGAACGTCTCTTGCAGGTAGCGCACGAAACCGGCCTGCACATTGGCCCCCGCCGTCCCGTAGGAAGTGGTCTCGTTATCGATCTGATAGCCGATGATGGCAGGGTTGTCGCGATAGTGTTCGGCAATCTTGCGGATCACGCGCTCGGCATAGCGCAGGAAATCCGGGTTGGTGATATCCATGTTCTGGCGAATGCCGTAGGTAGCTTTTTGGCCGTCGATCCGGGTCGCCAGAATTTCGGGATGCTTTTTGAACATCCAGGGCGGGATCGAGTAAGTGGGGGTGCCCATGATGACGCGAATGTGCGCGCGCGCCAGGCGTTCGACAATGCGGTCCATCCAGGCGGACTCGAACCGGCCGTCCTCGGGCTCCCAAAAGCTCCAGGTGGATTCGCCGACGCGAACGACACTGATGCCGGCCTGCTGCATCAGTTGGACGTCTTTGTCGAGGCGGTCCTCCGGCATATACTCCTCATAGAAGGCAGCGCCGTAGAGGACCGTATCCATGCGGTCCGGGGCGAAGGGCTGCCGGTTCTGGGCAAGGTTCTGCGCCAGGGTCCGGCTTCCGGCGCTCACAAGCAGAAGCGCGAGCGGCAGGGCCCGGCGCAGCCGGCTATCTCTGCGAATAGGTGACACTGACGGTTGTCCCTTTGGCATCGGTCCCCACGGTAACCATGGCGGTGCGTTTGTTGGACTGATCTTCAGCGGAGACCAAGCCGCTAGAGGATGTGCCGGAATCGCTGGTGCTGGTGGCAGTGATCTTGAATCCGTTTTGTTTCAGCCCACGTTCATAAAACGCCAGGACGTCCTTGAGCGCGTCTTGGGTCTGAAACTGAAAGCTGGCAGCGGCGCCATCTTTACCATTCACGCTGAAAGTGCTCTGCGGCTTGGCGTTGGGGTACGCAGGCATCCACGCCGGCAGCGTGGCTTGGTTGGCCCCGAGCGTAAGCGACTCGGAGCCGGACTTCATCTGCAAGCTGCCGGTTTGACCGTCCCCGTGCGCTTCCATGGTGACCGCGTCCTTGCCTTCCTCGCGAAACGTAATCTTTCCGCGTTTCATTTCGTCGAAGCTCACGGTCATGGTTTTGCCCGTGGACCTCTGGCGGATGGTGACGCGACCCTGCCCATCGTCGACGGAGACCACCTCCAGGTCCGGATTGGTCGCGGCCAGCAGTTTGGCGGTGGCCAGGGCCGGGTTGTTCCGCATCATCTCCGGATCGAGCCCAGCTTGCTTCGCTTTGTGAACCACGAAGATGCCGGCGCCCACGATGGCGATTCCGATCAGGACGAATAGTCCGGCTGCGGCGGCGAGTATCCAAACGATCGGGCTGGTCTTGCGCGGGGTTGCTGGGGAGGGGGGCGTGGCTGCAGCCTCGGGAGGCGGATCGGCGGTTTTGGCGCGGGCTCCGCAGGCCGCGCAAAACGCGCCGCTCATTTGGGCTCCGCAGTTCTGGCAGAATGGCATGTTTGCTCCGATGCTCAATCTAACACGGGCGGGAATGGCAAAAGTGCCCAATGTGTCTGCGTAAATAGTGGGGCAGGCCCTTGGCCGGGGGACCCTCTGGGTCGGGTCCCTTGGACCCGCAGAAAAGACGGCGGCCTGAGAGGCCGCCGCAGGCCAAGGGCCTGCCCCACAAAACTAAGAGCGCAAGAATTTGCTCAGGCGCTCCATGGCGGGCTCCAGGATCTCGCGTCCCGCGGCATAGCAGATGCGTACGCTACCCTCGCCGCCCGCTCCGAAAGCCACGCCCGGCGCCAGACCCACGCGGCATTGCTCCAGCAACTCCCGGCAAAAGCCGAACGAGTCGGTCAGCCCCTCAATTTTAGGAAAAAGATAGAACGCGCCATCCGGCTTGGGCACGGTCACACCGGGCATGCCGCTCAGCGCGCTCAAACAAAGGTCGCGGTTCTGTTTCAGGCGCTCCAGCATGCGGACCAGTTCCTCTTCGCCATGCGCCAGGGCCGTTTCAGCCGCCTTCTGCGCGAAGCTCGCTGCATGCGAAATAATGAACTCGTTCAATTGCGTGGCCTTCTGGGCCAGATCGCGGCGGGCCACCAGCCAGCCCACGCGCCAGCCGGTCATGCAGTATGTTTTGGAGAAGGATTGCACCACCATCACAGCGTCGTCGCGAGTGGCCTTGCGCAAAATCGACGGAACGGGAGTGCCCAGCGGGCCGCCCGCGTAATACAGGCGGTCGTAGACTTCGTCGGCCAGCAACCAGAGTCCGTGTTGGCGGGAGAAATCCAACAAGAGTTGCTGGTCTTCATCGGTGGCCACCCAGCCCAGCGGATTGGAAGGCGAAGTATACAACAGCAAGCGGGTGCGCGGGGTGAGGGCTGCCTCCAGCGCATCGAAATCGATGGCGTAGCGATCGCCGCACAGGGGCTGCGGGATCTGCCGCACGACCGCATTGGCCATGGATACGCTGGAGGAACCATTGGGCCACGCGGGCGTGAGTACCAGCGCCTCGTCGCCGGGATCGAGCACCGCGCGAATGCCCAGGTTCAAGGCTTGGACACCGGACGCGGTGACCACGATCTCGGTGGCGGGATCCAGCTCCACCTGGTGCAACGCGGCGTACTGCCGGGCGATGGCGCGACGCAGCGAAGGCAGTCCGGCGTTCTCGGTATAAAAGGTGTAACCATCTGCCAAGGCGTCGACGGCGGCGCGCTTGATGAAGTCGGGCGTGGGCAGGTTCGATTCGCCGAAATACAGCCGCAGCACGCCGTCCATGGACATGGCGATTTCCGCCAGTTCACGAATGCGGGAATGGGGAACGTTTTGGACGGATTGTGCGACGCGGGGCATTATGGTATGGGGAACTTAGCCCGCAACCCAGGCGCCTAAAGGGTCTTCAAGTAGGCGATGAGGTCGGTTTTCTCGTCGTCGCTGAGCATCTCCTTGTAGGCCGGCATACCGTTTCCGCCTTCGTCGACTTGAGACCGCACGTTCTCTTCGGTGGGTTTCTTGCCGCTGTTCAACTTCTCCTTGCTGAATAGGCCCTTCAGTCCCGGCCCCATCTTCTTTTCGTTGCTATCGGCGTTGTGGCAGGGGGTGCACTGTTGGAAGACTTCTTTCCCTTTTTCGGGGTCTCCCTTCTTGGGGGCCGCAAGAGCGGCGCAAGAGGCGATGGCAAAGGCCAGGCAGTAGACACAGACTTTCGATCGGAACATAAGGTTATGGCTCCAGAAGGTGAAAGAATTAGTCTACAATTTTTTGTGCGCCGCCCGCCATCGCCTGGTTTCTGTGAATTCCTGAAGCCGCCTACTGCAGGCTGTTCGACAGCAGATTCAAAGTATTCGTGGCGTCATTGACGAAGTACAGGCCTGAAGAACTGGTCGCCAGCCCGAACAGCGCACCGGCTCCGGGCGGCGTTCCACTTCTGGCAATCAATCCCGTGGAGATCAACGTACCGTTGGAGGCCAGCACCACCATCACGCCGTTATTGCCATTCACAGCCAGAACTTCGCCGGTATTTGGACGAATGGCAAGTCCGAGCGGATCGTTGAAATTCGAATCGTTCGAGAATAGTACGCCGTTCCCGGCGCTGGAAGTGCGGTTCACCGCGTTACCTATGGACATGATCCGGTTATTCAGGCTGTCGGCGACATACAGCGTGGCATCCGGAGCGAGGGCCAATCCGGTCGGGCCAATGACCAGCGCCGCAGGGTCCGTGCGTTCGGCGAATCCCGATCCGATCACGGTCATCGACTGAACGACAGGCATTATGGTCGCCGACTGAGCAACATCGATCCGAACGACCGTGCCTTCGTCGACTATGCCGCCGTTCCCCGCGACGGTACCATTGAGGACGTTAGTAACAAATAAGCTCGCCGTGCCGTCCTGGTCTAAAACGGTCATGTCCCAAGGGCCGTTGATTAAGGTATTAACAATAGTTTCTACAACCGCACCCTGGTTGTTCAGCACCAGCAGGCAGCCGGCTTGCGCCGTATCGGACATACCATCTGTAGTCGGCAAACTGCCGACAATTACCCAACCCGCGCGCAGCACCACCAGCGCCGTCGTTAGACCTACGCCGCCTGGACACTGGCCCGGCAGACTGGAGGCGTCAATCCAGGCAAACAAGCTGGCCGTACCGTTGGGCGCGATATCCACGATAGTCGTGCCAGTACCCTGCAGGTTCGCGCTGTTATTGAAATTGCTCACCAGGATATGGCCTTGAATCAGATTGCCAGAGGTCCGTTCGACCATCGCCACGCCGTAAGGATTCAGGTCCCCATTGGACGGCACGGCGGAAGCCACCTGGACCACTGTGTAAGGGTTAGTTGCACTTAGCAGTGCCGGCGCCGCCATCAGGGCGAACCCAATAACACTTGTAAACAATTCTGTTACATGTTGCTTCATCTTACCGTATCCTCCGTTAGTCGAGTTTCGGACACGCTGCGAGATAACAGGTCCAGCGTGGCCGCCCTAACCCATCGTAGGCTTCAGTGGATGTCAACACAAGTGAAGGAGCATACCATTCCTGTAAATTGTTAGCTTCGTCTTATAGCGTAAGAGAGAAATTACACTGAGCTGGCAGAAAGGTCCGCGGCCCAACGTCTCCGCTGCGCGCCAGTTTCCGATGCTGAACCCGGGCGCGCAGCCGCCTGCGCGCCTACGCTATGATGTAGAGAACCCTATGATTCAAGACGCCATTCCCGAAGGCCTCACTTTCGATGACGTCCTGCTCGAGCCGGCACGTAGCGGTGTCCTGCCCGCCGACGCGGATACGCGCACCTTCCTGACGCGCCAGATCGCCCTGCACATTCCGATCGTGAGCGCGGCCATGGATACGGTGACGGAGTCGCACCTGGCCATCGCGCTGGCGCAGCAGGGCGGCATCGGGATCATTCACCGCAACATGCCCATCGAGCGCCAGGCCGAAGAGGTGGACCGCGTCAAGCGCAGTGAAAGCGGCATGATCGTGGACCCCATCACCATCGGACCGGATCAGAGAATCGCCGACGCCCGGGAAGTGATGAGCCGCTACCGCATCTCGGGCGTGCCGGTGACCGAGGGCACGCGGCTGGTGGGGATTCTGACCAACCGCGATCTGCGCTTCGAAACTCGTTCCGACGTGCCCATCCGGGACGTGATGACCAAGGACAACCTCATCACGGTGCCGGTCGGCACCACGCTGGAGGAAGCCGAGGCCATTCTGCATCACCACCGCGTGGAGAAGCTGCTGGTGGTGGACGATCAGTACAATCTGAAGGGCCTGATCACCGTCAAGGACATTCAGAAGAAGTTGAAATATCCGAATGCCGCCAAGGACGCACAGGGCCGCCTGCGGGTGGGTGCGGCCATCGGCGCCACCAACGATTTTCTGGAGCGGGCGCAGGAACTGGTGGCGCGCAAGGTGGATGTGCTGGCCATCGATACGGCCCACGGGCATACCGAGCGCGTGATGGCGGCGGTGAAAGCGGTGAAGCGGGCGCTGCCCCAGGTCCAGCTCATCACCGGAAATGTGGCCACCTATCAAGGCGCCTGCGAATTGATTTCACTGGGCGTGGACGGGATCAAGGTGGGCATCGGTCCCGGATCGATCTGCACCACGCGGGTAGTTTCAGGCGCCGGCGTGCCGCAGCTTACCGCGATCGCGGAGTGTTCGCGCGCCACGCGGCCGGCGGGCGTGCCGCTGATCGCTGATGGCGGCATCAAGTTTTCGGGCGACATCACCAAGGCCATTGCGGCCGGGGCGGATGCGGTCATGATCGGCAGCCTGCTGGCCGGCACCGATGAAAGCCCCGGCGAGACGGTGCTGTTCCAGGGACGCACGTTCAAGACTTACCGCGGCATGGGTTCGATGGGCGCCATGCAAGGCAACGCCGACCGTTATGCGCAGGACCCCAACGCCAAGCTGGTGCCGGAAGGCATCGAGGGCCGCGTGGCCGCCAAGGGACCGTTGGCAGAGTTGGTTTATCAGCTAGTGGGCGGCCTGAAGTCCGGTATGGGATATTGCGGCGCGCCGAACATCCGGACGCTGCACGAGAATGCGCGCTTCCTGCGAGTTTCGCCGGCGGGCTTGCGCGAGAGCCATGTGCACGACGTGGTGATCACCAAGGAAGCGCCCAACTACCGGGTAGAATAGCGGCTTGAACGAGGACCTCATGAAACACCAGCCATCCTCAGGATCGACTGCGCGTTTAGATGTTAGAGAGACGCTGAAGGCGGGAGTCGATACTGGATGGACTGATGCGCAGCCATGGTTTCGTCTTCACGCCGACATCGTTCGGGCGCGGAAGTGCTGGATGGTTCGCGTCTGGTTAATTCCGGCTTTGGGACTCGTCACAGATCGTGTTGGGGATCTCGCACTCTCGCATGAGGACTACATGTGGTCTGTTGTTGGCAGACGATGGGGAGTCGGTATCCGGGATTCTCAGAGGAGCCGCTGGGCGGATTTCGCCATCTCCTCGCCGGCTGCAGCAGTTCGGCTCCGATTTTCTGGCGGGGACTGACGACGATTTTGCAAAACATGTCCAGCGTGCAAATTCGCTGAAGCAATCCGCCCCGCGCCTGCCATTATAATTGCCGGCCATCCGAATGTGACGATGTGGCATCCAACTACCGGGTGGAGTAGATCAGGCCACGAAGCCGACGCGAGTTTTGTGCCGGCGCGGGGCTTGGAGTTTTTTGATTTCGTGCGTCATCATTTTCCCCAGGTTTTGAATGTCTTTGACCACCACGCTGAAGAGCGCGGAGTGGTTGTTCTGGGTGGCCTCCAGCTTTTCGATTTTGCGCGCCAGATCTTTGTGCGTGGCCAGCAGATCGCGCAGCTTGACGAAGGCGCGGATGATGAGAATGTTCATCTGCACTGCGCGTTTGCTGTTCAGCACCGAGGAGAGCATGGCGACACCGTGCTCGGTGAAGGCCAACGGGACGTATTTCGAATAGCGGCCGCGGCCTGTTTCTAAGATCACAAATTGTGATCTTAGAGCGGAGTTCTCCGCGGCCGTGAGCCGGAACATGAAGTCCGCTGGAAAGCGATCCAGATTGCGTTTGACGGCTTGGACAAGAACGCGCGTCTCTACCTGATACAGCTCTGCCAGGTCGGGGCCAAGCATGACCTTCTGGCCGCGGATAAGGTAGATTCTGCGCTCGATCAATTCCAAGGGCATGGGGAGCTTGTGTACGGGCGGTGGTAGCAGTTTATTCGGCATGGTTGTAACCAAAGCT
>Ga0302324_100024099_pt1 | contig 11746 bp, 12 predicted proteins | sample Palsa_T0_1_FD_201949 | JGI IMG/M metagenome (GOLD analysis project Ga0302324, IMG submission 201949) | Peat permafrost microbial communities from Stordalen Mire near Abisko, Sweden - Palsa_T0_1 | ecosystem: Environmental > Terrestrial > Soil > Palsa > Peat permafrost | place: Sweden: Abisko... | reverse complement strand
CACAGTGCGCCGTCCGGACCCGTCCGGATGTTCCAGGGCGAGCTATTGGCGGTCGGTACAGGATACCCGGTAACCGCCCCAGCGGTAGTGATGCGCCCGATTGCGTTGCCCGCCTGTTCGGTAAACCAAAGGGCACCGTCCGGTCCCGCCGCCATCCATAGAGGCTGGCTGCCTGGGGCTAAGAGGTACTCGGTAATTGCTCCAACTATAGTGATGCGGCCTATCTTGGAGCCATTCCACTCGGTAAACCAGAGCGCCCCCATCGGATCCCACGGCTATCCCGCTGGGCTGGCTGTAAGAGGTCGGCACGGTGTATTCGTTGAAGGTGCCGGCCGTTGTAACTCGCCCGATCTTGCCGTTCCCACTGCCCTGGGCTTCGACAAACCACAGAGCGCCGTCCGGCCCTGTCGTGATGGCTTGTGAGTCGCTGCCGGGCGTGGGGATCGGATACTCGGTAATGGACCCAGCTACCGTAATGCGCCAGACTTTGTTGCCCAAATACTCGGTAAACCACAGCGCGCCGTCAGGCCCCGTGGTGATTCCGTATGGTTCGCTATCCGGTGTCGGTATGGCGTACTGGCTGAACGACCCATCGACAGTGACACGCCCGATGTTATTGCCACGATACTCGGTAAACCAGAGGGCGCCATCGGGTCCCACGGCGATGCCGCGGGGCTGGCTGCCAGGCGTCGGAACGGAGTACGCGGTGGTGGCGCTAAACGTACCGGACTGCGCCTCTGCGGGCAGCGTGGCGATGAGCGCCACCCCCAATACCATCAACCGGGCCATACTTTTCATCGGTGCCATCCCTCAAGTCTAGTCTGACATCGATAAACACGTATCGCGCAAAAAAGTTGCGGAAAAATCCGGGCGGACGAAAATAAGCCGGTTTCTACCCCGTTCGCCGTGTGATCCGAGCGAGTTGTAGGGAATTGCAACGTTGCCTGCGCTGCCTCGCCCGGTTACGGTACTACTACCTGGTTGTCTCGTCATCGAAGTCGAGCTTCCCCTCGGCGACCAGCGTCGCGACGGCCGTCGCAGTCAGCATTTTTGTCGTCGAACCCAGCCGAAACAGCGTCTCCGAGGTCACCGGCGCCCCCGTCTCGACGTTCGACGTGCCGAACCCTTTCGCGTAAATCAAGCGTCCCTGCCTAACAATGCCGATCGCCGCCCCCGGTGTCTTCGTGGCGGCCAGCTCGTCCTTAGCTGAAATCTCCAGCGCCGAAACATCGAGACTTACATTCTGCCCCGCCGCAACGACGATGCCCAGGCCAAATACGATGCAATCCGGAAAACAGATCTATGGGAGCACATGCACATTATCATGCCACTTTGCGTCGCACTCCTCCTGTTTGACGCGGTCCCAGGCGTCTGGAGGTCCCCGCTGCTCGACGAATGCGGCGCGCAGCGGATCACGATCTCAGCGCCTCGACTCGCGGTACGCTGGTGGCAATGGGAGGCGATCATGCGCCACGCTGTATTTTTCTTTATCTTGGTTGCGAACGTGACCGTTGCGCAGCAGCCCTTATTCCGTACCGTGGATCTTGATGTGGGCACGACGGAGCGAGTCCAGGTCGCGAATGGCAGGAGCGCGATCGTGAAGCTGCTCTCGACCAGTGAGACGCGCGACCGGGTGCGTTCCGCCATCCGCGACGCCCGCGTGGACGTGGAGATCAATGGCGCAAGAGGGACGCTTTCCTGCGGCAATTACCGTCTTCCGGTGGCCGTCGGCGGCGTGCAAGTAGACTGCGAAGTTACCAAAGCCTACTACCGCGACACCAACGCCGACCACTGGGCGCTGCTCAAAGACGCCCGCCTGCGACTCTGGCCCGCTGCGTCGCCGTACATGCCGGCAGGCTCTTTTGTCTATCCGGTGCGGCAGCGCTGGTTCGCCACGCGAACGCAAATGGCCAACGAGCCCACCTACGTGGACAACGGTGAAAGTATCGGCTCGCGCCGGATCTACTATCACTCAGGCCTTGATATCGGGGGCGCCGAGGGCATGGTGGATGTCCTCGCTGCGACCGGCGGTCTCGTAGTCGGAGTTGGAAAAGCTGTGCTCGACAGCGAGAAAGACAACGCACGTCTTGCCCCCGAGCACAACGACACCATTTGGGTATTGGATGAGCGCGGCTGGTACCATCGCTACACGCACCTGTACTCGTTTGATCCCTCGGTGAAGCTGGGCGGACGGGTGGACATGGGGCAGAAGATCGGCACGCTGGGGAAGGAGGGCGGTAGCGGCGGCTGGTCGCACCTACACTATGAGATCCTCAGCCGGCAAGCATCCGGCAGATTGGGGACCCTCGAAGGCTATGCGTTCTTATGGGAGGCCTACTTGCGGCAGTACAAGCCGCACGTGATTGCCGTCGCGCGGCCTCACCAGGCTGCACTGGTTGGGGAGAAAGTGTTGCTGGATGGCTCGCGGTCATATAGTGACTCGCGCATCGCACGGTTCGAATGGACTTTCACGGATGGCGGAAACGCCTCGGGACAGAGTGTCGAGCGGATCTACTCCCAGCCCGGCACGTACAGCGAGATGCTCAAAATTACCGACGAGCGGGGTCACACGGACTACGATTTCGAGACGGTCAATGTGCTCGATCCGCAACATCCGGAGCAGACGCCTGTGTCCATTCAGGCGGCATACTGGCCAACTACGAGCATTGCTCCAGGGGCCTCGGTAACCTTCAAGGTCCGGACGTTTGGCACCACCGACGGGGAGGAGACCTGGTCCTTTGGCGACGGGACCACTGCCCGGACGAAGTCAGATGGTAATGTAGTGCCTCTAGCGAAGAACGGATTCGCCACCACTACGCATGTTTTCCAAACGCCGGGCGATTACATCGTGCGTGTGGAGCGCGTCAACCGGTTGGGCCATAAGGCCACCACGCATCTTTTTGTACGAGTGGGCGACCGCTAGCGGGCTTCGAGAGCCAAGCCTTGCCTCCGGGCGGAATCGAAGACCGCCTGGAGAGCTTTGTCGATCTCGGCCGAGGCGCGGGTCTGCATCTGGTTAACGACGTCTTGCTCTTTGTTAACGACGGCTTGCCTCTGGTTTACTTTGTCCTGTTCGGCGTTCACGGAATGCTGCTTGCCATTAACCTCCGACTGGAGCTGGTTCACGCGGGACTGTTCTCCGCCACCCCGGTTCACCAGACTTTGCTGCCGGTTGACTTCGGCCTGCGCGCGATTCACCTCCGCCTGATGGCTGTTGACTCCATCCTGCAGGCGATTCACTTCCCCCTGGTGACGGTTGACCTCGGCTTGCCGGCTGTTGACCTCGCGTTGGGGGGCCATGGCGTCTTCGAACTGGGCCAGGATGCGGCTGTCAGTCACGATGTAGTCGCGGCCATCCTGCCGGAACCAGGCATAGTGGGAGCCGTACTTGGAGCGCCACGCTTGGAAACGCGGCTCGTCGTGGCTATCCCAGGAACCGCTCGTGTCGTCCCCTGAAACGATCAAGTACCGGGTCACGCGGGCAGTACCTTGCGCATGCGGGCCCGGAGCTTGCGGTGCTTGCGGTGACAGCGGTGTGGCGGGGGATTGGGGTGTCACGGGAGGTTGCGCCGCCAGGACCATGACTGCGACCGCGAGCGGGAGAATCGCGGCGAATCCGTAGCGCGTCAAGCCGCGCGAAGTGTCGGTTCCGCCCGGAATCCGATGGATGCGGTCCTCTGCTTTTCCGTGTCGAGCCATGGCTACTCCCTCCCAAGTGCGCCTGCATGCCGCGCTGCATGAACGGATGCGTCGTCGCGGGCCTCTTCGGCCGAACGCACGATTCCTGTGGATACCAACAGGTTGGACGATGGGAAGACCGGCCGGTTAGCTGCCGTGTCATAAAAGCAGAAAAGCCCGCCAAGCCGGAGCCGGGCGGGCGAGAAGGCGGCCAGATGCTACTTCAGGACGAGGTATTCTCCTGCAATACGGCTTGTTGCAAGTGGGCGGCTACCAGCAGCGCCCGCGCGCGCAACGGGCCGGCGGAATCCAAAAGCTGCCTCAACTCCGCTACCGGTACGGCGGCCAACCGATTCAGGGCGTCGATGATGTCTGTATCTGTCATGGTCAGTGGTCCCTTCGCGATGGCCGTTCTACTTGTTGAGGCGGTAGGTGCGCTCCCCGCCCTCGGGCTTGAAGGATTCGACCGCGTACCCGGCCTTTTTCATCGCGCGGGCCACAAATCCGCGCACGGTGTGCCGCTGCCAGGACATGGCCTTCATAATCTCCTCGATGGTCGCGCCGCCCTTGCGCTGCATCATCTCGATAACCTGCGCCATCTTGCTGCCGCCACGTGCGCCCGCGGGCTTGTCTGCGGGCTTGGCTGCGGGCACGGCTTTCTTGCCCTGGGGCGCGTTCTTGCCTGGGGTGGCCTTCTTGGCCGCCTTGGCCTGGGCGGGCGCGCCCTTGGCGGACTGTCCGCCACGCTTCGCCGCCTGCGCGCGGCGGGCGTCCTTCCGTTCCGTGGCCGGTTCGGCCTTCGGAGCCACCGGCTCGCCGAATCCCTGGATACGCGCCGAGATCCGGCCGACCGCCGTCTTCCGATCCGTGAACTTCTTGACCGGCGTGACGCCCGGCAGGCTGTTCCATACTGCCAGGAGCCTGTCGGCGGGCCATTGGGCGGCCAAATCCGCCAGTTCCTAATAGCTGGCGAAGGAATCGAACGGGGTGGCGGCGGCCTCCTCTGGGGTGGCGAACGCGCTGATGTTGTTGTCGTTGTCGATGGTGAACGTTTTCATTTTGGTTCCCTTTCTTCGCACGGGGTTGCCGTGACGCTCACATTCATCACTCCGGTGGCCCACAGAGGCAAGGGAAATCTGAAGGAAATCGAGAGTGGCGAAGGGCAGGCGATGAGACCGGCGGTGGACCCGCTCGGTTGCTCGACCTACTCGGTAGCAGGGAACTGGCCATCCGCCAGACGCGCGCGAAGCATCGGAGAAAAACGCACTGCACCCAGCGCGCAGAGTGGGAACAACTTAGGAACTTATTCGGTTTGGCTGACGGGGGCGCTCGATACCGGAACCGACTTGCCCTCCGGCGAGCGCGTCCACTTCTTGAACCAGCTCATCATGTAGAGCTGAGTGCGAATGAAATTCGACGGTTTCGACCCGGTCCCGTGGTACTCTCCCTCGAACTGCAACAGTTTCACAGGCACGCCGCGAACCTTCAGCGCTGCGTAGTATTCCTCGGTCTGCGGCATGGGTGTGCGGCGGTCGAGCACGCCGGTCATCAGCAGCGTCGGCGTCGTTACCTTTCCCACCGTCATCACCGAAGAATGCGCGAGCCAGTCGCTCGGGTCTTCCCAGAACGGCTTCTGGAAGAAGCTGTAGGTGAAGAGCGGAACGTCGGTGTTGCCGGTCATGCTCATCCAATCAATAACCGGGCAACGCACGGCGGCCGCCGCGAAACGGTCGGTGTGGCCGATCACCCAGCTCGAAAGTACACCGCCACCGCTACAGCCCGAGACTGCCATGCGCGTCGTATCGATGAAGCCTTTGGCAATCGTGGCATCCACCCCGGCCATCAGATCGTCGTAATCGGGCCCCGGATAGTTGTGGTCGATGCCGCCCGAGAAGGCCGTGCCATATCCGGTGCTGCCGCGCGGGTTGAGATACAGAACTACGAAATCGTTGGCGGCGAAATTTTGGAACATATAGTTGAACGCCACACTGTACATGGCGAACGGTCCGCCGTGGATTTCGAGGATGAGCGGGTATTTTTTCGTGGCGTCGAAATCGGGGGGCTTCACCAGCCAGCCCTGCACTTTCGATTTGCCGCCGGCAATGAAGTCGATTTCCTCTGTTTTCGCCAGGTGCATGCCAGCCAACAAGCCCGCGTTGACGCTGGTTAGCTTCGTCATTTCTCCCGGTCGGTGCAGGTTGTAGCACACGACGTCTGGTGGATTATCGGGGTCTGTCAGCGTACCCGCCGCCACCATGTCGCTGGAGGCTGAATCCATGGTCAGCACATGAGTGCCGGTGGTGACTGGCTTCACGCCGCCGCCCGCAATGGACGCGAACTGGGCGTTGCGACAGCCGTGATCTTCGGCGTCGAAGTAAACACCTGCCGAATCCGGCGACCAGTGGAGGTTGAGGGGATCGCGGTCGTAGTCGCCGCTAATCTTCCGCATTTCGCCGCCGGCGAACGGAATCACGTAAAGGTCCGCCACCGAGTGCGTGTGCTTCGATTCCGGGTAACCGGTGAAGGCGACGGTCTGGCCGTCGGGCGAAACCGCAGGACGGCTCCAGGAGCCGGGTGTGGCAACCAGTTCCCGAATGGAACCCGAAACGATCTCGGCCACCAGCAGTTGCGAGGTGTGATAGTGCAGATCGGCTTCGGCGGTGCGGTCGGCTTCGAATACGATGGCCTTGCTATCGGGAGTCCAGTCCATGAGCACCGCGGCGCGCAATTCGCCGGAGCCCGCGCTCCACTTGGCGCTGGTAATCTGCCGGGCTGCGCCGCCATCGGCCGAGACGACGAACAGATGCGTATGCCCGTCTTCCAGAAAACCAACCTGATCCTGGCGGTAGTGCAGCGTTTCCACTACGCGCGGCGTGCCCGTCCAGTGGGCGCCTTCCGGCGCGGCCGGCATGCTGATCTTCCAGGTATCCTTTTCCGGCACGAACATGGAGAACGCGATGGACTTGCCATCCGGCGACCAGCGCGCGTCGGCGACCTTGTCGGTCGCGCGAGTAACCTGCGTGGCTGGCCCGTCGGTATCGATCCAGCGGACAAAGATCTGCGGACCACGCGGCTCTCCATCGGCGATGTAGAGAATGCGCTTTCCGTCGGACGACCAGCGGGGGTTCGAGCCTTTGGTAAGGAACCGATGCTGGCTGCCATCTGCGTTCATGATCCAGAGCGAGGAATCCCAGCGGTCCTCGATCTTGTTGGCCTGTTGGCGGGCGTAGACAATGCGCGCACCGTCGGGTGAAATCTGTGCATTGCTCACGCGCTCGAAGTCGAAGTAATGATCGTTGGTGAGACGTGTGGCGGAGTGAGTCTCCTGGGAGAAGGCGGCGGTGAACGCCGCCAACGATGCAAAGGCCGCCAGCGCGACGGAACGAATATCCATGTAGCACCTCGAAGGTCAGACTTCAGGGGGTTAGTATACAACGAATCGAAAAGGAAAATACAGCGCCCCGAGAATTCCCCGGCCCGCGAGAGACCTTCCAGGGTGCGCGGGCCATGTGCTGCGAGACTTCGATACGGCCACCGTTCGTGAGGCAGTCCGTTTATGCCGGTGGCGCGGAAGGTGTAGCAGCGTACCGTCCCGAGAGTCATACCTCACAGCACTTCCAGCAGCCCCGTCAAGAAAGTCCAAAACGGTTCCACCGAAGAGATCTTCAGCCGTTCGTTGGGGCTGGGCACATCGACGATATGCGGCCCAAACGAGATCATCTGCATGCCCGGATGCTTCTCGCATGGCGACCAACTCCGGCGTCTTGCCCAGGACTTCCAGATGCACGGCCTGCGGCTTGCGCACCATGTCGCTAGTCGGCTCCGGCTTCTAACCGGGGTAACCGCCGGCGTGCTCCACTTCAAAGCCCGCCAGCATCTGGTGGAGACCATTCGTCCTGTCGCCCAGCTTGCTGCTCTCGATGGCACTGCCGTGGCAATGGCTGGCTTGCCATCGTGCCGCGATCTTAGTTCGTCGCCGGCTGTACCCAGTCTTCCAGGATCTTCCAGCCACCATCGGCGCAGGTGCCGTTGGGGCATACCTCGAACTTGTAGATTGGGTGAACCTCCCACAGGGATGCACGCTTGGGATCACCCTCTTGCGCGACCTATCCACGCTCTCGGATGAAGACCTTGATGCGCTTTTGCTTGCCCAAGCTAAAGCACGTTGGCAGAAGGTGGCAATGGTCATCCGTAAGGCGTGTGGTCAAGAGTTCACCGGCAATGAGGACTGTGCCGACCGCATCGAGCCCGTGGCCCCCAGCGTCACGCCGTCTCGCGCGCGAGGAAGGCATCCATGCGCGCGTTGGCCTGCTCGGCAATTGCAATCGGAAAAAAGTTGAACGCGTGGGCGCCGCCTGGATAAACCGCCAGTTCCGCCCGGTTGCCCGCGACGATGTAGCGCGCGAGCATGAAGAGCGAATCGTCGAGCAGGCCATCGCGTGTGCCGACCGTAAACAGCGCAGGAGGGAGTCCCGTCAGGTCGGCGTAGAGGGGAGATATGTCCGGATGGCGCAGGTTCTTCGCGCCGGGAAGGTACGCGCTCATGAAGTTCTCAATGTCCACGGTGCGCAAAACCAGTCGCTCGTTGCCGAACTGCTTCTGGCTGGGCGTCATCGAAAGGTCGTATGCGCCGTAGACCAGGTTCGCGGCGCGGAAGCCAGTGAAGCCGTGGCGGTCGCGCATGCGCAACAGCGTGACGGTGGCGAGGGTGGCGCCCGCTGATTCGCCGCCAATGGCGAGCACGTCAGAGGCGAACTCCGCCCTGGCGTTTCTCGCAAGCCATAGCGCGGCCGATTCGCAGTCGTCCGGCGCAGCAGGGTAAGGGTTCTCGGGCGCCAGGCGGTATTCGACACTCACGCACGCGAGGCCCGCCTTTTCGTTCACACGTTCGAGCATCGGGTCCTGCAGATCCGCTGCTCCGAGCACCATCCCCCCACCGTGGATGTGAAGATAAACGCCTCTGGGATTCTCTGGCGCGACGATTCGAAGCGGAATCTTACCGCCTCCCTTTCCCTCGATTGTGATAGTGCGCGCCTTGGCCGACTTCGGCGCCAGTGGAAAAAGGGCCTTCCCCGCGCGCGCGAGAATCGCGGACGGTCTGCGCGCCCACTTCCCACCAGTTGGGCAGCGGAGTAAATAGCTTAATGATCTCTTCGTTGAAGCGGCGCGTTTCTTCGGAAATCGCCTCTGGGCGAAATAGCACCGGGTCGAGCCGGTTGCCTGTTTCCGGAATTGCCTGGCTCATTGCGTTCCTCCCCTGTTGCAGGACGGTTCCTAATACTGGATGTGCATCACTCTTCCGTGGGTCAGAATCGAATACTATCACCTCTTATATCGAATCGAATGAACGCCGGCGGTCTCACCCCATCGGGTTGCGAAACTCCATGGCCCTCGGCTTCGGTTGCGAAGTTACGGCGGTACGGCTGGCGCGCCGTCGGTGCCGTGTGTGGGCGAACCGCCCGGTCCCGGCGTACGCAGCCAGCGCCTCCAGCACCTCCGCTTGCCTGCCGCCGCAGAGACTCGCGCACCGCTTGTAGCGAATTCCTCAAGAATGCGATATCGTCGGGCCATGCGCGCAAGAATCGGCCTCTTCGCTTTGTCTATACTGACAGCCCGGGACATGGCAGCCCAGGCCAAACGGGCAGATCCCCCTACTATCCCAGTCGGACTGGATGCGTACCGGCTTTGGGAGAGATGGCCCTACCAGCGGATCGGTGCGCGCGCTTACATGCGCAGCACCTATGATCGAAGCGGAGGCAACGAAGGCGCCGATGCCAGCCACTTCCTCTACCAACTCGCCAACGATTTCAACGTCTCGCTCGACGTGGAAGGCCCCGGCGTGCTGTACTTCGCGCGCTATAACCACTGGCACGGCAGCCCATGGCACTACGTTGTAGACGGTGCTGACCATATTATCGAGGAAAGCAGCACGGTCGATCCGCTCCATCCTGCCGAGAACTCCATCTTCCTTCCCGAGCGCTTGTTTCCAAATCCGCTGACCTGGACGTGGTCGCTCACACGGGGTGCCGACCTCACGTGGGTCCCGATCCCCTTCGAGCGTTCCTTCCAGATGGCATACTCCCGGACACATTACGGAACGGGCTATTACATCTACCACCAGTATGTCCGTGGCGCGAATCTGTCGCCGCCCATTCGCCGGTGGGACACGCAATCGGTACCGGACGCGGAGGTGCTGGCGCTCATTGGCCGCGCCGGAAGCGATCTCGCACCGCGCGCCGGTACGCCCGAAGGCATCGGCGCCGGAGTCGAGGAGCTCCATGGCGAGGTGACGCTTCCAGGCAGCGGCAGCACGTTGCTCACGCGTATCACGCGGGCGCCTTCGATGCTGCGCGCGTTGGAGCTTTCCCTGCCGCGCAGCAATGCCGTAGATCTCTCTGTGGCTCGCCTGCGAGTCGTTTGGGACGACCGGCCCGCGCCTTCGATTGACGCGCCGCTGGCGCTGTTCTTCGGGGCAGGCACGTTCTACAACCGCGACGGCCGCGAATACCTGGTTAAAGCTTTCCCCGTCTTCGTGCGGTTCGACGCGGAGCGGGTGCATCTCGCATGCTTCTTTCCTATGCCGTTTTTCCACTCCGCACGCCTGGAGCTCGTCGGTGCGGGAGGCGCCGATGTGGCCGGTATTCGCTGGGCGGTCCGTTACGTGCCGTACAAAGATCCACCCAGCCACGTCGCGTACTTTCATGCTACCTACCGCGACCACCCGTCGCCGGAGCCGGGTAAGGACTTGCTTCTTCTGGACACGCGGGAGACTGAAGGAGGCGGCGATTGGTCCGGCCATCTGGTGGGCACCTCGTGGATTTTTTCGCATCGCGCGGACCTGAACACGCTGGAAGGCGATCCGCGCTTCTATTTCGATGACAGCCTCACGCCACAGGCGCAGGGCACCGGCACCGAGGAATGGGGCGGCGGCGGGGACTACTGGGGCGGGCAAAACATGACGCTTCCGTTTGTCGGGCATCCGGCGGGCGCGCGGAGTGCACAAGAGGCGAAGGACGAGCGGGACAAGATCGAGTCCGCCTACCGCTTTCTGCTGGCCGACCTGATGCCGTTCGGCAAGAACGCGCGCATTACTCTGGAACACGGTGGCACTAATCGATCCACCGAACACTACGAGACGGTCACTTATTGGTACGGAACGCCACGCGCGACTCTGGTGAAGACTGACGAATTGGTGCTCGGCGACCCTGCAAGTGAAAAAGCGCACGGCTACACGTCGCCCGATGCTTCTACGGCTTACGAGATCAGCTCTCGCTACGAATGGGGAGTGGACGCGCTCGATGGGCGGGAGATATTCCCGCCTCGTACCGACCGCGGCCGCCATACAAAAGGCACATCGGAATTCACGATGAACATTGATTCCCGGAACCTGGGTGTGATGCTTCGCCGCAAACTGGACTATGCATTTCCTAACCAGCGCGCGGAGGTCTACGTCGCCGAAGCCCGAACGCGAGCACCACGATGGAAGAGTGCCGGCATCTGGTATCTGGCCGGCTCAAATACCAGTGTGTATTCAAATCCGCAAGGGGAATTGGGAGACGCCCAGCACATTGTGCAGACCTCAAACCGGCGTTTTCGAGACGATGAGTTTCTGATCCCTCGCGATCTGACCGAAGGCCGGCGCGCAATTCGCGTCCGTATTCAATTCACGCCGGTCAACCGTTCGCTCTTTCCTGGCTATCCCGTGCCGGAACTCGCCTGGAGCGAAATCCGCTACACGTCTTACAGCTTCGTGCTGCCGTGATAGCCAGTTTCGTGCCGGGCCGGCAGACCTCATTGTGTGGGCCATGGAGGTCGCAGCGCCAGACAACGGGCTGCGAGCGCCGGAGGTGCCGCGAGCATCGGGCTGCGGGAAACGCCCGCTATGCTGCTGGGCTGTGCGCCGCGCCAGTCCGCGGTTGGCGGCGCTCACGATGGGCCACATTGAGCGGCAGGCGGTGCTACTGAATGTTCGCGTAATAACGGCGGAGGTGTTCACGCATCTCGCGCTCGTTACGCTGGCGCCGGGCGTGCACCCACCATGGCGTCAGCGGAATCGCCCTCAAGACAC
>Ga0302324_100024098_pt1 | contig 11746 bp, 14 predicted proteins | sample Palsa_T0_1_FD_201949 | JGI IMG/M metagenome (GOLD analysis project Ga0302324, IMG submission 201949) | Peat permafrost microbial communities from Stordalen Mire near Abisko, Sweden - Palsa_T0_1 | ecosystem: Environmental > Terrestrial > Soil > Palsa > Peat permafrost | place: Sweden: Abisko... | reverse complement strand
GCCAGGAGGCCAGCCATGACGCGCCGCATCGCACCGCTCGAGCGAACCGGCATGGTGGTCGATCTGGAGCGGCGGCTGTTCCTGCGGCGCGGCCTGTCGTTGGGCGCGCTGACCCTGCTGACCGGCTGCGACATCACCAACCAGGACGGCGTGTACCAGGTCCTGTTGGCGATGTCGCGCTGGAACGACCGCGTGCAGGCGGCGTTGTTCAACCCCAATCGCCTGGCGCCGACCTATCCCGAGAGCGCGCTGTCGCGGCCGTTCCGCTTCAATGCGTTCTACGAGGCCGACAAGGCGCCGGTGATCGACGGCGACAGTTGGCGGCTCGAGCTGTCGGGCAAGATCGACAGCAAGCAGCCCTGGACCCTGCGCCAGCTCGACGAGCTGCCGCAGGAGACGCAGATCACCAAGCACATCTGCATCGAGGGCTGGAGCGTGATCGGCAAATATACCGGCGTGCCGCTCAAGAGCTTCCTGCAGCGCATCGGCGCCGACACGACCGCGCGCTATGTCGGGCTGAAATGCGCCGATGGCTACTGGGGCAGCCTCGACATGCCGACCGCCTTGCATCCGCAGACCCAGCTCACCGTCAGGTTCGACGACGAGACCCTGCCGACGCGCTACGGCTATCCGGTGCGCGTGCGCGTGCCGACCAAGCTCGGCTTCAAGAGCCCCAAGCACATCGTCGCGCTGTACGTCACCAACGACTATCCCGGCGGCTTCTGGGAATCGCGCGGCTACAACTGGTTCAGCGGGCTGTGATCGACCTCCCTCGGGGTGAGGGTCGGCAACGACGCCGTCGATCGACCACCGCCGCCTACTTGAGGAGCGCGTTGTCCCAGTGCTTGTCGCGGATCGCGCGATCGACCGAGCGATGCGCATCGTCGACGTGATGGATGGCGGCGTCGCGCCAGCCGGCCGCGGCGTAGTTGCCCTCCGCGAAGGCCAGATCGCGACGCGCCCCATCGATCAGCTCGCGCGCCCGATACAGGCGACCGCGCTGGTCGAGCCGGGCATCGATCGGCGGATGCGCGTCGGGCGGTTGGCCGTCATCGATCGACGCGCGCTTGATCTCGCCGAGCGCCCGGTCGATCTCCTCGATCGCGTGATATTGCTCGCGCGCCACGTTGTATTCGTCCGGCCGATTGAGCAGCCACCGGGCAAAGCGCAGATCTGACAGCGCGTGCAGATAATGCGGACGCTCGGCGGCGACCGGCGGGGGTGGCGGAGGCGGCGCCGGCGGGGGTGGTGCGGCACAGGAGCCGAGCGCCACGCCGAGCGACGCAAGGCCGAGCAGCCCGGCAAACCGATTGATTTGAATGCGAGACATTGTTCTTCACCTCGATGGCGGCTCACTCAGTGCCAGCCGCCGTGATAGACGACGACCGGTGACGCGTAATAGGCCGGCCGGGGCCCGTAGGCGACCGGCGCCGGGTAGACCGCGCACCCGATCAGCCCCGAGGCGATGGCGATGATGGTAACGAGCCGAGCGATGTTCGACATCATGGTGCCCTCCTGACACCATGGGTATTGCGTCCTCGGGTGACTCCATACCCCGATGACGGCGATTTAATCTTTCAGCACCGGCAGGCGCTTGCGAGAGGGATGCACGCCGCGCGCGCGACTCGGGCCGGCCAGACCCGGCCGACACGCCACCGGCTTCCAACGACGTCCTGTTGCCGCTTCAGTCCGCGCCCAGATGCGGCTTCGGGTGCATGAGCGCCTCGAGCTGGCGGGCCATGTGCTCGCAGCCCCAGGCCAGCGCGATGAGTTCTTCCCGGCACATCCCATCGGCGCCCTGGCGCAGATCGGTGGCTTGCTCCCGAAGGTGGGCAGCACGGGCGCGGAGGTCGTCGGAGGCGGATCCCATATGATGATAACGCTGAGGGCTCGAATGCGATCCCAGGCCTCGCGATTTGCCCCTCACCCCTCGCGGAGCGCCGCAAGGCCGCGCCTGAGCGCGCCCTGCAGCAGGAGCACGTCGACGCCATAGGCGATCATGCGGAACCCCTTGGCCCGGTAGTCGCGCGCCCAGGTTTCGTCCATCGCCATGAAGCCGGGCGTCTTGCCGTGCCGCTGGCAGGCGGCGAGCAGCGCATCGACAGCGGCGCGATAGCGCGGATGATCGAACTGCGCCGGAATCCCCATGAAGTTGGTCAGGTCGAAATGGCCGAGCCAGACCACGTCGACCCCCGGCGTCGCCGCGATCGCGTCGACATTCTCGATGCCCCTGGCGGTCTCGACCAGGCAGATCACCAAGGTGCGTTCGTGCGCCGCCGCGATCTTCGCGGCGACATCGCCGCCCGTGTAGTCGTCATGCGCGGCGACCCCGAAGGCGGCGCCCCGAATGCCCGCCGGCGGATAGCGGCAGCACGACACGATCAGCTCGGCCTGCTCGCGCGTCTCGACCATCGGCACCATGACGCCGAGCGCGCCGGCATCGAGCAGGCGCGCGATGAAGTGGTACTGGGTCGCCGGCACGCGGGCCATCGGGACGATGTCGAGGCCGCGGCAGGCGGCGACCTGCGCCTTGATGGTCTCGAACGAGACGCCGCTATGCTCCATGTCGTAGAGCAGGAACTCGGCCCCCGCGGCGACGCAGATCGCCGGGACCCCCGGCGTGAAGAACTCGAACGGCATGGTGCCGAACGCCGTGCCGCCCGCGGCGAGCCGAGCTTTGAGGGGGTTGGGACGCATGTCGGTCCTTTCGGGTGGGCGCTTCCCGAGGAGTCACCAATGCCGGAGCTCAACGCTGGCGCAAGACCAGGTTTCGATCAAGCCGACCGGAGCCCGGCGCGCGCGTCGATCTGAGTGCCCGCCGAAAACCGCTGCTCCCGCTTGAAAAGTCGTACCGGGGGAAGGATGCTGCGCCTATCGGAAGCGGGAAACCACCGAACCCGCCATCGCCGCACCCCCGGGGAGTTCGCCATGCCGATGCCGCGCCGCGTCCAATATTCCGCGGACATCGAACCGCTGGTGCAGTTCATCGAGGACACGCCGCCGTCGGAGATCCTGGACCGCACCCTGGCAAGACTGCGCGCCGGGCTGCCGATCCAGACCATGCTGACGGCCTCGGCCCTCGCGGTGACCCGCTCGACCGAAATGCCGCCCGGCCATCACGGCGGCCCGCTGCACCCGCTGGCGGGTCTCTATGCCCTGTCGAAGCTGGCCGGGCGCCTGGACGGCGAGCAGCGTTTCATCCCGGTCCTGCAGCACGTGGCGCTGTCGAACAAGCACATAAACCACCCGGCGATGGGGCCGTACCAGCTGCTGGAGTTCGCGCCGCTCGATGCCGGCGGGGTCGACGCGACCAAGGCGGCGTTCCTGATGGCGGTCACGCGCGGCGAGAGCAACCACGCCGACCATCTGTTCCAATGGCTCTGGCAGCACATGCCGGCGATCGAGGCCTTCGATCTCTTGATGAGCGTGGCGATTCCCAAGAATTTCCATGACGATCACTACTTCATTTTTCCCGCCTTCATGTGGCGCGCCTTCGAGACCGGCGTGCTCGACAAGGAATATCTGCCGCTGCTGATGCGGCCGGTGGTGCGCTACGTGACCCGTCATCCGGTTGCCCCGAACAATCCGGTCGCCTCGCCGCTGCCGGAGATCGAAGCCCTGATCGAGGCGCGCGGGCTGTTGAGCCGCGTCCTGCGCCAGCGCACCGGCGAGGATGAGACGGCGGCGATCGGCCGGCTCGGGGAAGAAATCGGGCGCGTCGATGTCTATGCGGATATTCCCGGGCTGATGGCCACGGCGCTTGCGGACGGGCTGTCGTTGGAGGGCGCGGGCGAGGCGCTGTCGATCGGGGCCGCCGGCCTGTTCCTGCGCTCGCTGACCGGCAACCCGATGGACGTCCATCTGCATACCAGCGCCAATCTGCGGCGCTATTTGCTGCGGCTGGACGGCTTGAGCCTGCGCAACAAACTCATGCTGTTGATGACCTGGCATACCGGACCGGAGATCCGCTCGACCCAGAACCGGATGGAGCCGGCGCCGCAGCCCGATCCGGCTTCGGTCGCCGCCTTGCCCCATCGGACGCAGAACGATCTACTCGAGGCGATCACGCAGAGCATCTACACCCAGCCGCCGACCGACTGGTCCAAGGTCACCAATCTAGGGCTCATGATCGCCGTGCCGGAGGTCAAGGACACGGTGAACCTGGCCCAGCAATATGTCCAATGCGGCTACGACCCCGAGGTGCTGATCGCGCGGCTCGCCGACATCGTGTGCCACGACAATTTCACCGAGATGCATGCCATCAAGCATCACCAGGCGATCGTCGAGGAGTTCCACGCCACGCGCGAGCCCTGGCGCTGGATGCATCTGGTGTGCGGCGCCCAGGCCTCGGCGATCTCCTTCGGCAAGAACATGACCGTGTACGAGGAATATCTGGACCGCCTGCACGCGGCGTAGCCGCGTCGGCGAACCGCGCAGGCTGCCCGAGACCTTCGACTCGCCGCCGGCGCGGCGGCGATCGGCGACCGGCTTCACTTGATCGGCAGCTTGTCGCCCTTCATCGGCGGGTTGCCGACCCCGGCGCGCTTCAGGATGCCGAGCGCCTTGCGCACGTCGCCCCGCGCGGCGCGTTCGCGGAAATAGTCCTCGGTGCGCAGCGCCGACAGCTTCTCCGCGACCGCGACGTTGATGAGCTGGTTGAGCGCCACCCCCTCGGCTTTCGCCAGCTTGCGAAGCTCCGCCAGCAGCGACGGCTGAATCCGCAGCGCGAAATTGCTTTTCCTCATGACCGCCCCTCCACCGCCTTCACCGCATCACCGGGCGCGCACACCACGATCCCGAACTGCGCGCCGATCCTTGCGAAATCGCGCTGATTGAACGTCACCAGCCGATCCGCCCGCCCGTTCACCGCCACCTCCAGCACCATGTCGTCGTTCGCGTCCTTGAGCGTCGGCCGCCACAGAAACGCCGGCCGAACCGGCTCCGCGACCCGCACGACGGCGTCGAGCAGCGCCTCGACATCGGCCGTCGATAATCGCGCCGCCTCCAAATGCTCGGGCCGCGTCATGACCGCCTCATACTCGAAGATTAACGGCACCGACAGCAGAAGCGTGCAGGTCTGCTGCAGCCCGGCCACGAGCAGCCGACGAGACGCCCCGGCATCGCTTCGGATCGCCGCGACCATGACGTCGGTGTCGAGAACGAGCCGCATTCCGTCTCAAATATGATATTGCGTGCGATATTGCAATACTCTCAGTTCGGGTGCTTGATGGGCGTGGTAATTTCAGGGGGTCAGCAGCACGCAAGCGCGTGACACCAAGCGCACAGAAGCGTTGCCGGGCGCGCGACGAGAGCAAAGCGACATGGTTGAAACGACGAAGTTCGACGCGGCGGACTATCTCGATACGGCCGAGCGGCAGGCGGAATATATTTCGGCCGCACTGGAGGCCGGCGATGCGGCGTTCGTCCGCGATGCCGTCGGTATCGTCGCTCGGGCTCGCGGTCTATCGGACGTTGCTCGAGCGGCGGGCCTAACCGGAAAAGCCTGAACAAGGCGCTCGGCGAAGCGGGCAACCCCGAGTTTTCGACGATGCTGGGCGTGATCCGGGCACTCGGTTTGGAACTGACGGCGCGCCCCATCAAAAACAAGTCCGCACGTCGGCGGACACCCAGGGCAGTGTAATAACGCTACGTCGCGAAAATCTTACTCCGACTCAAATTCTTCGGATGGCCAGCCCGCGCGCTAGCAGAGACACAAAGCCGCCTAGCAGGGCCGGGAGCGTAGACCTCCCTCTGACATCGATTCTTATTATTACTCTGACCCAGATTCTTATTTTCAGAACTCTGATTCTTCAATATTGGCGAATATACCGAATTTTTCTATTGAGCGCGTCGCCTCTTTACTTTGGAATCGACAGACCAGCGGCCTCGCACTCATCATCGAAGCAATTGCCACGAGTGAAATGAATGGAAGGGAAAATTAAGCTTCCTGGCTCTCCAGCTTTTGCGGTGGGGGAATATATAACGGGATCGCCGAGTGGCGTAATTATAAAACAGAATCGCGTGATGTGCTCTGGAGTGTGCGGAAAAACGTCGCGATATCTGGCCCAACCCAGAAGGTAGAGGTGTTTCCGCCCTTCCTGGATATCGATAATATCTTGCGGGGAGATGGCCGGCGCGCCAGGAATGGGCGACATCCCGCCCATCGTAGTCGTCTTGGGTGGGATTAGAGCAGTTCCGATTTGTCCTACCGTTTGGCTGAAGTCAAAGTCAACAGGGAGTGGGGTGTCTCGCAATATACAACGCGTATGCATGGTCATATTTTTGGTAGGTGTATCGCCGCTGTTTTGCCAGACTGGTCGAAATCTCCAGGAATAGCGCCCCGTATCGTTATGCAATTCCCAAAATGCATTGAGGTTGAGGGCAAATACAAAAGCTCTCTCGCCAGCGATCAATGCTCTTTCAGCGATGTTTGTGGACTTGAAGGTCGCCACCCAAAGACCGACGGTAGAGGCGACCAAAAGCAATGTCGCTATAAACAGCAGACCGGTGAATCCAGCTATCAAGACGTCCGTGCTGCGGACATCGCACATAAATTTATCGTGTAACCATTCATCTGGCTGGGATTCGCGGTGCTGGCTGCAATAGCGGGCTACTGCTTTCAGTCCATTGCCAGTAAAGAAATCGAACGGAGATGGCGTCGGAGAGGTCTCGTCATCGGACGGGGCGGCTTGGCGCTCGCCTTGAGAGAGCCTCTCATATTCCTGACCGGCTGGCGGTTTCTGTGAATTACCTAAACTCGAGAAAAAAAATATCGAAGCTGCCGCGGCGAGTAGCGTTACCGCTATCGGCGCCCAAGACCGCATATTCAGCCCCCTTGATCGTCGTGCCGAAGATGCCCGCTTTCACACAATTGTTGTAGTGGGAAATCGGGGTGCGAGCGAGACTCCACTAACGAGTTCCCCGAAGGCTACGGGGAATTACGCGGCTACAACTGGTCCAGCAAGCTGTGACGCCATCCCCTCTCCCATCGGAAGAGTGTCAGGCTAGGTGAAGCCCCGCCGCGTCTCGGCGCCAAAGATTTGCGCCCAGCGCTTCCCCTCACCCGCGCGCTATGCGCGCCGCCCTCTCCCGAAGGGAGAGGGATTCTCGAACGCGACGCGCAGCAACGTCGCGATGATCCGCGTCCCCGCCGTCAACGTCCCGCGCAAACTCCCCGAGACCTTCGACTCGCCGCCGGCGCGGCGGCGGTGGGCGACCGGCAGCTCGAGGACGCGCAGGCCGGCGCGCGGCGCGCGCATCTGCATCTCGAGGTTCCAGCCGTAGGTCATCTCGCGCATGCCGAGCCGCGCCAGCGTCGTACGGCGGATGGCGCGGAACGGGCTCATGTCGGTGTAGCGCACGCGGTAGAGCGCGAACAGGACCAGGCCGATCAGCCGGCCCGACCAGATCTGCAGCGCGTTCATGCTGCCGGGCTCGCGCGGCCCGATGGTGCGCGAGCCGAGCACGAAATCGGCGGCGCCCGACAGCAAGGGCGCGACCACCTGCGGGATCAGCGCCGGGTCGTCGCTGCCGTCGCCGTCGAGGAACACCAAGATCTCGGCGTCGGCCGCCTCGGCGCCGGCCTGGCACGCCCGGCCGTAGCCGCGCTCGGTCACCGTCAGGGTGCGCGCGCCGGCCTGCTCGGCCTGCTCGATCGTGCGGTCGCGGCTGCCGCCGTCGACCACGATGATCTCGTCGACCCAGTCGCGCGGCACCGCGCGCACCACCGCGCCGATCGTCGCCTCCTCGTCGAGCACCGGCACGACCAGCGCGATGCGGGGACGGCTCATCGCCGTCCTACAGGCTCCAGCGCAGGCCGCAGCCGGCGCAGCTCGCCGGCGGCTGGTCGCTCAGCAGCGCCTTGCGGAAATCCTGGTAGCCCGGGCCGTTCCAGATCTCGCGCAAGGTCGCCTGGCTGGCGTCGCCCAGGGTGAAGCTGTCATAGCCGCGCATCGAGAACGGCGCGATGCAGCAGGGCAGCGCGCGGCCGTGCGCGGTGATGTACATCAAGGACCACGGCCGCCGGCACAGCGACCACGGCTGGTCGTCGCGCTCGCGCGCCAGGCTGGTGCCCGGCTCGGTCGCGCCCGAGGCGTTGAACATGATGCCGAGCTGGTCGGCGCGCGCCTGCGCCGCCGCCAGCACCGACGCCTGCTCGCGGTCGAGCTGCTCGAACAGAGCGGATTCCGGCCGTGCCAGGCCCTGCGCGTCGGGCAGGAACACGAGACGCTGCAGATAGGTCTCCTTGACCCCCATATCGTGCGCCAGGCTGATGAAGTCGGGCAGCTGGTCCAAGGTCTCGCGCAAGCCCGTCAGCCACAAGGACACGCGCGGCTTGTCGACCCCGAGCTTGGCCTGCAAGGTCGTGAAGGCGCGCACCTTGCGGACGATGCGGTCGAACATGTCGCGGCCGCGCACCAGCTTGAAGGCCTCGGGCTCGGCCGCGTCGAGCGACACGCGCAGCTCGTCGAGCCCGGCATCGATCAGCTCGCGGCCCTTGCGCTCGCTCAGCAGGGTGCCGTTGGTGTTGAACAGCACGTAGGTGCCGCGCGCCTTCAGGTACGCGACCATGCGGGGCAGCTCGCTCACCATCATGGGCTCGCCGACGCCGTGCAGCACGACGCGCGCGATGTTGGGCAGCTGATCGACGATCCTGGTGAACAGCTCCCACGCCATGTCGGCCGGCGGCTCGAGGTCCTCGAAGGTGCGCGGACAGGTCGTGCACAGCAGGTTGCAGCGGTTGGTGACCTCGAGATAGAGGCACACCGGCTCGGCGGCCGCGACCGTGTCGCGCGCGGCGCCGACCTGCTCGAAATAGCGCCGCGGATCGACCCGCGTCTCAGCGTGCACAGCCGACGACATCGCGCTTCTCCTGAAACAGCAAAGCCGACGGCAGCAGCCGGTCGGCCAGAGCGAGGATTGCAAACCCGCCATAGGTGATCGAGCCGATCAGCCCGAATGCGGCGGGAAGATAGAGCAGAACGCTCGACGAGACGAGATAGAGCGCCGGCAGCCAGGGTGCCAGGCAGCAGAGCGGCAGCAGCCACAAGAGATACCAGGGGAAATGCGGCGAGCTGGCGAACGTGAAGGCGGCCGCCAGCCTCAGGGCGTTGCGCCAGGCGGCGCCCGAATCGTTGCGCTGCACGACGACCAGCGCGAGCCCGACCAGCGCCAGCGCGGCGACGACCAGATAGGCGGCGGTCGGAATCGCGATCGGCAGGGCGGCGCGCAGCAGCCACAGCGGATAGAACGAAACGCCGCTTTCCAGCCCCTCCTCCTGGACATAGGTGGGCAGGAAGCCGAGCACGCGGGCGCCGACACCGAGATACGGCGCATAGGCGAGCGCGATCGTGACGACGAAGGCGGCGGGCAGCCGCCAGTCCCAGCGGCGATAGAGCGCCGGCGCGATCGCGAGCGGGAACGGCTTGACGACCGTGGCCAAGGCGAGCGCGATGCCGGTGGTCCAGCGCCCGCCGCGCTGATGCAGCCACAGCGCCAGGACGCACAGCGCGATCAGCGCCGCGTCGACATGGCCGCTGCCGGCGAACTCCCAGGCCGGCAGCGGGTGCAGCGCATAGACGAGCACGCGCTCGAGCGGCAGACCGGCGCGGCGCAGCATCTGGAGTAGCAGCAGCACCGCGGCGATCTCGAAGCCGACCATCGCGACCTTGATGGCGACCACCGACTGGCTCAGCCGCGTGACCAGGAAGAAGATCGCCTGGGCGCCGGGCGGATAGATGGTCGGCGCGTAGTCCTTGCGGTTGATGTTGGGATAGATCGCGTCGTCGCGCAGCGACGCGAGCGCGGGATCGCTCGGAATGTAGCGGTAGGGATTGATGCCGGCGGCCTGGACGCTGCCATCCCAGACATAGCGATAGGCGTCGGTCGACATCATCGGCGGCGCCGCCACGACGACCGCGCGCATGAGCGCCGCGCATACCAGGCACAGCACCAGCGCGCGGCGGGTCAGTCCGTATTTCAGCAGCAGCAGCATCGCGGCGCCGTAGAGCAGGCCCTGACCGCAGGCGAGCGCGATGTAGAAGGTGCCGTCGCCGACGCGCTGCAACGCCAACCCCGCGCCCATCGAGAGCACCAGCACGATCGCGATGCCGACCACGATGGGCTGGCGCGCCGCCCTCATGCGCGCCGTGCCGTCGGCGCCAGGCGGCTGCGAATGTCGTGGTGCGCGAGCCAGCGCGCGGTCGCCGGCGCACCATAAAAGACGCCACGCCGACCGGCGCCGTCGAGCTCGTCGAGCAGCGCGTGCAGCGACCCGGCGTCATCGACGTCGTACCAGCTCGGCAGGGTGACGAGCTCGAGCCCGAGCTCGGCGGCCCGCGCGCGTGTCTGCGCCGCGACGCGCTCGGTGCTCCAATCGATGTCGCGGAACAGCGCCGCGTGCGGCGCCTTGATGGCCAGCAGATAGTAGCCGCCGTCGTCGGCCGGCCCGAGCACGACGCGGTCGCCGGGCGCGGCGAGCGCGCGCGCCGCCTCGACCAGCAGCGCGGTCGGCAGGGTCGGGCTGTCGGAGTTGAGCAGGCCGACCGCGCCGTAGCCGAGCGCGAACAGGCCGCGCGCGGCATGCAGCAGGCTGCGCCCGAAGCGCTCGACGCGGTCCGGCATGGCGGGACTGCCGTCGGCCAGGATCAGCCGCGTGCCCGGCGCGATCACGGGATGGAGCAGCGCCTCGCCGCCGGCCGGCGCAAAGGCGACATAGGGGTCGATCGGCGCGTCGCGCGCGGCTTGCGCGATGTTCGCGGTGACGTCCTGGAGAAAGCAGCCGCTCAGCGCCATCGCCTCGTCCGGGCTGAGCGGCGGCACCAAACGCGTCTTGACCCGGCCCGGGCTGGGCGCCTTGGCCATCACGGCGATCGCGCAGCGTGCGGCGGTGCCGGACGCTTCAGCCGACACGGGCTGCGGCCGGGTTGGCGGCCGAGGCAGGACGCGAATCCGCCCGATCGAGCCAGGCCCGCGCGATCGCGGCGACCACGCGCAGCGCGGCCTCGGCGCCGTTATGCTCGCCCTTCTCGAAATCGCGCTCGACCCGGGCGAGCTGGTTGGTGACGTGGGCCAGGCACAGCACGGGCCGGGCGCGCGCCGCGGCGAACGCGTAGAGCGCCGCGGCCTCCATCTCGACCGCCAGGATGCCCTCGTCGCGCCGGCTCGCGATCGTGCTCGCGGTCTCGCGGAACGGCGCGTCGGTGGTCCAGCTGGCGCCGCGATAGACCGGCTCGCCGCAGCCCGCCAAGGCGCTGTCGGCAAGCGCCAGCAGGTCGGGCGGCGCAGCAGCGAACGGTGCGGCCGGCAGATAGTGATAGCTCGTGCCCTCGTCGCGCAAAGCGCGGTCGATCAGGACGAAATAAGGCGTCGGCCCGCTGGCGACGATCTGGCCGGCCGAGGTCAGGCTGATCAGCAGGCGGCAGCCCGACACGAACAGCTGCTCGGCGACCAGCACCGCGAACGGCGCCCCGACCGCACGGTCGACGATGCCGATCTCGAGTCCGGCGTGGGACAGCTCCCACAAAGCAGTGTGATAGCAGGCCCAGTTCGGCGAGCACGCGGCGGCGCCGCGCGCGCGCAGATGCGCCGCGATATCGCCATCGGGATCGAGCACGCAGATCGGCGGCACCTGGCCATGCGCCAAGCCCTTCTGGCGGCGCGCCTCGCGCAGCAGGTTCTCGGGCAGGAACTGCGACGGCTCTTCATGGTCGAGTCGCGTGACCAGCGGCGCGCGCGCCAGCCGGCC
>Ga0302324_100024097_pt1 | contig 11746 bp, 9 predicted proteins | sample Palsa_T0_1_FD_201949 | JGI IMG/M metagenome (GOLD analysis project Ga0302324, IMG submission 201949) | Peat permafrost microbial communities from Stordalen Mire near Abisko, Sweden - Palsa_T0_1 | ecosystem: Environmental > Terrestrial > Soil > Palsa > Peat permafrost | place: Sweden: Abisko... | reverse complement strand
CGCAGAGCGGATCGTCGGTCACAGTGATATTGCGCCAGGTCGGAAAACCGATCCCGGCCCCGCATTCGACTGGGCGCGGTTGCGCGCCTCGTTGCCTTAGGGAACCTCCGGGTCCGCCGATCATTGCACTAGGGCGGCGTCATCCGCGTTATCCACGCGTGTACCTGAATCTGGCCTTTTGAAGGGTTGCAACTTGGGTGCGGCATGAAAAGTTACCGCAGTCAGTCAACCCTTAATAGAGTCAGCAGGATGCCCGGAAAATTGCTTAAGGCAGCGCCTCCGTTCCGCCGGATCGGCGCTCTTGTGGTGCTCTTTTGCGCAGCGGCGGCGCCTGCGCATTCGCAAACCCCATCGCCGCTGCAGGAATGGCAGTACTCAAGCGGCATTATCCTCGAGAGGCTGTTCGAGCCCCAAGTCCCTGAATGGCGCGTCGTGGCGGGCGTCGGCGACGAGATCAAACCGCTCTACGACGGCGCGCGCATCTACAAGGCGCAGGCGGGACCGGTATTCAATATCCGTTATTACGATTACGCCTTTGCATCCGTCGGCGAGGGCTTCGGCGTGAACATTCTGCGCGGCGACCATTACCGCGTTGGGATTGCGCTCGGCTACGATCTGGGTCGGTACGTATCGGATGACCCGGTTCACCTGCACGGCATGGGTGACATCCGGCGCTCGCCTGTCATCAAGGTGTTCGAATCTGTTGCGGTGTCAAAGAAGTTTCCGCTCGTCCTGCGCGCGGATGTGCGTCAGTACGTGGGCGGCGCCGACGGCGCCGCGGCCGATCTGGAAGCGTATATGCCGCTGCCCGGAAGCTCGAAGAAGTTTGTCATGTTCGCAGGCCCATCGATCACGTTCGCGGACCACCTGTTCCTGCAAAAGGAGTTCGGCGTCAGCGCTTCCCAGTCGCTGGCCTCGGGATACCCGGGCTTTGATACTCATGCCGGGACGAACTCCGTCGGCTTCGGGTTCAGTGCAACGCGCTTCATCTCCAAGCGCTGGCTCATCAATCTCGACGCGGCGGTCAATCACCTGCGCGGCAGCGCAGATACAAGTCCGATCTCACAAAGAGGCGGACAGCGCGTCCTCGCACTGTCGGTCGCGTGGAACGAGTAGCGAGAGTTTGCGATGGCTGCCGCATCCAGTTGCATCAAGCGCCCGGCGCGCATCACGGCATATTTGGGCCTGTACCTCGCGCGGCCGTCATAGCGCGCTTCGCTAAGACTCTTTGCCGCGGTCGTGGCGCCACAGCACCTCGCTGCCGTGCTCCTGCCGCGCCAGCACTCGTGCGATGACGAACAGCAGGTCCGACAGCCGGTTCAAGTAGTTGGTCAGGTCCGCGCTCACGGTCTCTTTCCTCGCCAGCGTCCACGCGCGCCGCTCGGCGCGGCGCGCGATGGTACGGGATAGATGGCAGGCGGCCGCCGCCGCTCCGCCGCCCGGCAGGATGAATTCCTTGAGCGGCGGCAGGTTTTCATTGAAGCCGTCGAGCAGGTCCTCGAGATGAGTCACCTGCGCGGGCTTGATGGCGCGCGAGCCGGGAATGCACAGCTCTCCGCCCAGATCGAACAGATCATGCTGCACTTCGGTGAGCGCGGAGGCGATCGCTTTGGGCAGCTCCGGCACCGCCAGAACCATGCCGATGGACGAGTTGAGTTCATCAACCGTGCCGTAGGCTTCAACGCGTGCGTCATCCTTCCCTACGCGCGCCCCATCCCCCAATCCCGTCGTGCCGTCATCTCCAGTGCGTGTGTAGATCTTGCTCAGGCGGTTGCCCATAATCTATTTTCCGTTGCGTAAGGCTGCCGCAGGCGGCGCCAGGATTGCGAGCATGGTATCAAATGAATTGCAGGCGGCGCTCGATGCCGCCAAAGCTGCCGCGGAAATCATCCGCGCGCACTATGGGCGCGGCATCGGCGTGCGCGTCAAACCCGATACATCCCCGGTTACGGAAGCAGACCTGCTCTCGGAGAAGGCCATCCGCGAGATCCTGGAGAGCCGCTTCCCCTCGTTCGGCTTCTACGGCGAGGAGACCGGCAAGCACGACATGGACGCGGAGGCGATATGGATCGTCGATCCCATCGACGGCACCAAGTGCTTCGTGCGCGAATGCCCATTCTTCTCCACGCAGATCGCCCTCATGCGGCGCGGGCGCCTGGTGCTCGGCGTTTCAAGCGCACCAGTCTACGGCGAACTCGTCTGGGCGGAAGAGGGGAGGGGTGCGTTCCTCGACGGACGCCCGATCCATGTCAGCCAGATCACGGATCTCGCGCGCGCGACCGTCTCGACGGGCAACGTCAAGTCAATCGCGCGCTCGAGCAGGTGGCAGGGGCTCGCCAATCTCATCACACGCGCCTACAGCTCGCGCGGCTACGGCGATTTCCTGCATTACCATCTGCTGGCACGCGGCGCACTCGATATCGTCATCGAGTCCGACGTCAATATTCTAGACATCGCGGCGCTCACGGTCATTGTCCGCGAAGCGGGCGGCGTATTCACGGACTTGCAGGGGGAAGAAATCGGCCTCAACACGGCGTCGGTTCTCGCGAGCAACGGTCCGCTGCACGATGAGGCGCGCGAGCTGCTGGTGGGATGAGCGAGCGGCAACGCAAGCGCGCTGGCCGCAGCCGAGTCTCAGCGCGACGATGCTGACGGGCTATGATCGCCTGCGGTCGCTGCCGCGCCGTTATTTTCCCGGCCGACATCCCAGCCGCCGCCTAATGCTTTGTAAACGGCCACCAGCGAAGTCGCGCTGTCGGTTCGGCTTTGCGACAACAACAACTCCGCGCTCAAAGCGGTTCGTTCCGCATCGAGGACTTCGAGGAAATCGATCAAGCCACCCGTGAAGCGCCTGCGCGCAAGCTCAGCCGCCTTGTCGCTCGCGGCTGCTCCGAGCGTCAATGCATCGCGCCGTGTTTGCGAGCGGCCGTAGCTGATGAGCGCCCCTTCGGTATCCTCGAGCGCATTCAAAACCGCGCCTTCGTAGCCGGCAAAGGCCGCATCCGTCTGCGCTTTGGCGGTACTGATGCGCGCGCGCACTCTGCCCAGGTCGAAAGCCGCCCAGGAAATGCTGGGACCAAACGAGTACAGGCGCGACTCGCTCTGTCCGAGGTCCGCAAATGTGGGCGCAAGGTAGCCGATGGTTCCCGTCAATGTGACCTTGGGAAATAGATCGCCCATCTCCACGCCGATTCGGGCGGTTGCGCCCGCCAGGCGCTGCTCGGCAATCCGGACGTCCGGCCGGCGCCTGAGAAGCTGCTCCGGCGTACCGATCGAATTCAGGACCGGCAACGCCGGCGTCGGCGCCGGCGGTCCGAGCTTAGCGTTCAGGAGAACCGGCTGACGGCCGGTCAGCACGCTCAAGCGATACATGGTAGTGGCAATTGACGCCTCAAGCGTCGGGATGGAAGCCAATGTCGTCTGCCACTCGGCTTCCGCGCGCGAAGTGTCGAGCTCATTTCCCCGGCCCGCCTGCAGGCGAACGCGTGTGATCTTGAGCGTGCTCGCCTGGTTGTCGGCGTTGCGGATGGTCAAGGCCAGCTGATCCTGCAGCCCGCGCAATATGAAATAGTCGCGCGCCACTTCCGCGATGATACTGACTCTTGCGTCCTGCAGCGTCGCCGCGCTCGCGCGCACATCGGCGCGCGCCGCCTCGACATTTCGTCGCACGCGCCCGAAGAGGTCCAGCTCCCACAGGCCGTCGAATCCCACGTCCGCGGTGTTGAAGTGGCGCTGAGCTTCGTCGTACCCGGGCAGCTGCTGCTGGGCGTCGAGGTTGCGCGCGTAGCCGCCGGCGAGTGTGACGGTCGGAAAAAGGTCAAACCCGGCGAGCCGGCGGATCGCGCGCGCCGCCTGCAGATTGGCCGCGGCCACGGCAAGCTCCTTGTTGTTCGCAATCGCATCGGCGACCAGCGAATCGAGAAGCGGATCATTGAACCCGGTCCAATAGTGCTCGACCGTCTCATTGGCGTTGAATCCGGGTTCCCCGGCGTTGGCAAAGCCGGGATCAACCGGAGTCTGCGGGCGGTGATAGTTGGGACCGACCGCGCAGCCGGCAAGCAAGGCGAGAATTCCCGCGCAACCCGTAAGCTTATGCACCGCGGGGTGCCTCGACTGCAGGCAGCGGAGCAAGCGGCGCGATCGCGGGCGGATCGGTCTTGCCGGGCCGCTCGCGCGATCCGAATCCTTCGATGGTGACGAAGAATACCGGCGTCAGAAAAAGACCGAACATCGTCACGCCCAGCATGCCGGAGAACACGGCAATGCCGATCGCCTGGCGCATCTCGCTGCCTGCGCCGCTTGCGATCACCAATGGAACCACACCCATGATGAACGCAAACGAAGTCATGAGGATCGGGCGCAGACGCAGCCGGCAAGCCTCGATCGCAGCCTCAACCGGCGTCAAGCCGTGCTCCACCCGCTCACGCGCGAACTCCACGATCAGGATCGCGTTCTTGCAGGCCAGACCGACCAGCACGATGAAACCCACCTGCGTCAGGATATTGTTGTCGGAGCCTTTCAGCCAAATGCCGATCATGGCCGACAGGAGACACATGGGCACGATGAGGATCACGGCGAGCGGCAGTCCCCAGCTCTCGTACTGCGCGGCCAGGATCAGAAACACCAGCAGCACGCAGATCGGAAACACGTAGAGCGCAGTATCGCCGGCGCTTTTCTGCTGGTAGGTGAGGTCGGTCCATTCGTAGCCGAAGCCGTTTGGCAAAGTCTCCTTGAGGACTTTTTCCATGGCGGCGGTCGCCTGATTGGAAGAGGTTCCGGGGGAGGCCTGGCCGTTGATGTCCGCGGCCAGGTAGACGTTGTAGTGCGAGACGCGATCAGGTCCCGCTTCAAAGCGAACGTCCGCAACCGATCCGATCGGCACCATGTCGCCGCTTAAGTTGCGTGTCTTAAGGTTCGCGATGTCCTCAGGCTTGCTGCGGAACTGCGGCTCCGCCTGGGCATAGACGCGGTAGGTGCGGCCGAAGCGGTTGAAGTCATTGACATAGACCGATCCCAGGTACGCCTCGAGCGTGCCGAACACATTCGACAGCGGCACGCCCTGGCGCTTGGCCTTGACCCGGTCCACGTTGGCGAACAGCTGCGGCACGCTGTTCTGGAAGGTCGAATAGGTTGCGTACGGATTTAACTGCGGCTGCTGGCGCGCCTTCGCCAGGACCTGGGCGACGACGCGGGCGAGCTCGTCATAGCCATGCGCGCTGCGATCCTGCAGGTAAAGTTTGAAGCCGCCCGTTGAACCCAGGCCCTGCACCGGCGGCGGCGGGACGGCAAAAATCACCGCATCGCGGATCGCGCCAAATTTTTTGTTGAGGGCGCCTGCGATCGCGGCCGCCGACAGGTTCTTCGTCTTGCGCTCATCGAAATCCGTGAGAGGAAAGAACACGACCGCGGCATTACTGAGATTGACAAAGCCCTGCACCGAAAGCCCGGTAAAGCCGATGGAGTGGGCGACGCCGGGGGTTTCCTTGGCGATCTGCGAGATCTGCCGCACGACGCTTTCGGTGCGGTCGAGCGATGCCGCGTCGGGCAACTGCACGATGCCGATAAGATACTGCTTGTCCTGCGCGGGAATGAAACCCGTCGGCACGATCCGAAACATACCCCAGGTGCCGACGAGGAGGCAGACGAACACGGCGAGCACCAGCACGCGGATCGAGGTCAGGCGCCGCACGCCGCGGCCGTAGCCGTGCGAGGCGTTCTCGAAGCCGCGATTGAACAGCGCAAAGAAGCGCCCGAACACCTTATCAAGGGCGCGCTGAAACCAATCGCGCTCCGCGCCCTTGGGCTGCAGCAACAAGGCGGCGAGCGCCGGTGAGAGCGTGAGCGAGTTGAACGTCGAGATGAGCGTGCTCGCGGCAATCGTCACGCCGAACTGCCGGTAGAAGGCGCCGGTGAGGCCGCTCACGAATGCGACCGGGACAAATACCGAGCACAGCACGAGCATGATCGAGATGATGGGGCGCGTCACCTCATCCATGGCGGCGTGCGCTGCCGCCTTGGGATTCATGCCGTCCTCGATCTTGCGTTCAATATTCTCGACTACGACGATCGCATCGTCGACGACGATGCCGGTCGCCAGCACGAGGCCGAAGAGCGTCAGCGCATTGATCGTGAAGCCCGCGATCAGCAAACCCGCGAGCGTACCGACAATGGCGACCGGCACTGCAACGAGCGGAATGACGCTCGCGCGCCAGGTCTGCAGGAATATGACGACCACCAGTACGACGAGCGCCACGGCCTCAAAGAGCGTGTGCACGACCGCCTCGATCGAGCTGCGCACGAACACTGTCGGGTCGTAGTCGATCTCGTAGCTCACGCCCTGGGGAAAGGTCTTGGAGAGCTGCTCCATTGTGGCGCGCACGTCCTGCGACAGCTGCAGCGCGTTTGCGCCCGGCAACTGGTACACCGGGATCGCGACCGCCGGGGCGCCGTCGAGCATGCTGCGCAACGCATAAGTGTCGGGCCCGATCTCAAGACGCGCCACATCGCGCAGGTAGGTGGTTTCCCCGTTCGCGCCGTTCTTGATGATGATGTTGCCGAACTCTTGCTCGGTCTGCAGCCGGCCCTGGGCATTGACGATGTATTCGAAGCGCGTTCCGGGGAGTGATGGCTGGCCGCCGATCTGTCCCGCCGCCACCTGCACGTTCTGCTCGCGCACGGCGGCAAGAACCTCCTCGACGTCCATGCTGCGCGCCGCGATCTTGGCGGGGTCGAGCCACAGGCGCATGGCGTAGTCGCCAGAGCCGAACAGCCGCACGTCGCCCATGCCCGGCAAGCGCGCAAGAACGTCTCGGATCTGGATGCCGGCGTAGTTGCGCAGGTAGAGCGAATCGTAACGGCCGTCCTTGGCGCGCAGGAACACGACCATCGTGAGATCGGGCGAGCGCTTTTGCGTCACGAGTCCAATCTGGCGCACCACATCCGGCAGACGCGGTTCCGCCTGGGCCACGCGGTTCTGCGTCTGCACCTGGGCGGTGTCGAGATTGGTGCCGAGCCTGAATGTCACCGTGATCGAAAAATTGCCGTCGGGGGTCGCGGTCGAGTTGGTGTAGATGGCGTTTTCCACGCCGTTGATCTGCTGCTCAAGAGTCGTGATGACGGTTTCAGCGATCGTTTTCGGCGAAGCGCCCGGATATTGGCCACTGACGACGACCGTCGGCGGCACGATCTCCGGATATTCGCTGATGGGCAGCGCCGTGAGCGCGAGCAAACCCGCGAACGTGATGAGGATTGCGAGCACCGCCGCGAATATCGGGCGTTCGATAAAGAAGGCGGAAATATTCATCGCAGCGTCTTTTAGTGGCCCCCGGAGGGCGCGGCCGCTGCCGCGTCGGCCTCATCCGAGCCCATGGGGACGAGCTGTGGTGTCACCTTGATGCCGGGCTGCACGCGCTGTCCCCCGCTCACGACGATGACATCGCCAGGCTTGAGGCCGTCGCGCACGATGCGCAAGCCGTCAATCAAGCGCCCGAGCGTGACGTGGCGGTACTCGATCTGATCGTTCGGGCCCAGGACGAACACGTACTTCTGGTTCTGGTCGGTATTGACCGCGCGATCATCGATCAGGATCGCGGCATATTCGCTGCTGCCCAGAAGCTGCACGCGCGCAAATAAACCCGGGGTGAAAAAGCCGTCCTTGTTGGGCAGCACCGCGCGGCCACGGATGGTGCCGGTCTGCGGATTCACCTGGTTATCGACGAAATCCATGGTGCCCGCGTGCGGAAAGCCTTCCTCGTTGGCAAGCCCCACCATCACCGGGTTCGGCGCATCGCGCGAGCTCGGGCGCTCCCCCGAGCGCGCCATCTTGTTGTAGCGCAGATAGGCCTGCTCGTCGCCGTCAAAGTAAAGATAAATAGGATCGATCGACACCACCGAGGTGAGCAAGGTACCGCCGTTGCTGCCGCCGGTGACGAGATTGCCGCGCGTGACTTCGGCGCGGCCGGCGCGCCCGGCGATCGGGCTTGTGACGCGGGTGAAACTCAGATTGAGCGACGCAGTCTCAAGCGACGCCTGGGCGGCGGCGACATTGGCTTCGGCCTGCGCGACCGTGCTCTTGCGCTCGTCCAGTTCCTCCGCCGAAACGGCGCCGCTTTCCTTCAGCTGCTGCACCCGGGTCAATTCGATGCGTGCCAGATCAAGCGCGGTCTTGTAGCGCTTGACGTCGGCGGCCGCCCGATCGTTTTCCGCCTTGTAGGGCCTGGGGTCGATGACGAACAGCAGATCGCCCTTCTGCACCAGCTTGCCTTCGGCAAAGGCGACCTGATCGATGTAGCCGGAGACGCGCGGACGAATCTCGACCGTCTCCACGGCCTGCAGCCGGCCGGTAAACTCATCCCAATCTTTGACGCGCTTTTCGACCACCTTGGCGACACTTACCTGGGGTGGCGGCGGCGCCTGCGGGGCGCCGCCGCCGCTCTTGCTGCAACCGCCCGCGCACAAGAGCGCGGCAGCGATGAGAGCCGGCAGCGCGATTCTTAAAATTCGTGTCATTTCAATTCCCTATAGGCCGCGCGGCCCGAGCCGCCTACTCTGTGGGGTTCGCAATCTGGCCCGTGAACTGCTGAACCGGCCACCCGGCGCGCGGGCGTTTCGATATCTCAACGAACAGCATTTGGCGGCTATTCAGTCCAGTAATTGAAGAGGCGTCGCGCGAATCCGTATGCGCGCGATGCGGTAAGCAGGCTTACGTCGTCGGCAGGCTGGGGGGATCCCTTGCCCGTTTTTAATGCGGGGTACAGTACGCGCCTCGTCGCAACCAGTTCAAGATCATTTTTTCGGCGCACCAAAACGGGGCACGGTTCGATGCGAGGTTTCACGAAATAGATCACCCCCGCACTTTCTAAACCTGAAGAGCGGCGTGAACCTTGCAAGGCGATCCCAGTGTCGGCACGTTCATCCTAGACGGTCTTGGCGCGGCTGTGTACGCGCGGGTTGCAACGATGTGTCCCCTCGTTCTTGGGCAGTTGTCATGCGGCGCCAAGTTCACCGACACTCGGGAACCCTGAGGCGACAGTTTTCTTCACTCCGCGTGACTGGATGAAATGTGGCGCAGGGCGGACGCACGCGGATCGTATCGCTACAGGTAATTGTATGCTGGGCCAGCGTGGCGGCAGCTCGCAACGGCACCTGATTCTTTGCGGCAGGAAGGAGCCATGCAGAAAGGCCACAACCCAAAACTACGCTTCGGCATGTCCCTGGAGGAAGCAAAGACTTCCGTTGTCAGCGCCGCGCTCGCGAACCCGCCGCCCTTGCCGGCGGTGAACTACGGACTCGTCGGTAAACAGGCGCCGACATTATTGCCCACGCCGGCCGGGAAGCTTCCGCAGGCTGCAGCGGTTGTTGTGACCTGGGCCGACGCGGAATGGGCGGCGCTGCAGCAGGTGTTCTGCGCGGGCGGTTCTGCGATGCCGTACAGCAAAAGGTCAAGCGGAACCTGGCCGGGCTGGGAGAAGTATGCGACGCATCTTGTGCCGGGGGCACCTTCGAACTGGAACTACTGGGGCTATTACCGGCTCGTGCAGGTCAGCGGCAAGGCGGTGCTGCTGTTCAAATCGAACACGCACCTGGATTGGCCCGGTGCGACGTACCTTGGCGCCCTGATCAAGACGCTGGCGACGGACGTAAAGGCAAAGTTGATCCTGTCGATTGGCACGGCGGGAGGTGCGAATACCCAGGATCATATCGGCACCGTACGGGCGGTCAGTGCCGGGACGCTCTATGAGTCCGGGAAGCCGCAGGCGAGCTGGCCTGAGTACAAAAATGGATGGACCGCGCCCAACACGGTGTTGGCAAACGCCGACTTCAAACGTCTTTTGTTGCCGGTGCCGACCCAAGCGAGTGATCTTCAGGTGCTGTGCAGCGAGTTCAACCAGCACTACGCATCCGCTTACACACTCGCGCAGCTGAATCCCTCCGGATTGAACATGGGCGATGTGACACCGCAAATCGATAATCAGACCGGCAGCGCCGCCTCGCTCTTAACGACTTCCACGTTTGTCGTAGGCACGACGGCAGGAAATTATCAGGCGTATACGTCGATCGAGATGGACGATGCGATCGTCGGTGAAGCCTGCGCCGGCAGCGACACGGCGTTTGGATTTGTGCGCAACATTTCCGATCCGGTGCAAAACGCCGCTTTGCCGGCGACGGTGCAGGGCAGATGGGGCAGTGCGGTGTACGATGCATACGGGTTCTACACAAGTTTTAACGGGGCCCTCGCAGCCTGGGCCATGTTGGCCTGAGAAATTCTCATCGAGGGCCGACGCCGCCCTCGCCACGTTCATGAATCGGCAGCGCGCGCTCAGAATGCGGCCAGCTCAGTTGAGCGTGTCGGGAGCATCCATAAGATAAGGCGCCTATATGGGATCGGGACTACAGGAACTGGAATGGTTTGCACGCGAATCCTTGTTGAGGGGCCTTGATAAGCAGGCGGTACGTCTCGCACTCGTTTGCTGTAAGAATGACGGCGCACCCGCCCACAAATATTCAGCGGCACTGGAGGAACCGTGAGCACTGATCCGAGCGCGGGCACGGAACGGTTGTATCGCGCAGCCGTGGGCCCGCAGAACGCGGAATTTTATATTCCGAAGTTTATTCGCTTCGATGAGCCTGGAGCGTCGAAAGTTTCCTGGAATTGGCCGGCATTTTTCCTATCGTTCTGCTGGTTCTTGTACCGCCGTATGTACAAGTCCTGGCTTATTTACTGCTGGTTGATCCCCTTCGGTCTGGGAATCGTCGGCGGTATCTCGACTGCCTTCTTTGGACGCAATTTGAGCAACTCTTTTTTTGCTTTGGCAACGTTCGGGTACACGTACGTGGTGATCCCGATCTTTGCCAACTCAATTAGTATCATGACAACGTACGGCAGCGCATTTCGGAACTGCGTGCAACGGTGTCTGACCCGGCAGCGCAGCTCGCCGTTCTCGAGAACTCCCCGCACACGAATGTTGTCATCGTGGTGGTTGTGCTTTTCCTGTGGTTCATCCTTAGCGGAATTCTGGCGGCAATCGCGTTACCCGCCTACCAGGACTACGCGCTTCGCCTGCAGGTGGCAGACGGACTCGTTCGCGCAAACCCGCTTAAGGCCGCTATCGTCGCCAAGTACGCCGCCGATCGGTCCTGGCCCGAAAGCTACGCTGATCTCGGGGAGCCGCAGCCGATCCCCGGACGCTACGTCACCCGGATCGTGGTCGATCATGGAACCATCTCGATCAAGTATGGCAAGAATGCCAACGGTCCTATTGCCGGTCACGTATTGGGCTTGCGCCCCAGCGTTTCCGATTCTGGCCGTGTGGTATGGACGTGTGGATACGCAGCATCACTGGGGAAGGATCCGGCGAGTGGTCCCGCCGCGTCGCTGCCAACCGACGTACCGGCAAGATATCTGCCACCCCAGTGCCGCAGTTGAAGTGCGAAATTCGCCTCTTCAAGGCGCAGGATTTTCCGGGCGCGGTTTAGCTTGCGCCTTGATGGCGGCTTCTGCGATGACCGCTGCGGCGCCCGTCGAAGTTGAGCGAGCGCACGGTGGCATTGCCATGCATCAAATTGAATTGGATTAGCGCATCCGCATGCAGGCTAACATCAGCATCAAAACGGGGGTGACCGAGGGGTTCTTCGGCAAACCCTGGGACTGGGAAGCGCGCATGAGCGGCGCAAACTTCCTGCGCAACTGCGGTTACCAATTTTACATTTACGCGCCGAAGGCTGATGCCTTCCTGCGGCGGCGATG
>Ga0302324_100024096_pt1 | contig 11746 bp, 15 predicted proteins | sample Palsa_T0_1_FD_201949 | JGI IMG/M metagenome (GOLD analysis project Ga0302324, IMG submission 201949) | Peat permafrost microbial communities from Stordalen Mire near Abisko, Sweden - Palsa_T0_1 | ecosystem: Environmental > Terrestrial > Soil > Palsa > Peat permafrost | place: Sweden: Abisko... | reverse complement strand
GCTTCGCGTTTAAAATCGCCAGTCCGGGAGTTCGACTGGCACATATATCAGCACCGTTCCCATTTTGATCGAGTCCTTCAGGTGCCGGCCAAGATCAGGGTGTTGCTTGGCGATTTGTTCGATAGCGCGGTTGATCGCATTAGTTACGGCTGTTCTTGAGCGTTCTGCTGTTCCTGCTACTTTGCGTGGCTGGCCCTGACGGGTTTCTACCTGAGCCAGGTAGCCCTTCAGCTTTCTGATTTCCTCTTCGAGAACACCTCTTCGGGGCCAGTCCGCCCTCTGGAGGCAAGCGAGTGCCTCCTTCTTCTCAGCCAAGTCCGCGCGAACGGCCCTGATTGCTTTAGGATCAGTGATGGGAAGTCCCGAAACCTGAGCAAAGTTCGTGGATTCGATGTTCGCACCGGCGAGCACCGACGCTTCAATGGGGACTCGCGGGCTCCGCAACAGATCCGCGACGTAGGAAAGCCCTTTCAGGTGACTCAACGTGATCGTCGTACCCGCAAAGCACATCGTCCAGAAGTCGCCTTGCTTCCGAAAGTAACTATCCGCCGGTGCGGAGGATTGTCGGGCGCCGACCATGTCGCTACGGCTGGATGTTGGCGGCACTGCCTCCGTGGACCGCTTAGCAAACTCGCAGCAGTAGTCAGCACAAGCAATGCTGAGGTGATCGATCCCGTCGCCGGAGGAATGCGGACTTCCTCTGTGCAGCGCATCCATCCAAACTTCGACCGCCAACAATCGATCATAGAAAGCGACTTTCGCAAGCGCCCTCCGAACGAGTTCCGCGATATTTAGGCAGAGGCGCCCCCTCACCGCAAGGTTCGGAGGACCGCCGCAAACGGCCCACCAGGAATTGTCTCCTAATTCAGCCCGAAGGTCGGCTCCGTCAAGCTTAGCGAATTCGGCGGCAAGTTCAAGCCAAAATATCTGCGGCGCCACCTCTGAAGTTGCACTTTCAATCGCGTTGCGTCGTGCCGCTCGAGTGCCCCAAACGGCTTTGAGCCTCGTAAGCTCTGCCGGATCGCACTGGAACGCAGCGCCCGCTTCGGCCCCGATTTCCTCCAGCAACGACCAAAATTCTGCACCTGATCGCCCCATTTGGAGGTGCTCATAGGCTATCGTGCCGAAATAAACATCCACCGCGGAGTTCTGACTCTCGATCAATCCGAGCCGTGCTAGCGAATAAGCATCCCCGCGATCTTTCATATCGCGGTCTATTCGTGTTTCGAGACAGTCGTTGAAGACGCGATCAGCTTCCGCCTGGCCTTCCATTACGATGGATTTTGCCCGTTGGCGCGCCCGATCGATTCGAGACTGGGCCTCGGGTGACAACGCGGAATTGTCGATCCTGCTCATCGTTTACCTCGGCGACTACATGGTGCATCGCCGTTAGCGGATTGGACTCGAACCCTCGCCCCGTTAAAGGCGATTCGAAATCAGAATACAAGGTGCCCGGACACTTTTCGGTTTTTCGGCGTATATAGTCTGTGAGCGGCAATTTGCCGCTGCAACGAGCCGTTCTACCGGCGACCGCGAAGCGGACCCTCTGAACGCCGGTCGCCCCGCTCACCGTTGGGAACGTTCCGAATTCCAGCACATGCTGGGAACGTTCCGAATTCCAGCACATGCTGCACTTGCTGATTTCTGGCCCTGACTGTTCAAGCAGTTCCGCCAATTCATTGCGCGTGCCGCACAACTTTTGACTCCGCCCAGCCACGTTCTCATATGGCTTCGAGAGAAACGACGCACACGAGGCATGGTGAAGCCGTACCTCGCCGTCGGTCCAGGTATTCACTACGAATCCGCCTACATTGTCGCGACACCATTGCAGAAACTTGTCGTGAGCGGTCAGTCCAGTCTGATCAAATCTTTCCAAATTCGTTCCCTCTAATTCCGTGCTGAGGATACATCTCTGACTGTTTCGAACTATTCATACCGTACCGTATATGGTGACGCAGCGGGCAGGAGCCGGGAAAACTGCTCTTCTTTCGACATCGGGCTGTACGAGGGCCTCCGTCAGAGCCGCAGGGAAACTGACCAGAGGAGGGGTGCGTGCGGTGCAAAAGCGATTTGCTGGTCACTTTGCCGGTAACCGCGTGATCCGGGCCGGCGCGCGCTCCGACGCTTCCCCCAACGGGACTTCCTGGACCACCAAGTCCGGACCCGGCGCTTCATCCAGATACATCCCGCGCGTACTTCGTTTCTTCGTCATCGAAGCACCAGGCTGCGGTCAGAGAAGCATCGACGACAAGCCCGGTCAAAACCGTCGGCCTTCGTCAATCATGTCGCGGATGCTCATGCCGTCAAGCCGGCGTCCCTTGCCGAATTCGAGCAGGTCGCCAATGACCTCTGCGCGGCTACGTTTTTGGGCGGGCGGCGCGGGCACCAGCTGGGCGACGGGCTTGCCGTGCCGGGTAATGGTCATGGACTCGCCGCGTTCGACCCTGTCCAGGAGCTCCCCCAAGTGTGTTTTCGCTTCGAATGCGCCCACGGATTCCATAACGGCCCCACATCAACCAGTTTATCCGTCTGGTTTAACAGAAGGGGCGGATTCGGTCAAGGACATACCGCATCACTTTTTGCCGGGAGGGGATACAACGGAAGGGGCGTAGCGCGCGTCTCGTCCGGAGTGACGAAAGCGTGAACCTTTGTGGGAAACCCGCCTGGATTGCGTTTCGAAGCGATAGAACGATGCTGGATTGTCAACGCGCAGATCCCGAAGGTGGTGCGTTAACGCTAACCAACACATGGTGATAGTCTTGGGTGCAGTTCGCGTTCGCTCTCTATCCGAGGATATTTCATGAACCTGATTTTGGTTGTTCTGATACTGCTGCTTCTTTTCGGCGGCGGCGGTGGTTATTATTACGGCGGTCCCATGGTTGGCGGCGGGATTGGCGGCGTATTGTTGATCGTGCTCATCGTCTGGCTCCTGATGGGACGGCGATAGGCTAAGGCCGTTGCGCGCACGCGTTAGGCTGTCATAAGTGCCGACGCGCGCCACATTTATCGAGCCGATGCTCCTTCTGCGCTCCTCCCAGTTGCCCGAGGAGGGCGGGTGGATCGTGGAATTGAAGCTTGACGGCTACCGTGCGATCGCGTTCAAGTCAGGCGGCAAGGTACACCTGCGCTCTCGAAACGACAATGACTTCGCGGTTCGCTATTCCGACATAACGAAAGCGCTCGCCTCGATGCCTGATGAAACCGTCATAGACGGTGAGGTGGTCGCACTCGATGAGAGGGGTCGGCCGTCTTTCAATACACTGCAAAACTACGGATCTTCCGGCGCTCCGCTGCATTTCTTCATCTTCGATCTGATGGTTCTGAAGGGGAAGGACGTGATGGGAGAACCGCTGATAAAGCGGCGACAACTGATTGAAAAGCATGTCTTGCCAAAACTGGCGGACCCGATCCGGTATTCCCCCATCCTCGAAGGCAGCCTGAAAAACCTCATCGATTCGGTGAAAGCGCAGGGCCTCGAAGGTTTGGTGGCGAAGCGCCGGGACAGCAAATATGAGCCGGGCCAGCGCTCCGGCGCATGGCGGAAGATGCGCGTCAATCAAGGGCAGGAGCTGGTGATCGCCGGCTACACGCCTTCAGACAAGAACTTCGACGCCTTGGTCATCGGCTTTTACGAGGACGGAAAGCTGATGTATGCGTCCCGGACACGGAACGGCTTTACGCCCGCTTCCCGCGCAGAGCTGTTTAAGAAACTGAAGCCGCTGGAAATCGCCGGTTGCCCGTTCGCGAATCTGCCCGAAAAAAAGGCGGGACGCTGGGGCGCTGGGCTGACAGCCGCAAAAATGGCGGACTGCCGGTGGCTGAAGCCGGTTCTGGTGGGGCAGTTCGAGTTTGTGGAATGGACGGATGTGAACCACCTGCGGCACACGAAGTTTGTCGGGCTGCGGGAGGATAGGAGGGCGGAGGAAGTGAGACGGGAGCAGTGACGGGTGCTTGGGTGGCGAGGGACGTGCGAATGCGCATAATGCCGCCCGTGGAAGCGTATAACGAGGATCTATTCCGCGATGTGCTCAAAGCATTCGACAATCTCGAAGAACGGGCCAACGAAAAGGCGAACGAATTCTTTAATAATTACCCCGGCGACGAACACACCGATCCGGGGGATGCTGCGGGCTGGGCTGGGGATCACAGCTATTCATGGTGGGAAACGATGGTTTCTCTCCGTCAGTCCATGGTCAACTTGATGGCGGCGGGACTGTATCATCTGATCGAGCAGCAACTTGCAGCACTGAGCGCCGATTGCGCCTATGACCGGGTCGCTGACACAAACCTTGAAAAACTCAAGACTTGGTATCGCACGAACCTGGGTATTGACCTCACTTCAATTCCTGCTTGGTCGCGCATACACGAACTTCGCCTTGTTGCGAACTCCGTTAAACATGCGGAGGGCGGGTCTGCAAAACAGCTTCGGGAACTGCGGCCGGATTTGTTTTCCAATCCCGCCTTTGCACAAATTCGGGAGGAAATGGAAGCGCAGGGACTTAGTAATCGTTTTTTGGACCGCCAGACGCCATTATCTGTGCCGCTTGCCGGAGACGGCCTGTTCGTGACGGAGGACGACCTTCAGACTTATGCGGCGCACGCGAGATCGCTCTTCGAGGGTATTGTTGAATTCTGCGAAGCCCATCGCGACGACCACTTCCCCCTTGCCCATTAGCCCCGGTTCCTGCCCGAATTCTTCGCCGCCGCGGCAGCCGCGTTCTCGACTGTGATTCGGGCATACCCTTTGTCGCCGCGCGCGGCGCGCTGCTGCGCGTTCTCGCTGACCTCCATGAGCTTAGCGGTCGTTTCCTCCGCTCCATGACCCCACTGCTGCGCGAGATAGGCCCACCAGTAATCCGCATGGCTTCGGCTTGGGCCTGTTCCTTCAGTATTGGGCGGCGCTCCCGCGAGAGCCTTTTCATAATTGGGCCATTGCCTCTCCGAATTCGCGGAAACACGCGGGGGGATATGGGTGATAGCCTTGATCGGCGCCGGCTCCGCGAGCAAACGCATCTCCTGAAGCCGTTCCGGCGCCATAACCCTACCGGGAACGCCGCAGACTATGGAGACTATGGGCGGTTCGGGAAGATTCTTAACCTTCCAGTTCTCTACGCCCGCTATACGGCTCGCCCCCGATGCGGATTTGTCGGTTTCTCCCACGGCTGCCCGCACGCGGCGGATGAATTCCTTGCTTTGAGTCTTTGCGACACTCTCGACGGCGACCCACGCCTGGTGATTGCCGGGACTGGTGGCGATTGTCAGGAAAGCGGCACTCTGCACGCGCCCCAAGGCGGCGGCGTCGAGGTCATCAAGCTGGATCAACGCGATCTCTTTGCCGACGCCTGCAAAGTGATTAACGGGTCGAATAATAAGGTTTTCCCCAGCCATGACGGTTTCGCCGCTCGCCATACGGTGCGGCCTGCGGATCTCCGCGGTGCGGACCATCGCCGGGAGCTTGTCCCGAAGTTCGGCGGCGGAATATGTCTTGGCCCAGATGAGCTTTTGCTCGATGTCCAGTTTCGTGACGACGAACGACCGCGCTCCCACGCTGCAAAACAGATCCATCATCCGTTGTGCTTGTTTGATGTCACTCGGCACAGTCATTCCTCCTTTTTGAACAAGCCCTCTCCCCGCTTTGGGGCTTGCGAAAAAAGAGGTATACCCGTTTTCGGGTTCTTTCAACTGGGACGCGATATATAGCCCGGCGTTATTTCGACACGGGGCCGCCCGCGTTGTATTCGCTTGCCATAGTTTTCCTCGGGGCGTCGGCGTATTTGACGCATTGAGAAATATCGCAGCCTCGCGAAAGGGCGATCAGATTGAGTGCGCGTCGCCCTTCATCGCACAATTACGCCGGAGGGCGGCGATTCCTTTTCCTGCCTATACCGCTCCCGATACTCCTGCTTCACGGGCCTGAGCTTCCCTTTGCATTCGGCCTTCAGGTAACTCTGGATCACCTCGCGCGCGAAGGCGTCGGTCGTCAGTCCGGGCACGAGTTTCGCGTGGACGCCGATGAAACTGCGATAGCCGGTTTCGCTGAAGAACGGCTTCTCCGGGTCGACGACGGTGGCGTCGAATCCCGGCCATATCGCGCAGTGCCTGCCGATGCCCAGCATTCCATCCATCCGTATATGGACTGGCGTGTCGCCGACATTGATGTTGAATTCGCCTTTCTGGCCCCATACGGGTACGGTTCCGGCTGGCGCGGCGGTCGCGTCCATCAAAACATACCCCGGCGCCTCCGGCCCCCCAAGAATGCCCGGCTCGCCGTCGTTCAACTTCACCGCGAGTCGGACGGCCTCCTTCTGGATTGCCGCGGCGCCCTTCTCGTCGCCGGCCAGCATTGCCGCGTGATGCTTTTCGAGCATGCCGCGATAGTGCGCAATGCCTTGCTCGATTTCGGAGGGAAGATGCGCGGTTTCCTGCTCTTCGCGGATTTTGTCGAAACCGAAGCCGAGTTGCTGGGGTTGGGTCACCTGCTTTTTCCATTCAAGGTGTTCTGAATCTCGACCAAGCTTTGGTCCACCCAGAATGTATGCCCCATTCGCCGTTCCGCCGCAACATAATCTGAAAGAAGTTCGGGGTTATGCTCGCCCGCTGTCAGGAGGGCTTTGCGCGGCGCGAACACGCAAAATACGCAGCTGAGGCGCTTCATGCCGAGGTCGTAAGCCTTATGGTGCGCAACGCCGGAATCGTAGATCCGCTTCCAAACCTCGCGTTCGCTCCAGCTATGGATAGGAAGCCATTCGTCAACGTCGCGCTTCGTTTTATTGCTGGCGCTGTCGTCGTGGCGGAAGGGTTCGCGTTTTGCACGGGGCGGCGATTCCTCCGCCCGCAGACCCATGCAATTGAGGATGCGGATACGGGGACCACCCTTTTTCCAGCCGCGCTCCTCCACGAGGCGCGTCATCAGTGTCCGAACCGGCGCGCGCTTGTAATCACTGGTGCAATATCTGGCATTGTTGCTGGGCCACATACCGCGCTTTTCAATGTGCTCGAGCAGGTCGCCACCGTTCTTCTTCACGATTTCGAACCGGATATCATAGTGCCGCGCCTGCGCTTCCGCCAGTTCGCGCGTACCTTGCCATTCAACGCGACCGAGGTCTGCGTGAACGGCGACAAGCCGGCCCATGACGCCTGCTTGGGTAGCTTGCTCGACGATGTAATCGAGCATTGCCTGGCTGTCTTTTCCCGCGCTGGTGTTGATCATAATGATGTCGTAATCCTTGAGATTGATGGGAGGTGGCTCCGGCAGAAGGCCCAAGGTCAGTTGTTCGGGACCAGTCGTCATAACAAACTCATGTGCGGCTTGTCGATGGAACGGATAATAGCGGCGTCGCAGGGCTGAAGAAAGTCAAAATCAAGGCGTCGGCTTCGGAAAAGGATAGAATGGCTGGCATGGCAAAGAAGAAGGAAGCGGCTGATACATCCCCGGAATTGCAGGATGGCGCGCTGGTAAAGGCAGCCAAAGCAGTCGGAGAGGCGGCCGGAAAGATAGCCGCCGCGGTAGGTGTCGCGAAACCGGCCAAAGTGCGCGTCCCGAAACTGGAGAAAAAGAATAAAAGCGGACTGCCGCGAAAGGAAAAGAAGGCGGCGAAGAAATCCGCCCGGAAGTCAGCCTGATTACGTTGGCGGCAACCAGAGTGCGGCAGCGGGTTTGCCTTGTAATGATGCCTCGTCATGACAAGGCCGCTTTCTTAAAAGGCCGCTTCCACCGCATGCTTATTGTCATGCGTTTCGGGGTGAAGGTGATGCACAGGCTCTCCGGTTGTGCGCCCGGCGGCCCCGCGGAAATCCTTTCGATCTCCTCGATGCCGATGAATTCGACGCCATCGTCGCCGCCAAAGGTCGCCCGCTTGACGTGCCACCATTCGTCACATTTGGCCGGGTCGCATTCCTTGGCATAGGCAATCGTTCGCGTCTGCGCCTCCGTATTGGGCATGAGATAAACACCCTCATCGCCGACCAGCCACAAGCCTTTGCCTGTCACTTTTCCGTAAAGCGGTCTGACAAGGGTTGCCGCGCGTACCTCGCTCAGGGCTTTTGCCACTTCGGGCCAGGGAAATGAAGCTTCATGCTGCACCGCCTTGCCGGCCGCGCTGAAGATAGGGAACCGCCTCGTTGATCCTCTGCATCATGCCTTGCCCGAATTGCTCCATGATTTCCGCGCCTGTCGTCGGCCACCATGTGGTGAGCCCGGCAGAGAATGTCCGGTCTGGATGTGCTTTGGCGGTCTTGATGGCTTGCAGATAGGCCTCGATGGGCACGACCTTGTCGATGGCAGGTAAATGGATGACTCGCATATGCGCTCCTTTGAAGTTGTTACCCTTCCCCGCAGCAAAAACAGATGCCGCGTCAAACGGCTTCTCGGCCACCGGTGCGGAAACGTTTGACGCATAGGCAGCGGGCTTTTGCTAGGGGACGGGGAACAACGAAGGAGAATCAGCGTGCACGTTTCATCAGCACTAAGACGGCAAGGAAGGCGGCAAGGGCCAGCAGGACGACGGCCAGCCCAACAGTGACGGAGAAAGCGGAAAGCTCGCTGAAAGGGCGGCCCCAGCGGCGATGCTGGCCGGAGCGTTCAGGCGTGTCCGGGGCTTTCATGTATTTCAGGGTAGCGGACGCGCCCGAAGAGGGCGAGAGCGCAAATTCACTGTTGATGTAGGACGCGATCGCCTCGTGGGCGAAGATGTCCGGCGTCAACAATATTTTGCCGAGAACATTTTCTACGCGATATGATTGCGGTAGTTCCACTTACATAGGGAGAATCAAATATATGACAGAAGGATTTGACGGCATCGTCGCTCAACTAGAGCACCAGAAAACCGCCATCGAGCGGGCGCTTGCGGCGCTGCGGGAGGTTGAAGGTGTCGCGGCTCCCGCCGCGACAGCGTCATCTTCGGGTGCACCCGCAAAGCGCAGGGGCCGACCGAAGGGAACGGGGCGAAACCTGCGTTCCGAGGGACAGAAGAAACGATGGGCAGCGAAGAAGGCGGCGGTGACTGCGGCCCCCGCAGCGTCAAAGAAGGCCGCGCCGCGAAAGCCTCAATTTACGCCGGAGGGTTTGCAGAAGCTTGCCGAGGCAATGAAAAAACGCTGGGCGGTCAAAAGGGCCGTGGCCAAGAAGGCCGGAAGCAAGCGCGCCACGAAGAAAGTGGCCTAAACTCCTCTGAAAGTCAAAAAAAGCAGCGGCGTTTACTCTTGCTTAACGATTAAGGGCGTAGTATGCCTTCATCGGAGGAGGGTCAAACCATGGCGAGTCTGTTAGTCATAATAGTCTACGCGCTGCTCTATGCTCTGGGCTCCGTGCTGATTTCGCCATGCTTCTCCTGGGTCGAGACGAAAAAGAAGCTTAAGGCTTGCCCTGGCGAGTGGAAGCGGCACTGTTACGACTATTTCGGCTGGAAGTGGAAGGAAGGCTTCACGCTCATTGAGCTTTCGATAGTGCTCGTGATCATAGGGATCATCGTGGGTTCGATTTTGGTAGGGCAGGATCTCATCGGCGCGGCCAGATTACAGGCACAGATCACGCAGATTGAGCAATTGAACACGGCGGCGAACACATTCCGCGCCAAGTACGGGTATTTGCCCGGAGACCTTCCCGGGTCGGTTGCCGCACCGTTAGGATTTGTTGCTCGGTCGGGCGTGCAGGGGCGGGGCGATGGGGACGGCCTCGTGGAAGGCTACAACTATGACAATTGCTCTTGCATGACACAGTCGCTTCAAGGGGGTGAAACGCTTTTCTTTTGGGAAGACTTGTCGTCATCCAGTCTAATTGACGGCAATTTCAACACCGCAACGGATGCACAAGTCCACGCTTCGGATGTTAGTCCCTATATGCCAGCGGCAAAAATCGGACGCGGCAATTATATCTACATCTGGAGCGGCGGCCCATATCAAGGGGCTGCTGCGAATACTCAGGGTTACAACTATTTCGGCATTTCGGCGGCGCCAGCCTTAGTTAGTGGGAGCGGCATTTTGACCTCAAGTCTGGGGATGACCGTGGGGGAAGCGTACAGCATTGACAAGAAAATTGATGATGGCATTCCCGACGCGGGTCGGATACAAGCCTCATATATCAACGGCTGGGACGGCTTCGATGACGGTGTCACGTGGGCTACCTACGCGGCTGTGCCGTCGAGCAGCACCTGCTTTGACAATACCTCCCATACATATTCCCTGACCCAGAACGGCGGCAACGGCGTCAATTGTGCCTTATCGTTTCAAGCTCAGTTTTAAACCCGCGCGGCGCGGTAGCCCGGCCCCCGGCCTATCGGATGTGCTTTCGCTCGCCAAGCGCGCCTGAAGCCGTTAAATTCCCGCTCATTCAAACATCGCATTATTCCGATGGCCCAGAATGGCGGCGCGGGCGTAAACTGCGCCCTGTCTTTCGTAATGCAGGGCGCGCGAGCGCGGTGATGCGGAAGGCGCGTGCGTTGATGGACTACCGTGCGCGGACCTGCGGTTTTCTGGCCGCCGCCGTGGCGTTCTCGGCCGTAAGCCGGGCGTAGGCTTCGCCGTTCTCCCGCGCCTTCGCGCTTTCCTCCATCAACCGGGCTGCTATCTCCTCGATGGTTTTTCCTCGCTGCGCGGCCAGCAGGCAGAAGAAGTAGTCCGCCCGGCTGATGTCTGGGCCGGTCTTGCCGTGGTTCAACGGAGCGCCCTGCACGCAGCGCTGATAGTCGGGCCAGTTACCCGAAGTGGAGGAGGAAACTCGAAGGGGCGCCGCTCGCGCGGCGGGCTCGGGCTCGGGCGGGCAGACGAGTCCAAGACATTCGAGTTGCTCGGGCGTTACGATGCGCCCCGGCGCTGCGGAAACGATAGACACTGTCGGGAAATCCGGCTCGTACTTGCGCTTGTAGTTGACGGTCCCGGCAAGCCGCGTCGATCCCGATGCGGAAGGGTCGGCGCTTGTGCCCTTCCTGAGCCGCCGGGCGAAGTCCTTATCGGGCGCGCCGGAGACCGCTACCCAGACCTGGTGATTGCCGGGACTCGTGCGCAGAGTCAGGAGGGCGATATTTAGCAGGCTTGCCAGAGCGTCGGCATCGAGATCGTCCAGTTGCACGAGCGTCACTGTGTCGCTGTGCGGACGGACGATAAGGTTGTTCTGGCGTTGCCCGAGGCCAGGTAGAAGCTTCGGCAGCGAATTGCGTAGCTGCGTCACCGTTTGCGCCTTGCGAAAGCCGCGCTTGGCTCCGTCGATGTCGAGAAACGTGACATCAAAGCGCGTCGCGCCGACGCTCGCGAATGTGTCAAGCATCTTGTAGGCTTCGGCGAGATTGGACATACGGCAATTCCTTTTTTCGTGCCCTCGCCCCCGGTTGGGGCACAAAAAAGGAATAGCGGTCGATCCAAAGCCGTTCAAGCCGGAAGTGAGTGAGTCGGGGAGTTCCGCCGATTCGCTCGGTGCGCCTCTGCGAATGGCAGTTCAGGCATGGGTGCGTCGTCCGCTTAGGATCCCGATGGAAGGTTCCGCGGGGCCGCACGAACCCGGTAAGTCACCGAGCAGAAATGTTCGGCCAACCATCACGATGGCATGCTGGCGGTAATTGTTGATCTTCGGCGATCCGGAAGTTGGACCGAACTTTCCACCCGCATTCGCGGGCTCCGCAGTGTAATTCGATCAAACAGCGTTGCGTTAAAGCTATTCGAAACTGGACGCTCTTTTCCCAATACCGGGCACCCGCCGTGCGCCAGACGTGATTATGCAGGGATTTACATATGGTTGGCGGGTTGCAGGGAAAGG
>Ga0302324_100024093_pt1 | contig 11747 bp, 16 predicted proteins | sample Palsa_T0_1_FD_201949 | JGI IMG/M metagenome (GOLD analysis project Ga0302324, IMG submission 201949) | Peat permafrost microbial communities from Stordalen Mire near Abisko, Sweden - Palsa_T0_1 | ecosystem: Environmental > Terrestrial > Soil > Palsa > Peat permafrost | place: Sweden: Abisko... | reverse complement strand
TTTTCCGGGGCGCTGGTGTGCGTTCCGCTGTTCTTCCTGCTATTCCTGCCGCCCGGCCACGATGGCGTACGCTCGACCGCCACCATCGTCTCCGAACAGTTTGCGATGCCCGCCGCGATGCAGTGGAAGGGGGTCGCGGAACTGATCGCTAGGGGCATTAGCAGTTTGCCGCGCTCGGCTATCGTCTCGATGATCGTCGCCGCGGCTTGCGCCGCAGCGATCGAGATCACCAACATTGCTGCGCGCGGGCGTATGCCGCTATCGGCCGTGGCTATCGGCCTCGGTGTTGTGCTGCCGCCGGAATACACGCTGCCGATGTGGGCCGGTGCTCTGCTGTTCTGGTTGATGGGCCGCCGATACTCGAGCCCGGGCACTCGCGGTTACGCTTACTGGAAGGAGGGCTGCGAGCCGATCTGCGCCGGCTTGATTTCCGGTTCAGCGCTGGTCGGGATCGGCAATGCCATCGTCAACGTCGTGTTCTTCTGAGGCAGAAGGACGCGACGCGGTCAGAACAGTTCGATCGAGCCGCGGCAACTCGTTTTCTTGGCGGATTCCGCAGTGCTACGCGCCGCCGGTTGACGATCTATCGGATTGCTTCCACTAGTGGCGGATATCGGCCAATCCCGGTCAATGATAGTTCCGAAATGGTTGCGTCGAAGCAGACATTCGCTTGTCGCGGATGACTCGATATGACGGCTTTGACGGCGCGCCCGCGGCCGAGTTGCCGCGCTGCGGAACGACTACACGAATGCTGAACATGCCTTCGCCGAGGCGGTCCGTCAGGCACCCTCGATACCACGCGCTTACAAGGACTGGGGTGACCTACTGGTCTTGCAGGGTGATGCGACCGGTGCCATTGCCAAATACATGGGAGCGAATAAGCGGGGACCGCAGTGGGCGGATCCGCTGAAGGCTTGGGCCGATGTACTCGTGAAGCAAGGCAAGACCAAAGAGGCGCTCGCGAAGTACGACGAAGCCCTGAAGTACGCGCCGAACTGGAAGCAGCTCCAAGATGCTCGCGAGACGTTGGCCAAGCAGAAAACCTAGACGGACCTCCACATAGCTGCCGTTGGTGACGTGGCCGGAGCGCGACCTTTGCTGAGCGAGCGTCACTGATCTGCGTAGAGCTTGACCAGCCGATACAAAAACGTTCGACTCTCATAAACCGACTGCACGCGGACGCGCTCGTTGAGCCCATGAATGTGCCCACCATCGGGGTCAGTAAAGAGGCCGGTGACCCCATACGTTGGTATGCCCGCAGGATTCAGAAACTGGGCATCCGACGCACCGGGTTCAAGGGCCGGAACCACCGGCACTCCCGGCCACATTTCGTGTGCCACTGTCTCGATGGGTTTCAATATACATGGCGTCAATGGCGCGGGCGCGGCAATCGGTCCCCTGATCTCAGGAATCGTTACCGATACCTTTGGATCATCGATGATCGTCACCAGTTGCGCCTGCACGGCATCGCGCGTGTCACCTGGAAAGATGCGGCAATTGATATTAGCGGTGGCCCGTTGCGGTAACGCGTTTGTAGCGTGACCAGCGGCCAGCATCGTCGCGACACACGTCGTGCGCAGCATGGCGTGCCAGTTTTGATCCTTGTCGAGTATAGCGACCGAGGCGGCATCCTGCGGATTCTTCACAACGGCGGCCATGGCCACGCCAGCCTCGCCGCCGACAATCTTAGACATGCCGGTGAAATAGGCGCGGTTCGCGTCGTCCAGTTCGACCTGAAATTCAAAGTGACTCACCCGATCGACCGCGCGCACCAGGTGGTAGATCGCGTTGTCCGGCACCGGACGGGAGCTGTGGCCACCGGGATTGATCGCCTCCAGTAAAAAATTCTGGGATGTCTTTTCAGCAGCAAGAATTTCAAGGGCGATTCGATGACCTTGCGCATCCAGATCACCGTCAACGCCCTCAGTCAGAGCTAATTCCGCATCGATAGCGTCCCGCGCGTTCTTAGCCAGCCAGCCAGCACCGTTCAGTGCACTGTTGGTCTCTTCGCCACATGTCAGCGCCATCTTTATTGTCCGCTTGGGACGATAGCCCTCTTCACGGTAGCGGATCAGATTATCGACCCAGATTGCCGCCTGGGCCTTCATGTCGCTCGTTCCGCGGCCGTAGAAGTAGCCATCCTCCTCTATCAAGGTAAACGGGTCACGTGTCCAGTCCTCGCGCTTGGCCTCGACCACGTCTATATGGGCAAGCATCAGAATCGCCTTGGCCTTGGAGTCGGATCCGTGAAGCACCGCTAGGAGGCCGCCCTCCTTCGGATGTCCTTCGGGGACGAACACCCGCAGATCCACATCAGGATAGCCGGCGGTCTTCAGCCGAGCCGCCATGCGTTGCGCTGCCAGAGTGCAGTCTCCAGCCGAAAGAGTGGTGTTTGTCTCTACGAGTTCCTTATATATGTCTCGAAACCGTTGCAGTCCTTCAGAGTCTGTGGCGGCTTGCGCCGGTACCCATTCGCAAAGATTCGCGATCAAGAATGCTGCCGAAAGAAACGTGCTGATGCGTCCCATATCCTTCCCTTCGTGGTCACCCAGATCTGACGCTGCCAGTCATACTGCGAACAGTTCAGTGTAGCCGAATCATTCGCCACGGAACGCCCGGAAGGCAATCGACAGTCGCTGATCGGCCATGACCTGACGGTGAGATCCGTGAAGAGGCCACCATGAAGCAGACATCCAAAGCGCAACGTAGAATCGGCTGGTGTTGGTGCGCGGCGAGTTTCTGGTCTTGGCAGCCGACGAGGAATTTGCGATGAGGCGTTGGATTGCGAGTGTGGTGTTGGCGTGTTTGTGCACAATTGGCTGCGCTGCGGGGGTGGCCCAGACCACGGACGAGGCCGCAGTGAAGGCACGCCTTGATCAGGTCGCGAGCTCCTACACGGCGGGCAACGCCTTTATGGGTGCAGTCCTGGTGGTGGATGGGGACCACGTGCTGCTGGACAAGGGCTACGGCATGGCGGATCTGGAATGGGGAAACCCCAATGACGCTGATGTGAAGTTCCGGCTCGGGTCGCTTACCAAGCAGTTCACCGCGACTCTAGTGCTGCTGCTGCAGCAGGAAGGCAAGCTGAAGGTCGACGACCCTGTGAGCAAATATCTGACGGATACGCCGAAGACATGGGAGAAGATCACTCTGGCCAACTTGCTCGGCCACACTTCGGGCATTCCTAATTTTACCGAGTTGAAGGAGTTCGACGTATGGCGGATGAGTCCACACACTGCGGAGGAAGAACTAGCATTCTTTCGCGACAAGCCGCTGGACTTCGAGCCGGGTAGCAAATACCAGTACAGCAACTCGAATTATGAGGTTTTGGGCGCGGTTATTGAGAAGGTAAGCGGGCACAAATACGCCGACTTGTTGCGCGAACAAATCTTTGATCCGCTCGGGATGAAGGATACGGGACTTGACACGGACAAACTGATTCTGCCGAAGCGCGCGCAAGGGTATGCGCCCAGCAAGGACGGGCTGGTGCTGGCGCGGTCGGAATCGATGACGGTGCCGTGGGCTGCGGGCTCAATGTACTCAACGACGGGCGACCTGCTCAAGTGGGAGCACGGGCTGTTTGGCGGCAAGGTCCTGTCTGCAGCATCACTGAATGCGATGACGACCCCGGGCAAGGGAGACTATGGCCTGGGCGTGACGATAGCTAAGAGGGGCACGCTCAAAGTGGTGGAGCACGGCGGTGAAATCGAAGGGTTTGACACGAACCTCATGTATGTGCCGGAGAGGCGTATCGCAGTGGCGGTGCTGGCCAATGTGAACGGCTTCGCGCCGGGTACGATGGGCGACCAATTGCTGGATGTGGTGCTGGGCAATCCGGTGACGCTTGCGAACGAGTGGAAAGCAGTGCCGATCACGAAAGATGAGCTGGCAAAATTTGTCGGGGTTTTCGATCTGACTCCGACGTTCTCAGTAACGTTTGAACTCTCAGGAGATAGTCTGACGGAACAGGGAACCGGGCGGCCAGCACTTCCCATGATGTATGTCGGGGTCAAGGACGGCCATCCGCGCTTTTTTTTTCGCGCAGATATATGCCGAGTTCGAGTTTGTGCCGGATGCGGGCGGCATGTATACGTCAATGGTGCTGCACCAGCACGGGCGTGATGCCCTAGCGAAGCGAGATTAAGAACGGCGACCAGTAGCACAGGTAGCGCGCCTAGCGGGAAATTCAGCTAACAACCTGTGCAAATTGCTCACGGCTCATTTGCCATCGGTTGACCTCTTGCTCAAAATTGATAATACCGGGAACAGTCACGTACTTTTTCACGAAAGTGAAACCGACCTTGGCGAGCACGGCGTTGGGTGCAGGATTCAGTGCGTATGGCTCACAGTACAGATCCTGGAGTTCCAGCCGATCGAAGAATAGCTTCAACGATTGCCGCACCAGAGATACCCCAAGACCTTGATAGCGCCGCTCACGGCGCCAAAGGTGCAGATGCATGTAGGCTTCTTTTCCAAAGACAAGTTTGTTCACGTTGCAATGGCCGATGGCTTGACCATGTTGCTGCCAGATCGTGCAATACGATTGGCGAAGCTTCAGCGGTAGCTTGAGCTGGTCGGTGAGCATCTTGAAGAAATCGTCCCAAGACGGGAGTTTGCTCAGGTCCACACCTAATCCGGTCAGATAGGCAGGGTCGGCTTGAGACCAATAGTCGGCGATCAAGGTGACATCGCCTTGTACCAACTCTCGCACCGAAAAGCTCAGGTCGTCCATGGGGCTTTACACTTCAGTAGCCGTTTTCTAGATGTGACTCCAACCTTTATGCCCCATTTCGCAACATGACGGAAGTGCTTGTCTGGGCGGCGAATTGCACCCATTCAATAGTTAGCCAGATCCTTGTTATGCTGATCGATTGTATTTGTTGAATTTCTGTTGGACGGCGGAGGTTGCAAATGAGACCTGATGAACGAGCAATCCGCGAGGTGCACTCTACCTGGACCCACCGGCAGGCTCGAATCAATTGCATCAGCGAGCTGGAAGATGTCGCAGCCGTCGGAGAAGTCGCCTATACGCTGAGCCGGGATTCGTTATCGGTGATCCCGCGCGCCACGGGAGAAGCGACCCACCTCGCCGGTCATCGTATCGCGGTATACCGCAAACAAGCCGGCGGCCGCTGGCTTCTGGCGCGCGATGCCCACACGTTGTCCCCGGCCGCTCAACTCGAGCGATAGGCAGCGAGGACGTCAGTGGATACATCCCGTTGGAAACAATTGGCTTATGGGCATAGCTGCCCCCTCGACGCGCCACGTGCGCCATCAAATGAGCAGTGGGAGTATGTCGCCGCATTGAAAGTTTCGACGCTATACCTCGCAAAGAATCAGACGTATCGGGGGCACTGCCTTCTTATTCTAGATTTACGACACGCCACGCGCCCCGATCAATTGTCCCCTGCGGAATGGGCCAGTTATTGTGCCGACCTGCAAAAGGCGGAGACGGCGATCGTTCGCGCTGTGCAACCGAATCACATCAACATTGCTTCCCTGGGTAATGTGATGCCTCATCTGCATTGGCACATCATTCCCCGTTATCAGACCGACCCGCGCTGGGGCGGCCCCATATGGCCCGAAGAAACAGAGCACACGCTAACCGTGGCCGATGAGGAAGCGCTAAAGGTCATCTTGAGGGAGATGCTCGCCTCCTGATCTTCGTTGGATGGACCGTGATGGATAAGCTGTTAGACGGTGGGGCGCATTGACGGCCCAGCGACCGGCAAACTCCTGTAAAATAGCGCTTCCCGATCTACAGGAGATCACCCCCATGAACGCGATTCGACTTCTGGGCGCCACCGCGGTGGTTGTGCTGTGTGGGCTGCCGCGAGCCGTGCTGGGACTGCCGGTGCCCGATACGCTGCCAATTCCGCACGGCGGTAATCTGATGATCCAGCCGGTGCATCACGCTTCGCTGATGCTCAGCTGGAACGGGAAACGCGTGCTGGTGGACCCCGCGCCGTTGGGATCGGACATCAACGCCGCCATTGGCGAGTTCAAAGTCCTGCCAACCCCGGACGTCGTCCTAATCACGCACATCCATGGGGATCATTTCAACGTGCCGGTGCTGCAAGCGGTCACCGGGCCGAACACCAGGATCATCGCCCCGCAGAATGTTTACGATGCGATGCCTGCGGACCTGAAGGCTGCGACGCACGTGCTCGCCAATGGTGAGAACACAACCGTGGATGAGATTTCAATCGACGCGGTGCCGATGTACAACACCACCCCCGAGCGCTTCCACTTTCATCCCAAGGGCGTCGGCAATGGCTACATCCTCACCATCGGCGGCAAGCGCGTGTACGTTGCCGGAGATACCGAGGAGAGTCCGCCGCTAGCGCATCTGCCTCACATCTACGTCGCCTTCATCCCGATAAATCTGCCCTATACCCAGACCGTGCAGGCGGCGGCCAAGTGGGTGCGGGACTTCCGTCCACAGTACGTGTACCCGTACCACTACCGTAGTATGGACGGCACCTTCGCGGACCTGCAGCAGTTCAAGAAGCTCGTGGGCCATGCCAGCCACGTCGACCTGGGGGCGTGGTATCCGAACGCCCAGAACGCCGGCTGAGGATGGTGCGCGCGGCGTCGGATATAGTGGTGGAGGGCGCGGACACTGAGCCAGGCAGTCTCGACGCGACGTGGGCACGGTGGTCTGTTCTGCGGTCCGAGCGCGCCTCCTCGTCAACGAAGCGCTTCGAATCCGGGATGCGCGGCCGCTTCTTGATCGAACGTTACAGCCTTCGAACAGCCGGCGTCGCGCCCGAGCTCGACGATGACAGCATCGCTGAAATCTGCCTTTGAGTCCCGGTATGTTCGCAGCGCCCGCCAGACGACGTCGGCCCTTTCGAGCATGAGTTGCGGCGCCGTCAGCAGCCCCTCGACGATATCGGCCACCGCAGTACGGGTCGCCCGATAGTTGGAAGAAATGACCCAGACGATTTCTGCAAGAGACACGATCGAGATAAAGCCGCGTGACTCCGCGGACAGTGAACCTTCAATAAGGCGATTCGCAACGGCGGCCTGCTTCTACAAGTCTGCGGCGAAGTAGGTTTCGAACCGAGCCTCGCGGCAGCTCCGTCCAAATGGTCTGCGCGGTAGCGCACAGACGATTTCCGACGACGCTGCTAGCGTTTGCAGAATCGGCTACGCAAGTTCGCGCGCTGCTGGTCGCAGCGGCGCTTGGAGATCACGATGAATGCACCACACTTACCCGCCGTGCGCTACCGAATTACGAAGCCGCTTGATCGGGCGCTAGAATCATCGCGCCAAAACAGTGCACCGATTGCTCACCGAGCTACGCTCACGCTGGCCCCGAATGTGGCAGCTCATAACCTCGCCCATCGAGTCGTCAACAAAGATTCAGTCGCCCCTCGGGGTGACCCGATCCTCACGGAGGCTGGCTTAAGCGGGCCCGCTGCCACAGTGAATCATCGGGATGAGCTGCTGCGGCGTGCCACGGGCACAAATGTTGACGCTGTACCTTCGGTTTAAGTCACTACTGTCGATATCGAAATTATGGGTTCCGCGTCTTCTGTTCGATCCGACTTCGATGCGTTTCTATTCGCGCCGATCGGCGAGGACTTTAGCGATAATGGGATGCAACTCAGTGTCCTCTCAGCGCTGGCAAGACAGGATGTTGATCCTTGGGAGGAAGCTGCTCGCTTAGCATGCTTGCCGAGTGCGGTTGCGACTCAGAAACTGACCTCGTTGATTGCAGCACTGACTAGCGGGCGGTCAACGCGCCTGGACCCCGGAGCGATTGCTGCCCGCTTGAGCGCACTCTTGCCGCGTGGGGCGGGTTCAGATCTCCGGTCTCGCACGGTACTGTCCGGCGTCAGCACGGCGAACAAGCTCTGGCCGGTCAAGTACCTGATCATCTATGTGATCTACATGTTTTTCATGCTGGGTACGCAGTGGCTCATAGCAAACCATCTGGCCGCTGCGCGTCTTGCCAAAGGTGCTGCGCCGATGTCCAGTTCAGTCGTCTTACATGCACCGCCGCAAGACATTGGTCAGCAATAGGATTTCGGTAACCGGAGGACGTTATGATCGACGAAGCGATGCAGCCGAATGTCAGCGACCGCCTCGAGCCGCAGAAAGCGCAGCCGGAAAATGCAGGGCGAGCGAACCCGCAAGTGCAACAGAGTCAGGTTAGTCCGAGGGCTCAGTCGGATCGGTGCGTGGCGCCGGGCCAGGGCCGAAGGCCACTCTTCCGCAGATGAAGAATCACGATTCGGAGGCTAAACCTGGCCTGTCGGCTCAAAGCTATTTGTAAGACACGGATTCAGGTAGTTTCTGAATTTGCCGCTCGTGCTTTGGTCGAACGGCTGTTGCACGATGCGCATCTTACCGTACCGCCGGCGTCTCGACCCGATAGATCGGTTCGTCAACGCACAGACGGCTTCAGATGCAGCACCCATCCTGCGTTGAGTTTTCCTTTGACCGCGAACCTTCAACGAGCGCCGAACATCGTGGTGTCGACCATTCGTGACAAGAGATCACGTATTCGTAACTTGCTGATCAAATAAGCGCGCAATCTTTGGCTCACTCGACCTTCGGTGATCCATCATGCGAGGGCGATTGACCTATGATTCACACAACGGGGCAGAAACACATGCATGAGTACTGATGCAGTGCAAAGGGCGCGGACATCGCCGAGTGGAGCTCGATCGATAATCTTTGTGTCAACACGATACGCACCTTGTCTATGGATGCCGTGCAACAGGCCGCATCCGGCCATCTCGGCATGCCGATGGCCATTACGGTCGACGATATCAAGCGCTTCCGTGAGCTCGGCAGCCGCTGTCCGGGCCATCCTGAATATCATTTGACCACGGGCGTGGAGACGACAACCGGGCCGCTGGGTCAAGGGTGTGCAACGAGCGTCGGTAGGGCGATCGCTCAACGTTGGTTGGCGACGCGCTTTGATCGGCCAAGTTCGCGCTATTCGATTACCACGTCTATACGATATGCGGATCTGGAGACATGATGGAGGGCGTCACGAGTGAAGCGGCCTCGCTCGCCGGTCACCTGATGCTCGGCAATCTGTGTTGGATGTATGACAGCAACCGCATAACGATCGAAGTTCACACGTATCTCGCTTTCGGTGATGATGTTGCGGCACGCTTTCTGGCCTTTCGCCACACTCCCGCCGTGCCGACGCTTATCATCGTGAATAGCCATATCGCCTACGGCGCTCCGCATACCAGCGCTGCGCACAGTGAACCGTCGAAGGAAATGCACCGGCAACTTATTGATTGAATTGCGTCCCGAATTGGCGACGCGAAGCTTGGCCGTTGTGGCAGATCGTCATCGCGTATATTTCTGATTCTGCAAGCTTGAATTGTTACAAGCGGTACTGCTCGCGCCGAAAGTACCACCCCTAATTCGAACGCCATGAGTAAGGAAGCGATGAAGCCCAAGTTACTTGAACGCGAGACAGCGTACACCGGCTACCTGTCGATCGAGCGCCTCAAGATGCAGCTGGCGGATGGCGCGACGGTCTGGCGCGAGGTAGAGCGACACGGCGATGCAGCCGTGGTGCTACCGTACGACGCACAGCGGCGGTGCGCTCTTGTTGTGCGCTTGTTCCGTGCACCGGTTTTCGATACCTGCGGCGAGGGCATTTTGGAGGAGGCCTGCGCAGGTATGGTCGAACACGAGGATGTCGAGGCGGCTGCACGCCGAGAAGCTAGAGAGGAATTGGGCGTAACTCTCAGCTCCCTCGAGCTGGTTGCCCAAGTTTGGTCGAGTCCGGGCGTCTCAACCGAACGACAGTCGCTTTTCCTTGCACCTTACAATGTTGCTGATCGCAAAGGCCCCGGTGGGGGTGTTGCGGGCGAGCACGAGGGGATTACGCCCATCGAACGGCCGCTTGCAGAACTCGCGGTCGCCGTAGATCGGCGATGGATCGCCGACGCTAAACTTGTGACCCTTGTTCTTGCTCTGCAGCTGCGGCGCCCCGAACTGTTCGCGTGAGGTGCAACCTGGTGCGACCCAAACGCGCCGGGCATCGTCGCGGATCTCTATGAGTTAGGAGGTGGCGGGAATCGCGCAAGGCGGTTATAGCGAGCTATTGCCGATCGCTAAGTGGATCCGCAGAATTTCCGCACATCATTTACCGACACCGCATCTGGCGTCCGCCGCAATGCCTGTGCCGTCTGCACAACGGCGTTGAGCGCCCTGGGGATGTGCGGCCAGGCGCCGCGCCGGTATCCGATTCTTGTTTACGGCCCGCTCGATGAGCCTCGCGAGCTGCCGGCGGTAGTTCTCCACCTGCGCCTCGATAGCGGCTATGCGCGTCAATCGTTCCGAGATCTTTGACCGATGGGTATATCACTTCAGTGCGCCAACGCACCGACATTGGTCGCATCGACGCGCAGCGTTTGCAGATCACCACTCGCATGGACAACGGAAATGAATCCCAGCGCGACGATCCTGATGCCCAGCGCAATGGTGGACAGTATGAATCCGTACGGGAACACGCTGGCCCTCGCGCTCGCGGGCAATGAGGTGCTCAGGCCAAATGGTGCGCTCAAGGTGACAGAGCTACCCAAACCTGCGCTCGCACCTGCGGTTGCAGCCTGATGGCCACCACGATGTTACGCAGCACGAAGGATCTGGAAGGCTATGCCATTGAGGCGACCGACGGGATGATCGGTGAGGTGAAGGATGTCTATTTTGATGACGAGAAGTGGGTGGTGCGCTACCTCATCGTTGAGACTGGCAGCTGGCTGGCGAGTCGAAAAGTGCTGATCTCCCCGATCGCGATCGGCAAAGCGGACTGGGCGGCAAGCGTACTTGCCGTGTCGATCACAAAGGATCAAGTGAAGAACAGCCCAGATATCGACACCGACAAGCCGGTGTCGCGACAGCACGAGATGCAATACCTAAACTACTACAGTTATCCCTATTATTTGGGGGGTGCCAGCCTTTGGGGTGGTGGCGCCTACCCGGGCGCGATGCTAATGAATGTCGGCTACGGTGGATGCTACGCCGACTATCTTGAAGGCCAAGCGGATCATGCTCGAGCGGATGAGGATCCTCATCTGCGCAGCGGCAAGGCAGTGATGAAGTATCACATCCGAGCCACTGATGGGGATATCGGTCACGTGGGTGGCCTACTTGTCGATGAGGAAACTTGGGCCGTTCGATATCTGGTGGTGGAGGCAGGCAACTGGTGGCTCGGGCACCAGGTGCTCATCGCACCTCAATGGATCGAGAAGGTTAGCTGGACCGATCGCACGGTCTCGGTCAATGTCACTCGGCAGGCCGTAAAGCACGCTCCGACCTACAACTCATCAGTGGCGCCGAGTCGAGAGCAGGAAATCGATCTTCACCAACACCATGGTCGTGCCGGCTATTGGGCGAATGAGGTGAAGCTTGAGAATCCAGAATTTCACGTCATTACCTCCGCGCCGCAAGGCGTGTCCCACCAAACACGCGACGGCACGATGCCCGACGAACGTCGTGGTATTTGATCAGCTCACGGTCTTTTAAGCACTTCACTACAGGCGCGACAGTGTAACGGTCGTTCACGCGATCGAGTTCTCAACAACGAAGCGACACCATGAATTGCACAAAGATCGCGCCAGTCGTACAACGCCCCACTCCGACCACGTCGATCGTCTCGCTGCTCTACGTGATGGAGAACGGAGCCTCGGCCGAGATCGCAGTTGTCGGCAACGATGGCATCGTGGGCATCTCGCTCTTCATGGGAGGCGAATCCACACCAAGCC
>Ga0302324_100024092_pt1 | contig 11749 bp, 10 predicted proteins | sample Palsa_T0_1_FD_201949 | JGI IMG/M metagenome (GOLD analysis project Ga0302324, IMG submission 201949) | Peat permafrost microbial communities from Stordalen Mire near Abisko, Sweden - Palsa_T0_1 | ecosystem: Environmental > Terrestrial > Soil > Palsa > Peat permafrost | place: Sweden: Abisko... | reverse complement strand
GCGAAGACCACGATGTCACCCCGATCCACCGAGTGGAGGTGGTAGGCCAATTTGTCCACCAGGATCCGGTCGCCGACCTGCAGGGTGGGCTCCATGGAGCCCGAAGGGATGTAGTACGTCTCGACGACGTAGGCCCGCAGGAGCACGGCGATGAGGACGGCCACCACAAGCACCACCGCCGAGTTGCGCAGCGAATGGGAGGCTCCGTGCGCTGCGTGTGCCGCTCTCCCGCGGGTCGACGCATGCGTGGGCACCAGCCCACACCCTAATTACCCTCACCCCCCCGGATCGGCCGCTTTAGGTGCACGGCCGGGCTGCAAAAGCCCAGAAAGGGTCTTTGTACCCCTCGTCAGTGGCTTAGAAGTCGGTCATCATTCCCCCATATGAGGAACGAGCAGGATTTTCGAGCTGATCCGGACGCGAACGGGCGTGCTGTGCCGAACCACCGGGAGGTGGCCGACCCGCGGACCCAGGCCCAGGCTCGGGCGATGGTGGGTGCGGTAGGGGACTCCATCATGGTCAACGCCGACGTCTCGCGGGCGCGTGATCGCCGCCGGGAGACCCGTCTGTGGCGCCTCCTCGCGCTGCTGTGCCTGGTGCTGGCGTGGATGGTCTACCGCCTGGCCACCGGACACGGGCTCTTCCCTTCCATCCCCTTCCCGGCGTCGCTCGACCGCTACATCCCCGCGTTCGGCATCGTCGCACTGCTCGCCGTCGTGATGCTGGCGCCGCTCCTCGGAGCCGGCCGCTCACCCCACATGCTGATCCGCCCCGGTGAGACCCAGGTCGGACTGGACGACGTCGTCGGGATCGATGGGATCAAGGCCGAGGTGGTCCGAACGGTAAACCTCTTCCTGGCCCACCAGATGTTCCGCGATTCCATGGGTGGTTCGTCTCGACGCGGTCTGTTGTTCGAGGGACCGCCGGGAACCGGGAAGACGTTCGTAGCCAAGGCGATGGCCAAGGAGGCGCAGGTGCCGTTCCTCTTCGTCTCGGCGTCGGCCTTCCAATCGATGTACTTCGGGGCGACCAACCGCAAGATCCGCACCTTCTTCAAGCAGTTGCGCAAGTACGCCCGCAAGGAAGGTGGGGCCATCGGCTTCATTGAGGAGATCGACGCCATTGGTGGGGCGCGCCGCGGGCAGGGAACCGGCACCAGCGAAGGCATCGCCGGCGTGGTGAACGAGCTCCTGGTGCAGTTGCAGTCCTTCGACACCCCGTCGCGGGGCCAGCGCTGGTGCAACGCCTGGATCGACATGATCAACCACTACCTGCCTAACGACCGGCACATACCCAAGCGCGCCGTAGTGCCGGCCAACGTCTTGGTGGTCGGTGCCACGAACCGCAGGGACGACCTCGACCCCGCGCTCCTCCGCCCAGGACGGTTCGACCGCTCGATCTACTTCGGACTCCCCGGACGGGCCGCTCGGGGAGACGTCGTCGCCTACTACCTGGGCCGCAAGGCGCACGAGGACGAACTGGACTCCCAGGAGGCCGTCGACCGGATCGCGAGCATGACCTCGGGTTACTCCCCGGCGGCGTTGGAGCGCCTCTTGGACGAGGCGCTGATCATCGCACTGACGCACGGGCGAACGGCGATGACCATGCCCGACGTGGCCGAGGCCAAGCTGCTGGTCGAGCTCGGTGTGACCGACCCGGCGACCTACACCGACGAAGAACGGGTGCGGGTGGCCACCCACGAGGCGGGCCACGCCACGGTCGCCTACTTCCTCGGACGGAGCCGCCAGCTCGACGTGCTCTCGATGGTGAAGCGACGGGACTCGCTCGGCCTGCTGCAGCACTCCGACACCGAGGAGCGGTTCACCCAGCGCCGAGACGAGATGGAGGCCCTCCTCCAGATCTGCATGGGCGGCCTGGTGGCCGAGGAGCGCTGGTTCGACGAGGTCTCGACCGGGCCGGCCGGGGATCTCATTGCCGCCACGACCATCGGAGCGCAGATGATCGGCGCGTGCGGGATGGGCGAGTCGTTGATCTCCATCGCCGCCGCCGGCAACGGCATCCTCAGCGGCGGGCTGGTGGAGAAGGTGCTGGCCGACAGGGACGCCCGCGCCGAGCTCGATGCGCTGCTCGACTCCTCCCGCGCTGCCGCCCGCTTGATCGTCGTCGCACACGGAGCCGTCGTCGAGGCCCTGCGCGACGCGTTGCTCCAGCGCGACGAACTGGTCGGCCCCGAGATCACCGCCGTCATCACCGAGTGCCTCGAGGAGCTGAACCCACCGCGGGTATCGATGACGTTTTGAGCGACACCGCTCAGCCGGTCTGGCGTGGTCTCCCGCCCAATATGCGCAGAACGAGCCGGCGCGCCCGGCCGGGCGTCCGGGCCCGGTCCGCCGCTCGAGCCCGGGCCTCGTGGCCGTTCGAGAGCGGGCCGCCGAGCCGCCAGTGCATGTCCAGGCCGTCGCGGGGATAGCGCACGTAGTGCCCGGCCGGGGGCAACTTCGGCTTCGGCTTGTGCCGCTTTCCCGAGGTGCCCACCGGGTTCAGCGGAGCTCCGCCGGTCCCTCGTCGTCGTCGACCACTTCGGCGTCGATCACGGTGGGATCGTCCCGCGGCGAGTTCGCCGTGCCCGGCCCGAACCCCGGCCCGCCCCCGCGAAAGGTGGCGAAGAACGCCCCGGGTCCCCCCGGTACCTGACCGAAGTTGATCTGCAGCCGCTGCCCCGCCTCGGGCCCGAGCGCATCCCACAGCGGCGCGGCGCGCCGGTGGACGACGGCGTTCTGCACCCCGTAGGTGGCGCTGAGGTACAGCAGGAAGGACGACGCCTCCAGACTGCCTGCGCCGGCGTGCTGGGCCCCGACCCCAGCGATGAAGTGCAGGCCCAAAGAGACGACCCACAGTCCCATGGTGAGCCAGGTTCCCTGGCGCAGCACCCAGTTGTTCGACGTCCAGATCCGCACGGTGAGGGCGCGCACGGCGCCCAGCACGACCGCTCCCACCACGAGGGTGCCGAGGACCCACCCGACGTCGTCCCCCGTGACATGATGCGCGCCGGTGTAACTCAGAACCTGCGCCAGGCCGATCACCCCCAGCACGACAGGAAGTCGCAGGCTCAGGACGCGTGGCACGGGCCGGATCCTGCGTTGCCGGCGGAGAATGTAGAGGGCGACGACGACGTCGAGGAGGATGGAGAAAAACACCGGCTACCACCTTATGGCCGCGTGCGGCGACCCCGGCCGCAGTGATGGCCGCGTGCGGCGAACACGAGACCCGCCGCCCCCTACGTGGACACGCCCTCCAGCGCGAGCAGGGCCCGCTTGATGGGCAGCCCGCCTCCGTAACCGCCGATACCGTCGCCGGCCACCACTCGGTGGCAGGGCACGATGATCGCGATCGGGTTCCTCCCGTTGGCCTGGCCCACGGCGCGGGACCCCTTGGGCCGGCCGACGCGTCGGGCCAGCTCTCCGTAGCTGATCGTCTCGCCGTAGGGGATGCACGCCAGCTCGGCCCACACGTCCTTTTGGAAGTCGGTGCCGGCAAGGCCCAGTGGCACGTCGAAGTCCCGTCGGTCCCGGGCGAAGTACTCCTCGAGCTGGGCGGCGGCGTCCTTGAGCACGGCGGGCGCGCCCGGGCCCGACGGGCGCGGGGCCCTGGCGTCGTTCGGCAGCCACACGCCGGTCAACCTGTCTCCGTCGCTCCCGAGCACGAGAGGTCCGATCGGGGTGTCCATGGGCATGGCGAATGCCGGTGCGAATGCGGGTGTGATCATGCTGCCTCACGATCTTTGCGGGTGAGCGGTCCCTGCGCGCCGGGGAGCGCCCAGAGGTGGACCATGGCGTAGCTCCGCCAGGGACGCCACGTCTCGGCCAGGGCCGACAGTCGGGCGGGGTCGTCGGGGAGTCCGAGTGTCCGGGCCGCACGCCTGATCCCCAGATCGGTGGGCATGAACGCATCGGGGTGGCGCAGGGCGCGCATGGTGACGTACTCGGCCGTCCACGGTCCGATCCCGGGCAGCGCCACCAGTGCGGCGCGCAGTTCGGAGGGCTCCGACCCCGGATCGATGACGACGGTGCCCATGTCGACCGCCCGGGCCAGCGCGACGATGGCGTGGCGCCGGCCGGCCGGCATGGAGAAGGCGGCCGGGTCGTCATCGGCCAGCGCCAAGAGCGAGCACGGGGTGGGAAAGAGGTGGGTGATCCCGCCCATCGGGTCGGGGAGGACGTCTCCCGCCGCGCCCACGAGGCGCCCGGCGACGGTGCGGGCCCCCGACACGGAGACCTGCTGGCCGACGACGGCCCGAACCGCCAGCTCGAACCCGTCGGTGGTCCCGGGCACGCGTCGGCCCGGATCCGCCGTCACCAGGGGACCCAGTAGCGGGTGCGGGCGAAGAGCCTCGAGAACCGCGACGGGATCGGCGTCGAGGTCGAGGAGTTGGCGGCAGCGGGACACGGCGGTGGTCAGATCGCGCAGGTCCGAGAGGTGCAGGTCGCCGACGACGAACGCCGGCCCGTCGGCTCCGCCGTCGGGTGCCGATACCGAGATCACCGCGTGCCCGTGCGGGAGCCGGAGGCTGCGGCGGTACGTGCCGCCGTCGAGCGCCTCCACCCCGGGCACGGCGCGGGCGCCGAGGAAGCCGAGTACCGAACCGGGGCTGAAGGGACGTCGGAAGGGCAGTCGCAGCCTGATTCCCTGGGTGGTGCCGTCGGCCGTGCCGGTGTGCCGGCTCCGACCCGCCGACGCACGCGCCCGCAGTCCGCCTGGGGTGTCGGCAAAGATCTCCTGCACCGTCTCGTTGCACTGGCGGACGCTGGAGAACCCGGCGGCGAAGGCCACGTGCGCGATGGGGAGCTCCGTCGTCTCGAGCAGGATGCGCGCCGTCTGCCCGCGCTGTGCCCGGGCGATGGCGAGCGGTCCCGTGCCGACCTCGGCGCTGATCACCCGCGTGAGGTGGCGCACGCTGTAGCCGAGACGTCGAGCGAGGCCACCAACGCCCTCGCGGTCGACGATGCCGTCCCGGATGAGGCGCATGGCGCGGGCGACGACATCGGCCCGCAGGTTCCACTCCGGCGATCCCGGCGTGGCGTCCGGCCGGCAGCGGAGGCACGCTCGGAATCCGGCCTGCTGTGCCGCGGCGGCCGACGCGTAGAAGCGCACGTTCTCGCGCTTGGGCGTGCGGGCCGGGCAGCTCGGCCGGCAGTAGATCCCGGTCGAGGTGACGCCGATGAAGAAGACCCCGTCGAAGCGGGCGTCCTTGCTGCGCGCCGCCTGGAAACAGCGTTCGGGGTCGTCGATCACCGATGCATCGTGGCACGCCCGGCTCCGCGTTACTGGCGGAAATCGGACATCTTCAACGCCGCGCCGTCATCCGCCCGGTCTGGGCCAGTAGCAGCTGTCGATGCGTCACGGCATCCCCCCACGCGCCGCACAGGGCCCATGTGCGCCTCAGGAAGAGGTGGAGGTCGCACTGCACCGTGTGCCCGACGGCGCCGAACACCTGGAGGGCGGCTCGGCCGGCCAGTTCGGCGGCGTCCGACGCCATGGCCTTGGCCATGGAGGCGTCGCGGGACGCGGTGGGCTGCGCCGTGGCCAACGACCAGGCGGCCCGGTAGGCGGCCGGCCGGGCCAGCTCCAGCCTCACCTTGGCGTCGGCGAGGAGATACCGTGCGGCGCGGAGGTCCCCGAACCCCTGACCGGACCGGTACCGCTCTCGGGCGTGGTCGGCCGCCAGCACCACCAGGCGATCGCCCAGTCCGATGAGGAAAGCGGCCGATCCCGTCGCAGCGCGATCGACCATGAGGCCGACGCTGGCTTCGGCCGCGATGCCGAAGGCCAGCAACGTGTCGGCCGACAGCGGCCAGTGAACCGTGGAGAGGTCGCGGGTGCGATCGAGCGTCGCGGTGGGATGCACCCGGCAGGCCCGGGCGGGCACGGCGTGCAGCTGCCAGCCCGAGTCCGGATCGCGGCAGGCCAGGACGTACACCTCGGCGTCTCGTGCCCCCGCGACACGGGGCGTGCGCAACATGCCGTCGGCCGACACGGTGGTCGGGGAGGTCGGACCCGTCGCTCCGACGTCGATGCCCCCGAGGGCGACGGGCGTGTCCCGAGCGACGAGGTCGTGTAGCGCGCCGGCCGCCGGCTGCGCCGGCGACAGGGCGGCCAGCATCGGTGCCGCCACGCCGGCCGACTCCAGCAGGGGCTCGGGGAGGGCCCACCACCCGGCCTCCTCGAAGATCCCCATCAGGTCCACGGTGTTCAGCCCGAGACCGCCCTCCGCCGTGGGAACGAGCAGCCCGGCCAGGCCCAGGGCGGCCAATGCCCTCCAACGAACAGCCGCCTGGAGCGCCTGCTCTTCCCGGCTGGCACCCCCGAGGTCGCGCAGGGCACGCACGGTGCACTCGACCTCCAGCACGCCGCGTACCGCCCGGCGCAGTTGGAGCTGTTCGTCGCTGAAGGCGAAGTGCACGTCGTTCAGCCTTGTGGAAGGCCGAGCAGGTGATCGGCGACCACGTCGTGGTGGAGCTGGTGCGTACCGGTCTCGATCTGGTCGGCCAGCGCGTCGAGATACCCGTTGAGCCACGGGTCCGGAGAGCCGGAATCGAGGAGCTCGGCCTCTGGGCCCAGGAGGGCCAGCGCGGTCCGGCGGATGGTCACATCGGCCTCGGACCAGAAGATCTCGTTGCAGCTCGCCTCCGGCCCGACGAGCTGCCCGCCGGCCGCCTTGCTGGCGGTCCACAGGGCGTGCAACGCGGTCGCCTGGGCGTTCACCTGCGCCCGGGCGACGGCATCGGCCGCCCAGGCAGGGCTGCCCCGTTGTCGGAAGAGGTCGATGAGTCGAGCGGCCGCCTCGGTGAGGGGCGCCGCGCTCCGCAGGCCCAGGCCGTGCCCGGCGCCCGGCACCGTCGCGGCGATGCTGACGCCAGGGCCACGGTCCACCAGCAGCTGGGAGTCGGGAACCTCGACGTCCTCGAAGAGGATCTCGGCGAGTCCCGCCTCTCCGTCCATCGGGGCGATGGGTCGCACGGTCACCCCGCGGGAGTCCAGGGCGACCAGGAAGCAGGAGAGCCCGCCGCGGCTCTCTGGGTCCCCCTGGCTGCGCAAGATGCAAAAGCACCATTGGGCCACGGCCCCCTGGGCGACCGGGGCTCTCTGGCCGTTGAGGACCCAGCCGTCGCCGCCGGCGTTGCGGACGGCTCGCCAGCGCACATCAGCCAGATCGCCGTGGTTGCCGGGTTCGGGCCAGGCCCCGCACCAGATCTCCTCCCCGGAGGCCATCGGTGGCAGGAAGCGCTCCTTCTGCGCGGCCCGGCCGTGTTCGAGAAGGGCGGCGCCGGCCAGGGAGATGCCGGCCCCGCTGACCCGTCGGGGGGCACGAGCGCGTGCGTACTCCTCCTCGAAGATCAACCACCGCACGATCCCGGCGTCTCGGCCGCCGAACTCGACCGGCCAGTGCACGACGGACCACCGCGCCGCGAACAGGGCCGCTTCCCAGGCCCGGTGGGCGTCGAGGCCGGCCGGGGTGCCGAGTGGGGGGAGCGGTTCGGTCGGGACGTGTGCCGCGAGCCACGCCCGGGCTTCGGCCCGGAACCCCTCCTGGTCCGCATCGAAGGTCAGGTCCATGGCCCTGCGAATCTGGCATACCACCGATGGGATGACAAGGTGATGGGCGTGACACGGTGGGGGCAGTGGGCCCCCATCAGGGCGATCCTCCCTGGCCGGCGCCGGTTTCTGCTCGGCGTCGGCCCGGAAGCCGGCGGCCGACCGGCGCCATCGGGGGATTGAACCCCGGCCGATCGGGGTAGTACCCGGGTTGTACGCGATCGCCTGGTTGCCCGCCCCGGCCACGGACTTCCCGGCGGGACACCACGATGACAGAAGCGAGGAGGGCGGATGCTGGCCACTGAGACGCGGAAGCTAAAGTTCGATGGGGGTACTGTCAGAGGAGTGGATGCATCTATGCCGGCACACGGCGATGATGGTGCAGGCTCAGACGAAGTGCTGAAGGCTCTCGATGAGTTGGATACCGTCCTGAAGGAGAACGCCGAGCGGGAGCGCGCCCTGTTCCAGCGCATCGCCCAGGTACGGGTGGCCCGTGAGAACGGTCAGGAGTGGAAGTCGATCCTGGCCGGTGAGGACGAGCCGAGCACCGTCCAGCTCGTGAGCACGATCCTGCGTCGCCAGTCCGAGGCGAGCGGTTACCTTCGTCGATCACTGGTGGTCGCGCTGAGGGCCGAAGGGCAGAGCATCCCGAGCATCGCCAACCTGTTCGGCGTGACGCACCAGAGGGTGTCGAACCTCCTGCGGCGCGTGGCGCAGGGGACTGAGGTTCCGTCGACGTAGCGACGGGACTGGCGGTCGGGTGGCTGGCTGCATGCGCTGAAACGGGCCCATCCTGAGATCGGATATGTGGCTGGTGGCGCTTAGCTGCTAGACACGTCGAGCGTGAAATTGGCCGTCCCCACCGAGACCCGACCCGGAGAGCGGCGGGTGGCCCTCGTTCCCGATGTGGTCAAGAAGTTGGTGGCCGCGGGTTGGGAGGTCGCCGTCCAGTCCGGTGCGGGCGGCGAGGCCGCCTTCGGCGACGCCGCCTACGTGGCTGCCGGAGCGATGGTCGCCCCCGACGCCGCCGCCGTCCACGATGGGGCGGGCCTGGTGGTAGGGGTGAACGCACCGGGCGAAGAGGGTGCCGCGCTGGTCCCCCGGGGAGCGGCGGTGCTCAGTTTCTTCCAACCGGCACAGTCGGCCGCAACCTTGCGGATCCTGGCCGCCGGGGGAGCCACCGTGTTCAGCTTCGACCTGCTCCCCCGCATCAGCCGGGCGCAGGGGATGGACGCCCTGAGCTCGCAGTCCACGGTGTCGGGCTACCGGGCGGGCCTGGCCGCGGCCGAGCATCTGGGCAAGTTCTTCCCCATGTTCATGACGGCGGCGGGCACCGTCCCCCCGGCCAAGGTCCTGGTCATGGGCGTCGGCGTGGCCGGGTTGCAGTCCATCGCCACCGCCCGCCGTCTCGGTGCCCTGGTCAAGGCCTACGACGTGCGGGCCGCGGCCAAGGAGGAGGCGGAGAGCCTCGGGGCCACCTTCCTCGACCTGGGCGTCTCGGCCGAAGGCGCCGGCGGGTATGCCCGCGAGCTGTCCGAGGAGGAGCTGGACCGCCAGCGGGTCGCCCTGGCCGCCGAGGTGGCCGCCTCCGATGTGGTCATCACCACTGCGGCCGTACCGGGCCGCGCCGCACCCATCCTGGTGACCGAGCAGATGGTCGACGGGATGTCCGAGGGGGCGGTCATCGTTGACATGGCGGCCGATTCGGGAGGCAACTGCGCGCTCACCCGGGCGGGTGCCGTGGTGGACCACCACGGCGTGCACGTCGTGGGCATGGCCAACCCGGCCTCAGGCATGCCCACCCATGCCAGTTTCCTCTACGCCCGCAACGTGGCCAACGTCCTCGGCCTGATGGGGCCGGAGGGCACTCTGGCCCCGGACTGGGAGGACGAGGTCGTGGCCGGCATGTGCGTGCTGCGCGACGGCCGGGCCGTCTCGCCGGCCGCCATCGAGGTCCTCGGGGGCTCCGGGGGAGGGGGTGCCCCGTGATCGTCACCATGATCGCCCACGTGACCGTGACCGTCCATCCCGATAGCACCGGGATCGTCGAGTACCTGACCGTCTTCGTGCTGGCGGCGTTCGTGGGCATAGAGGTCGTCTCGAAGGTGCCGAGCATCCTGCACACCCCCCTCATGTCGGGCTCCAATGCCATCCACGGGATCGTGCTGGTCGGGGCGCTCACCATCATGGGGGAGGCCAGAGGCACGGCCCAGCTGGTCCTCGGCTTCCTCGCCGTGTTCCTGGCCACCTTGAACGTGGTCGGCGGCTTCGTCGTCACCGACCGGATGCTCGAGATGTTCAAGTCCAAACCCCGTGAGCGCGCGCCGGCGCGGAGCGGCGAGGCTGAGGAGCCGGGGGAGCCCACGTGACGACGGCGGCCTCGTTGCCCTTGGCCACCGTCCGGGACCTCGTCTACCTGCTGGCTGTCATCGGCTTCATCCTGGCCCTCAAGGGGCTCGGGTCGCCGCGCTACGCCCGGAGAGGGAACTGGTTGGCGGCCGCGGCGGCCACCGCCGCCATCGCCGTGACCTTCACCCTTCCCTCACTGCGCCACTCGGGACGGAATCTGGCCCTGGCCCTCGTCGCCATGGCGTTGGGAGCCCTGGTCGCCGTCCCCGTGGCCCGGCTGGTGAAGATGACCGCGATGCCCCAACTGGTGGCCATCTTCAATGGTGTCGGCGGCGGGGCGGCCGCCCTCATCTCCATCATGGAGCTGCTGCGGCTCCACTCGGTCGGTCTCAAACCGGCGGTCTACGTGACGGCCGAGGTCCTGCTGGGCGTCCTGATCGGCTCCGTCTCCTTCTCGGGGAGCGCCATCGCCTTCATCAAGCTGCAGGAGCTGATCACCGGGCGGCCCATCACCTACCCGGGGCAGCAGGCCACCAACGCCGTGGTGGCCGTCGCCATCGGGGCGCTCATCGTCGCGGCGCTCGTGAGCGGCAACATCGTGTTCGTCTACGTCCTTTTGGGGCTGGCGCTGGTGCTCGGGGTCATCTTCGTGCTTCCCATCGGGGGGGCCGACGTGCCGGTACTCATCTCTCTCCTCAACTCGTTCACCGGCCTGGCCGTCGCCGCGTCGGGGTTCGTACTGGACAACGACCTCCTCATCGTGGCCGGAACACTGGTCGGCGCGTCGGGCATCATCTTGACCCGCCTGATGAGCGCGGCCATGGGCCGCTCGCTACCGAACATCCTCTTCAGCGCCTTCGGCGCCGTGATCACCGCCACCGGTGGAGAGGAGGGTGACGCCTCCCGCTCCGTGCGCACCGGCACGGCCGAGGACGTCGGTGTCCTCCTGGCCTACGCCCGCAAGGTGGTGATCATCCCCGGGTACGGGCTGGCGGTGGCCCAGGCGCAGCACACGGTGCGCGAGCTGGCCGATGCCCTGAGCGCCCGTGGCGTCGACGTCTTCTTCGCCATCCATCCCGTCGCCGGCCGGATGCCCGGGCACATGAACGTGCTGCTGGCCGAGGCCAACGTGCCCTACGACGACCTCAAGGAGATGGACGAGGCCAACGCGGAGATGTCCAACGCCGACGTGGCCCTCGTCGTCGGAGCGAACGACACGGTCAACCCGGCGGCCAAGACGACGCCCGGCAGCCCCATTTACGGCATGCCGATCATCAACGCCGACGAGGCCGACAACATCATCTTCCTCAAGCGCTCCATGCGGCCCGGGTTCGCCGGCATCGACAACGAGCTGCTCTACGACCCCAAGACGACGATGCTGTTCGGCGACGCCAAGGACACCCTGCAGAAGCTGGTGGCCGCCGTGGCCGACGCCTGAGTCCGGGGGGCCACGCCCGGTTAGCGCGGGGCGATGTCGTCCACCTTGGCCAGGACCGCGGTGCCGGGCTTCCACCGGCCCGCGGCCACGTTGGCGGCGACCTGGGTGGCGTTGGAGGCCCCGGCGATGACCGAGGCCACGGGGGGGTGCGAGAGGAGCCAGGCGAAGGCGAGATCCAAGACGGTGTGCCCCTCGCCGTGCGCCAGGGCGTCCAGGGCGTCCACCGTGGCCAGTTTCTTCTCGTCGCTGAGCTCGCGCTTCCCCCTCTCGCCCCATGAGGCCAGTCGGGTCCCCTCCGGCGCGTCCTGGCCGGCCCGGTACTTGCCGCTCAGGAGCCCGCTGGCCAGGGGGAAGAAGGGCAAGAAGGCGGTCCGGGTGCGCTCGCAGAAGGCCAGGACGTCGTCCTCG
>Ga0302324_100024091_pt1 | contig 11750 bp, 7 predicted proteins | sample Palsa_T0_1_FD_201949 | JGI IMG/M metagenome (GOLD analysis project Ga0302324, IMG submission 201949) | Peat permafrost microbial communities from Stordalen Mire near Abisko, Sweden - Palsa_T0_1 | ecosystem: Environmental > Terrestrial > Soil > Palsa > Peat permafrost | place: Sweden: Abisko... | reverse complement strand
GGCGGCGGCCCGGGCCGCGCTCAAGTCGGTGATCCTGGGCGCCCTCGATGACATGAAGGCGCTGGAGGTGAAGGTGCTCGACGTTCGCGGTTTGACCGACATCGCCGATTACATGGTGATCGCGAGCGGCACCTCCGACCGGCACGTGCGCTCGGTGGCGCAACGCGTGGTCGAGAAGACCAAGGAGGCCGGATACCGGCCGCACGGCTGCGAGGGGCTCAAGGACGGGGACTGGGTGCTGATCGATCTGCACGAGATGATCGTGCACGTCATGCTGCCGCGAGTGCGCGAATTCTATGGGCTCGAGAAGCTGTGGGATATGAGCGCGAAGCGCGTCGTGCGCGCTTAGGCGCGGCACCGCACCGCGCATGAAGTGCCGTCTCATCGCCGCCGGCACGCGATTGCCCGACTGGGTGAACACGGGATTTCGCGAGTATCAGAAGCGCTTGCGCGCGCCGCTCGCCCTCGAGCTCGAGGAGATCCCGATTGCCCCGTCTCGGGCCGGCGAGAATCCGCAGCCGGCGATGGTGCGCGAGGGCGAGCGGATGCTCGCCGCGCTCGGTCCCAAGGATCACGTGGTCGCGCTCGAGATCGCGGGCTCCTTGATGAGCACGAGCGAGCTCAGTGTCTGGTTGAATGCCAAGCTGAGGCAGGCCAAACCCATCGCCCTCTTGATCGGCGGTCCGAACGGCCTCTCGCCGGCATGTCTCGAGCGCGCGAACGAGCGCTGGTCACTGTCGCCGCTCACGCTGCCCCACGCCCTGGTGCGCATTCTGGTCGCCGAGCAGCTTTACCGGGCGATGAGCTTCGCTGCGGGTCACCCATACCACCGCGCGTGAAGGTCGGTATTCTCTGCGCATGGAAGATTTCGTTTACCTCGCCTCCGCGTCACCGCGCCGCCGCCAGCTCCTCTCGCAAATAGGTGTTAATTTTCAAGTACTTAGTGTGGGTGTGGACGAGTCCATCGCGGCCGGAGAGGCTGCCGAGCGCTACGTCTTGCGCCTCGCGCAAGCAAAGGCTGCCGCGGGCCTCACCCGCCGCATCGCCGCCCGGCACGTTCCGGTACTCGGCGCCGATACCGCGGTGGTCGCCGGCGGCGCGATCCTCGGCAAGCCTGCCGATTGCACGGATGCGCAACGCATGCTCGGGCTGTTATCGGCCGGGACGCACGAGGTGCTGACGGCCGTTGCGCTCGCGACCGACGGCGGCGTCCTGTCCCACTTGAGCCGCAGCGAAGTCACGTTCCGCGAGATCACGCCCGCAGAAGCGCGCGACTACTGGAACACGGGCGAGAGCCGCGACAAGGCCGGCGCCTATGCGATTCAAGGATACGGTGCCGTGTTCGTCAGCGGATTGCGCGGCAGCTACTCGGGTGTGATGGGGCTGCCGCTATTCGAGACCGCGCGGCTGCTGCGCGCGGCGGGCGTGCCCTGCTGGAAGGAAGCGGTGACCGATGGGCACTGAGATCCTGATCAACGCAAGCACTCACGAGGCGCGCGCCGCCGTGGTCGAGAGCGGCGTATTGCAGGAGGTGTTCATCGAGCGCCCCGATCGTCGTGGGCTCATCAGCAACATCTACAAGGGGCGGGTATCGCGCGTGCTGCCGGGGATGCAGGCGGCATTCATCGACATCGGCATGGAGCGCACCGCGTTCCTGCATGCCTCCGACATCCTCGACACGCGCGCCACGGGCTTGGGGCTCGAGGCCCCACGCACCGAGAACATCCGCGCACTGGTCGCCGAGGGCAACGAGATCCTGGTCCAGGTGGTGAAGGACCCGCTCGGCACCAAAGGGGCGCGGCTCACGACCTACATCACGTTGCCGTCGCGCTTTCTCGTCTACATGCCCCAGGGCCGCGGCGTCGGCGTTTCGGCGCGCATCGAGAGCGAGATCGAGCGCGAGCGGCTGCGCGGCACCGTCCAGGCGGGTCTCGAGTCGGAGGAGGCCGCCGGCTTCATCGTGCGCACCGCCGCCGAGGACGCGCCGCAGGAGGCGCTGCGGGCCGACATGATCTATTTGCGCAGGCTTTGGGAGTTCGTGCGGCAGAAGGGGTTGCGCACCAGCCCGGGACAGCTCGTGCATGCCGACTTGCCGCTGCACCTGCGCATCCTGCGCGATTTGCTGCGGCCCGACGTGGAGCGGGTGCTGATCGATCAGCCGAACGCGCACCGTGAGATGTGCGAGTTTGCCGCGGCTTTCATCCCGGATGCGTTGCCGAGGATCGAGCTGTACGCCGCGCAGCGTCCGATTTTCGAGCTGCACCACGTCGAGGAGGAAATTCAGAAGGCCCTCGATCGCAAGGTCTCGCTGAAATCGGGCGGCTACCTGATCATCGACCAGACCGAATCGATGACGACCATCGACGTGAACACCGGCGCTTTCGTGGGCCACCGCAATCTGGAAGAGACGATCTTTCGCACAAATCTGGAGGCCGCCGTGACCATTGCACGGCAGCTGCGGCTGCGCAATTTGGGCGGCATCATCATCATCGACTTCATCGACATGGAGGAGCCCGAGCATCGCCGTCAGGTGATCCAGGCGCTGGAGAAAGCGCTCGGCGATGACCACGTGAAGACCAACATCTCTTCGGTCTCCCCGCTCGGGCTGGTGGAGATGACGCGCAAGCGCACGCGCGAAAGTTTGGAACATCTGCTCTGCCAGGCTTGTCCGACGTGCGAGGGCCGGGGGTTCGTCAAGACGGTCGAGACCGTCTGCTATGAGGTCTTTCGCGAGATCATGCGTCAAGCGCGCCAGTTCGAGTGTCGGCAACTGATGGTCCTGGCCCATCAGGACGTGATCGAGCGCCTGCTCGACGAGGAGTCCTCCGCGCTCGGCGAGCTCGAGCTGATCACGGGCGTGCCGATACGATTGCAGACCGAAGCGCTCTACGGCGTCGATCAGTACGACGTCGTCCTCATGTAATGATCTTGCGCCGGACCCTCAAGATACTGCTGCTCGCCGCAGCGGGATGCGTTGCGCTGATGCTGACGCTCATGCTGGCGCTCAAGCTCGCGCTCGACCGCGCGCCCCAGTATCAGGCGCAGATCAAGGACTGGGTGTACCACCGCGCCGGTTATCACATCGCCTTCGCGCACGTCTGGCCGGCATTCCGCTGGTATGGGCCCGAGCTCTATTTCGATCAATTGGAATTGCGCTCGTCCGATGACCGCCGTGTGCTTGCCCGTGCCGCCGGCGGGCGGATCGCGGCGGATATCTGGCAACTGCTGCAGAACGGGAGACTGTTTGCTCTACGGGTCGAGCTCGATGCGCCCACCCTCACGATCGCGCGGCTGGGTCCGAGCCGCTTTGCCCTCGCCTCCGAGATCGTTTGGGGCGGGGAGCCGGGCAGCCTCTCGAAAATCGTGTTGAACGACCTGCCTGCCGGCACGCTGGTGATCCGCCGCGGCGTGGTCGTGCTGCAGGACTGGAACCCGTCGCTGCCGCGGCTCGAGCTGCACGACGTCGATTTCGATGCGACGCGCATCGCGCACTTCGTCTCGGCGAGCCTGTCGGCGCAGCTGCCCGCGCAGCTCGGCGGGCGCCTGCGCATCTCGGGCACCGCCCGCGGCGCCGAGCGCATCGTGGAGCTGTCCTGGAAGGCGCTGGCGAGTGCGAGCGGGATGCAATTTCCCGGCTGGCGTGAGCTGTTGCCCGAGTATTTGACCCGGCTCGATGCGGGCACCGGCGCTTTCCAGGCGCTGGTGAACGGGCGCGGCGCCGACGTCGAGCGTGCGGATCTCCAATTCAGCGCGAGCGGCGTCGTGGTGCGTCTCACCGAGAGCCCCAACGCTGTGCTGGATCAGCTGAGCGGGGCGCTTTCGCTGGCGCACACGGCCGATCGATGGATGCTTACCGGACGGCGGCTGAGTGCGGTATCCGCGGGACGCAAGGACCCCGACAGTGAGTTCGAGGCAAGCTGGCGCGAGAACGAGGCGGGCATGCTCGAGCTGCGCGCCGAGGCGAATTACCTGCGGGCGGAGGCGTTGCTGCCCCTGATGGGACTCATGCCGCAGAAGGACATTCGCGAGCGGCTGAGGGACCTCGCGCCGACAGGCGAGTGGTCGGATATGCGCTTGACGCTGGCGCGCGCCTCCGCGAGCGAGGCGTGGCGCTTCGACGCCCGCGCCAAGTTTCGCGACGTCGGCTTCGCGCCGATCGGCCATGCACCCGGGCTGCGCGGCTTGAGCGGCTCGATCCGGGGCACCGAAGCGGCGGGGCATTTGATCATCGATACGCCTTCCGCGATTTACTATTGGCCCGACCAGTTTCCGGACCCCATCGCGCTGCCGGTGCTCAAGTCGACGCTCTACTGGAGACGAAATCCGCAGGAGCTGCTGCTGGCGACTTCGGATCTCGAGCTGCGCACGCACGGGGCAAGCCTGCACGGCAAGCTCGCGTGGTCGCAACCCGCCGACGGCAGCTCGCCGGTGCTCACGCTGGCGAGCGTCATCGACGACGGCATCGTCGCGGATGCGCCGCTGTACTTTCCTCATCAATTGCTGCCGACCCCCGCGCTGCAATGGCTGGATCGTGCGTTCGTGGCCGGGCATCTGCCCCACGCGACCGCGGTCTTCGCGGGTCCCGTGCGGCACTTTCCATTCCGCGACGGCTCGGGACTCTTTCTCATACGTTTCAACGTCGAGCACGTGACGCTCGATTACCGGCAGGACTGGCCGCGCCTGGAGAATCTCGCGGCGCAGGTCGAGTTCCGCAATCAGGGCATGAGCGCCAAGGTCACGAGTGCACTCGCGGGCTCGGTCAAGGTGGATTCGGCCCAGGTACGGTTCGTCGACTTCAAGAACGGCGAGATGGAAGTGCATGGCGCTGCGCATGGCGATGCCGCCGATGCGCTCGGCTACCTCGCGGCCACGCCGCTCGATGCGCTGGCGGAGAAGGGGTTCTCGAGCGTGCTGGGCACGGGTGCCGTGCGCTGCGACCTGGACCTGTTCTTTCCGTTCAAGCTCTTCGACACGCGGCGCGTGCTGGTGCACGTGGATCTGCAGGATGGGACGTTGAAGCGGCGCGGTGCGAGTGTCGGCGCGACGGATATCAGCGGTGCCGCCGACATCGACGGCGCTCAGGTCGTGCGCGCCGATTTGCACGGGCAGTTACTGGGCGGCCCTTTCCAGATGACGGCACGCCCGCCGCGCAGCCGCGCGACCCTGCGCACCCAGCTGGAATTTCACGGCACGTTGAGCGGCGAGAGTTTGCATGCGGCGCTCGGCTTGCCCGGCGCGGTGGCGATCGGTGGTCAAACGGATTGGCGCGGGGTGTTGCGCATGTCGCCGGAGCCGGCGCGCGAGCGTTTCTTGCACGTCACTTCGAGCCTCGAGGGGCTCGAGCTGGGACTGCCCGCGCCGCTGTACAAAACAGCGGATGCGTCCCTGCCGGCCACGGTGGATGTGCAATGGCCGGCGTCGACGGTGACGCAGGTGCGGGTGACACTCGAGTCCCTGTTGCGCGCCGACGTGACCTTGGATGACAACCCGAGCGGCTTCAAAGTCTCGCGGGCGGCGGTCTGGTTCGGCAGCGGGGAACCGCCCGGGGGCGATGCGGCGGCGTTGACCGTCGGCGGACAGATCCGCGAGCTCGACCTGGCCGGTTGGTTCAAGCTCACCGCGGGTGCCAAGCCGGACAAGCCGCTGTCGTCGTATTTGCACGCGGCGAAATTGACGCTCGGCCGGGTCGATTATCACGGTGCGTCGCTGCGCGACGTGACGCTCGGCCTCACCACGGAGGAAGGCGGCTGGCGCATCGCGTTCGAGGGTCCGAGCGTGAGCGGCCGGATGGCGCTGCCCGGACCGAACGATCCGCAAGCGCCCTGGGACCTCGAGTTCGAGCGGCTGAAATTCGTGGATGCGGCGCCCGCCGATGCGGATCTGCCCGCGGCGGAGAAGCATCCCGGCGCCTTCGAGAAGCAGCCCGCAATCGATCCGCGCGCGCTGCCCGCGGTCCGTTTCCACGCCGCCGAGCTTGCCTGGGGCGACCGGGAGTTCGGCGAGGTGCGGGCCGCGCTCGACAAGCTCGACGACGGCGTGAGCCTCAAGGAGCTGACTGCAACCAGTGCAAGCTACAGCGCGAACGCCACGGGCGTGTGGCGCGTCAGCGGCAGCCGCCTCAAGGGCCTCATCTCGAGCTACGACGTGGGCGAGACCATGAAGCAGCTCGGCTTCGCAGCCGTCCTCGAAGCGAAGAGCGGCAGTTTGGAGTTCGATCTGAACTGGCCCGGCGCCCCGACGGAAGAGGCGTTGTCGGAGGCCGTGGGCCAGGTGCGGGTGTCGCTCGGCAAGGGTCAAATCGTCGGTCTGAAGCCCGGCGCCGGCCGCGTATTGGGGCTGGCGAGCTTCTCCGAGCTGCCGCGGCGCCTGGCGCTCGATTTCAGCGACGTCACCGACAAAGGGTTCGCTTTCGACACCGTCCGCGGGGATTTCGACCTGCGCGACGGCAGCGCCACGACGGATGACGTCGTGGTCAAGGGTCCGGCGGCGGAAATCGGCCTGATCGGGCGAGTCGGCTTGAAAAACAGGGATTACGACCAAACTGCGGTAGTGACGGGCAATGTGAGCAGCACCCTGGCGCTTCCGGCCTTCGCCGCCGGACCGATCGTCGGGGGCGCGGCGCTCTTGTTCACGCAGTTGTTCAAACAGCCGCTTAAGGGCCTGGTACGAGGGTATTATCGAATCACCGGTACCTGGGATAATCCCACCGTCGAGCGGATCAAGAGCGCGGACGCCCCCACGGCGGCCGCGGAGGCACCGAAATTATGAGTACAGTAGCTGCGATTCAAATGACCTCGGGGCACAGCGTCGAGGACAACCTCGAGGCGGCCGGTAAGCTGTTGCGGGAGGCGAAGGAGGCGGGCGCGGAACTCGCCTGCCTGCCCGAGAACTTCTCCTTCATCGGGCTGAAAGATGCCGACAAGCTCGCCGTGGCCGAAGCCGACGGCTCGGGCCCCGTGCAGCAATTCTTGAGCGAGACGGCGCGTGCCCTCGGGCTCTGGATCCTCGGTGGCACCACCGTTATCAAGGGCGACTCGGCGCGGCGGGTGTCGAACACCTCGCTGCTCGTGGACGCCCAAGGCAAGCGGGTCGCGCGCTACGACAAGATTCATCTGTTCGACGTCGCGATTCCGGGCCGCAATGAGCAATACCTCGAGTCGACGCACGTCACCCCGGGCCGCAAGGTGGTGGTCGCGGATACCCCGGTGGGCCGGCTCGGGCTGTCGGTGTGCTACGACATGCGTTTTCCGGAGCTGTATCGCGAACTGGTCGCGCGCGGGGCGCAGTGGCTCGCAATGCCGGCTGCTTTCACGGTGCCGACCGGTCGGGCCCACTGGGAGACTCTGCTGCGAGCCCGCGCCATCGAGAACCTGTGCTACGTGGTGGCGCCGGCGCAGTGGGGCACGCACACGAGCGGCCGCGAAACCTATGGCGACACGTTGATCGTCGATTACTGGGGTCAGGTAGTGTCGCGCCTGCCGAGCGGAATCGGCGTGATCACGGCGCAGTTCGATCTCGCGCGGCTGGCGGAGACGCGGGCGCGATTCCCCGCGCTCGAGAATCGACGGCTCGGCGTGCGCGCCGCTGAGGCGGTGTCCGCATGAGCGCCGTGCCTCTTTTGGACGTGGCGCAGAGGATGATCCTGGAGCCTTCGGGATTGGACGAGAACCGCCTCGCCACCGTGCTCGGCACGGTCATGAGTCGCGGCGTCGACTATGCGGATCTGTACTTTCAGCTGTCGCGAGAGGAGTCGTGGTCGCTCGAGGACGGCATCGTCAAGGACGGCTCGCACAGCATCGAGCAGGGCGTCGGGGTGCGCGCCATCAGCGGCGAGAAAACGGGATTCGCGTACACCGATGAGGTGCTTTTGCCGGCGCTGGTCGAGGCCTCCGATGCGGCGCGGGCCATCGCCCGGAGCGGTGCAAGCAACGCCGTCAAGACTTGGCAGCGCCCGCCGACGCACCGCCTGTATCTGCCCATCGATCCCTTGGAGGCGGTGCGCGATGAGGACAAGGTCGAGTGGTTGATGCGCATCGATCGTGAGACGCGGCGCATCGATCCGCGCGTGAAGCAGGTCATGGCCTCGCTCGCAGCGGTGCACGAGGTCATCTTGATCGCCTCGAGCGACGGCACCTTGACCGCCGACGTGCGGCCGCTGGTGCGGGTCAATGTCTCGGTGATCGTCGAGCAGAATGGACGCCGCGAGCAGGGTTACAGCGGCGGCGGCGGCCGCTTCGGCCTGAACGAGCTTCTCCAGGGTGACGGCCCGTTCGCGCACGCCCGCGAGGCGGTGCGACAGGCGCTCGTGAACCTCGAGGCGGTGGCGGCACCGGCCGGATCCATGCCGGTTGTGCTGGGTGCCGGCTGGCCGGGCATTCTCCTGCACGAAGCCATCGGCCACGGCCTGGAGGGTGACTTCAACCGTAAGGGGACCTCGGCCTTTTCGAACCGCATCGGCGACAAGGTGGCCGCGGACGAGATCACGGTGGTCGACGACGGCACGCTCGACCGGCGCCGCGGTTCTCTGAACGTCGACGACGAGGGAACGCCCACACAGTGCACCGTGCTCATCGAGAACGGCGTGCTCAAGGGATACATTCAGGACAAGCTCAATGCGCGCCTCATGGGCATGGCGCCGACCGGCAACGGCCGGCGCGAGTCGTTCGCGCACATGACTTTGCCGCGCATGACCAACACCTACATGCGCGCCGGTTCCCGGGCGCCCGAGGAGATCATCGCCTCGGTCGAGCGCGGGCTGTACGCGGTGAATTTCGGCGGCGGTCAGGTGGACATCACGTCGGGCAAATTCGTGTTCTCGGCGAGCGAGGCTTACTTGATCGAGAACGGCAAGATCGGTGCGCCGGTGAAGGGCGCGACCCTGATCGGCAATGGTCCCGACGTGCTGACGCGAGTCAGCATGGTGGGCAACGACATGAAGCTCGACGGCGGCGTCGGTACCTGCGGCAAGGAGGGCCAATCGGTGCCGGTGGGCGTCGGCCAGCCAACGCTGCGGATCGATGCTCTGACGGTCGGCGGCACGGGTTGACGGAGACATTGTCGATGAAGAATTTCCGCGTTTTCGCGGCGGCCCTGTGCCTGATCATCGGCTGCGCCGCGGCGGCGGGTGATTCTTCCGGCCCCGGCAGTGCCGCCGCCCGACTCGGGTTTCCGCCCGACGTGCAGGCGGCCATGGCGAGCATCGATCCGGAGCGGATTCGGGCGCACGTGAAATTTCTCGCCGACGATCTGCTCGAGGGTCGCGGCACCGGTACGCGCGGTGGTGACATCGCAGCGCGCTACATCGCTTCGCAATTCGAGCTCTTCGGGCTGAAGCCCGCCGGGGACGACGGCGGCTATTTGCAACGTGTCGATTTCGAGGGCGTGCAGACTTTGCCCGCGAGCTCGGCGTCGCTCATGCCGGCGCAAGGCGCGCCCATGGACCTCAGGCTCGGCGAGGATTACGTCATCACCAACCAGACGCAGACCGAGGGCGTCGACCTCGATGCGCCGGTGGTGTTCGTCGGCTACGGAATCGAGGCGCCCGAGTACGGCTGGAACGATTTCAAGGGCGTCGACGTGCGCGGCAAGGTCGTGCTGGTCATCGTCAACGAGCCGCCGTCGAGCGATCCGAAGTTCTTTGCCGGCGATGCCATGACCTATTACGGACGCTGGACCTATAAGTTCGAAGAAGCGGCGCGCAAGGGCGCAATCGGCGCCCTCATCATTCACCGCACCGATCTTGCGAGCTACGGCTGGAGCGTGGTGAAGAGCTCTTGGAGCAACGAGCAGGTGTATCTGGCGAACGATCACGACCCGAAGCTCGAGGCGGCGGCATGGATCCAGCTCGACGTGGCGCGGCGGTTGTTCGCCGCGTCCGGCCTCGACCTCGCCCGCATGATCGAGGCCGCGGGGACGCGCAAGTTCAAAGCGCGGGCGCTGCCGGTGCGGTTCAAGGCGCACATCGAGAGCCGGGTGCGCGCCTTCGTCTCCTACAATGTGCTCGGGTTGCTGCCGGGCACCGATCCCGGACCCGCCGCGCAGGCGGTGATGTACACCGCTCATTACGATCACCTCGGCATCAATCCCGCGCTTCCCGGCGACAAGATCTACAACGGCGCCGTGGACAACGGCACGGGCTGCGGGATTGTGCTCGAGCTCGCTCACGCCTTCAGCCGGTCGGCCGCCCGGCCGCCGCACCCGGTGCTGTTCGCGTCCGTCACCGCGGAGGAAAAGGGCCTGCTCGGCTCGAACTATCTCGGCAAGCATCTGCCGATCCCGGCGTCGCAAATCGCACTCGACCTGAATTTCGACGCGGTCCCGCCCATCGGCATGCCGGAGTCGGTGAACGTCACGGGTGCCGAACGCACGACGTTCTTTCCCGTCGTGCAGAGGACCGCGGCTGCCTTCGGCTTCGACATCCAGCCCGATGCCGAGCCCGGCGCCGGCCACTACTACCGGTCGGATCATTTCAGCCTCGCGCGTGCCGGCGTGCCCTCGTTCTCCATCAACACCGCGCTCAAGTTCGCCGGTCACCCACCCGAATGGGGCAAGGCCCAGCGCGAGGAGTACACCGCCAAGCGCTACCATCAGCCGAGCGATGAATACACGCCGGATATGGATTTCGCCTCGAATGCAGCGCTCGCCAAATTCGGCTTTGCGCTCGGTTGGCAGGCGCTCACCGCCGACCAAATCGTGACTTTCGTGCCGGGCGATGAGTTCGAGGTGAAGCGCCAGGCACGTTAGTCGATCTCGCGGGTGGTGCATGCAATTCGAAGAGTGGATCGAGCAGGCGTACTCGCTGGGGGCGAGTGACCTGCATCTCGAGGCCGATACGCCCATCGTCGCGCGGATTCGCGGCGAGCTGCAGACGGTCGGCGCGCACGTGTCGGGCGCAACGCTCGAACAGGTGGCGCGCGACCTGCTCGGCGAGCAGTGGCCGCAGTTCCTCGAGCGGGGCTCGGCGGACCATTCCGAATCCGTCGGCGGGATTCGGCTGCGGGTAAATTTCTTTCGGACCGTGCGCGGGATCGCGGCGGCGATCCGGCTGCTGGCGCCGAGCGTCAAGGACCTGCGCGTGTGCAACCTGCACAGGGATTTGCGCAAGTTCGTCGAGGCCACGAGCGGTCTAGTGATCATCTCGGGGCCCACCGGATCCGGCAAATCGACGACGCTGGCCGCGCTCATCGAGGAACTCAACGCGACTCGCGCCCGGCATATCGTCACGCTGGAAAGCCCCATCGAGTACCTGTTCGCGAACCGCCAGTCCTTCATCCGCCAGCGTGAGATCCCGACCCACTCGCCGAGCTTCGAGCAGGGGATCGTCGATGCCCTGCGCGAGAATCCCGACGTGCTGGTGATCAGCGAGATGCGCACGCCCGAGGTCATGCGGCTCACGCTCAATGCCGCGGAGACCGGCCACCTCGTGCTCGCGACCATGCATTCGTCGAACTGCGCCGAAGCCTTGTCGCGCCTGTGCATGTCGTTCCCGTCGGACATTCAGGCGAGCGTGCGCGCACAGCTTGCCGATTGCCTGGTGGCCGTGTGCTGCCAGCGCCTCGAGTTCCTGAGCACGGCGCGCCTGCACGTGCCTCGCTGCGAGATCCTGCTGCCGACCTCCGGCGCCCGCGGCACCATCCGCAGCGGCAACTTCAGCCAGATCGTCACGGTGCTGCAGTCGGGCGGCGAGGAAGGCATGTGGACCTTCGATCGCTATCAGCGCTGGATGGAGCAGGTGACCGACTGGGTGCGTC
>Ga0302324_100024090_pt1 | contig 11750 bp, 7 predicted proteins | sample Palsa_T0_1_FD_201949 | JGI IMG/M metagenome (GOLD analysis project Ga0302324, IMG submission 201949) | Peat permafrost microbial communities from Stordalen Mire near Abisko, Sweden - Palsa_T0_1 | ecosystem: Environmental > Terrestrial > Soil > Palsa > Peat permafrost | place: Sweden: Abisko... | reverse complement strand
CGCGAAGTCTCCACCCACCTCTCCGCAGAGTCTCCGTCTCGGGACTCTACGGCATCGGCACCCGTTATCAAGTAATTCTCCGCGAAGTCTCCACCCACCTCTCCGCAGAGTCTACGTCTCGGGACTCTGCGGCACCGGCACCCATTATCAAGTAATTCTCCGCAAAGGCTTCGCCTTGGGACTCCGCAGCCCCTTCTCCGCAGAGTCTCCGTCTCGGGACTCTGCAGCACCGGCACCCATTATCAAGTTCTACCCAGGCCTCGTCAAATCAATATCTTCCAGCTCTGAGTAACTTGTTACAGGATATTCCCCTTGCTCACCGGTGAGATAGAATTTCGCTGAACTGTGTTTATACTGTGCCGGCTCCGCTACAAGACTCCATGATCCTCGGCAAGGATTTTCATGAATATAATTCATTTTCTGCTCGATGAATCTATCACTCTTGCACTCCTTCCAGTCAAACGATGGCTCAAAGACTTGATGCAACTTGCCTCTTTTCCATTCCGTCATATTGACCAGCGACCCCAATTCGTGAAGAACTTCAGTTCTGCTCCGGTGTCTGAGCCTGCCGACAATCTCATAGGCCATAAAACGCTTACCAGTGCCTATGATGGAGTTGATGGATTGACCCCGGGTGTTTCTAAAAGCGATAAGAGAATGAAGATGGTTAGGCATCACGTAGCCAGTTAAATAGTGTCCTTTGCTTTTCAAGTTATCAAACCACTTATATACTAAATCATACCCTTCTGTTTCTGCAAATAAATGCATCCATCGTGCACACGTAATTGTGACAAAGTATATTCCTTCGTATTCAGTAATCAATCTTCTTACGCTCATAATTTCATAATGTCAGCCGCAGAGTCCCGAGGCGGTGACTCTGCGGAGAACGAATTTGTAAATATGGTTTCGAAGCGGTTACTATTTGTGCAGGATTACAATTCCGTCAGGAAAATTGGATAGCCGCAGCCGCAGAGTGAGACAGCCGCAGAGTCCCGAAGCGGAGACTCTGCGGGGAAGAAAAGAAGATTAGAGACTGCGAAGCCGCAGAGTCCCGGGGCGGAGACTCCGTAGAGAGAGTGAGATTGCCGCAGAGTCCCCTGCCTGCAAGAGAGCGAGATAGCCGCAGAGTCCCGAAGCGGAGACTCTGCGAGGAAGGGAAAGGCGGTGACTCTGCGGAGAAAGAGTGTAAACCTGCTTGTTCGTTGATGTTTCCTATCGCAGCCACGCAGATAAAACTTTGGTAAATTAGTTCATCAGGACTTGACTTTCAACATAGAAAAGTCCCCTGCCGACGCTGAAACTTTGGCAGGCAGGCGAGGGGGTGGATACTGCGGAGAAGGAGAGTGAGACAGCCGCAGAGTCCCGAGACGGTGACTCTGCAGGGAAGAAATTTCATCACGAACCCGCGTAGCCCCGAGACGGCGACTCTGCTGAGAATTTCACTTATGCCTCCCCGTATCGTTCTCTAGCCACCCTCCCTTGAACCCCGCCTTCTTTAATCCATCCCGGATGTATGGACTCTTCTTCATAATATTCCACACCAGGCCGGTTCTGTAATTTTCAAGCTGAATCAATATCGGACCCTGATCAATGCCGAGGTAATCCTTGTCGAACCAACCTTGCGTTCCGTTTTTATAGATGATGCTAAGATTAAACGCATCTTTAAATCCGTACTGTCCATAAAGCTTGTCCTTCATTTTCCATTTCATATCCCGCAATGCCGTGATGCATTCGTCGGGGACAAAAGGAATTGAGCCTCCGGCCGCCGTCGGAGCAATCGTACCGTCATCATTGTGATAAAATCGGGCCGCGCCCCGGGCACTGTATCCCTCAAAACTAATATTCGGATTTACCTTGCCCTCATTTCCAGGACCATCACAGGCCGTCAGGCCCCAAAAGGTATCGCTGTAGCCGACAAAACCTATCGCATTTTTTATGCAATAGGTACGATTGGCCAATGTAGCACGCCGGGAATTCTCAAAATAATCTATTCCTTTTTCAGCCATGTAGGAGTCTTTAATACCCCGGAAATCGATAAACATCTGTGAATACTGATGACCAAACAAGGGTCCGAAATTAACGTAATCAAAACCCTGATAGTTGGCCCACTGGTAGGTCTTGGTCCAGGCTTGCCAACTGCCCGGGGAAACCGGGTGAGTGGGTGAAGCAATCGCCATGATGTAAAGAACCATCGCTTCATTATACCCCCTCCACTGGGCATCCAGAAAGTTTCGTTCGGGGTGCCACCCCATGCTCATGGTCTCTTTTCCATTCATCGCCCATTCCCAGTCGACCGCGCGATACAATGAATCGGAGATGGCGCGAATGGATTTCTCCGTTTCACTGTTCCCGTCAAAATAAGTCTGACAAGAAAGTATGCCGGCCATCAACAAGCCAGTGTCGATAGTAGAAAGCTCGACTTGTCTAAACCGTAAACCGGTTTTCGGGTCAATGAAGTGATAAAAAAAACCTTTGTAGCCCGTCACGCCGGATTCCTGATTGCCTTTCGGCGCCTTGGAAAAAAAAGTCAGTGTTTTCAACGTCCGTTCCGCAGCTTGTTCCCGTGTAACATACTTTCGTTCAACGCCGATAAGATACGAGGTCAAGCCAAACCCGGTGGCGGCGATGCTGGAGAAAGAGGGAGTCGGCCAGCGGTCGGGTTGATTGCCATTGGATGGCTCGGCCAGTTCCCAGAAAAAATTAAAAGTATCACGCGACAGCGAATCGAGGAACGCCCCTGTTTGCCGGGGGGTTGCTTTTGTGGTCGCGGTGACAACAAAAAATTGTTGCGAAGTTTTTCTTTCTCCACAGCATAGAAGGAGAATTAAGACAAATGAGCCGGAAAGTTTCAATTGTTTCACTGGAGTTCTGGTTTAGTTCGTTGAATCCATTGGTTCGCTACATCCGCAGAGTCCCTTGCCTGCGCTGAAGAGGCGAGGCGGAGATGAGAGTAGCCGCAGAGTCCCGAGGCGGAGACTCTGCGGAGAAGGTGGCAGTTTCAATTGTTTCACGAGTATTCTGATTTACAATTTTTCATAATCAGACCAGAAATTAAAAATAATTCTGCACACTATTTTATATTTTATTTCAAGGGTAAATTTTTGATGGGAAAATGACTTCTGAGAAAGTTGGCAGTCCAAAACCTCGAGATCAGATATTATTCCGTTTACCAGAAAGTCAACTCTTCTTGTTCCAACCTGCTCATCGCGATAGAATATGGCATTTCAAATTCACGGCTCGATTCTATTCCCTGAATTTTTCATCTCGACGTCCAGCGCCCTTTGATACACCACATCCTGAAAGCCATTCCCAAGAGCCTTGTGAACAGCCATAGCACATCCTACACTCTTCGAAGTCAGTTCCGAATATTTATAGGCCAAGTTTATCATGTCCGGAAGAAAATAAGAAAAGCATTAAGAGTCAATTTTATTTTCCAGACCAAATTATCGCCGCTTTGAGCTTTTTATTTTATGAGCTTAGACTGTCCCTCATAGCAATCACATAAAATCAAATAAATCATAGTTCAGACTTAATATACGCCTGAATTTTCAATGAATCTCCTCGCTGTACCATCCGTTTCATTATCTTCGAACACTTTATTTGATCCGTGAAGCATTATTGCGCATTGTTTTTCTCATTTATCTGCTTGGTTCAAGCCAGGGCTCAGTCACCCGGCAAGAGCACCTATTGCAACCCCATGGACATCGACTATAAATATAACTTTGAACAACTCAACGACAGTATTTCTTACCGGTCAGGAGCTGACCCGGTAATCATCAACCATAAAGGGGAATATTATTTATTTGTTACCATCTCCGGAGGATGGTGGCACTCCAAAGATCTTCTGCAATGGGATTTTGTGGTACCCAACAAATGGCCGATGGAAGACATGTGCGCTCCGGCCGCCGTATCGGTCAGCGATACACTTTATTTGTTTCAATCCACTTTTCAACAACGACCTCTGTTCTACACAACCACACCTGAAAATGGAAAATTATATTTCTACAACCGCTGGCTGCCGCAATTGCCGAAGGACGTTGGCCCATGGGATCCGGACCTGTTTTACGATGAGGCCAAAGACAAATGGTATATGTACTGGGGGTCGTCCAATATTTATCCGATTTTCGGCGCGGAACTCGACAAGCAGAGAAAGCTTACTTATAAAAACAGGAATGGATACAAGGAATTGATACGACTTCATCCCGATCAACACGGCTGGGAGAGATTCGGCCGCGACCATCGCGACACGCTGCGGCCCTATATCGAAGGAGCGTGGATGACAAAATACAAAAACAAATATTACCTCCAATACAGCGCACCGGGCACCGAGTACAATGTGTATGCCAACGGAACCTATGTCGGGGATGATCCGTTAGGACCTTTTACCTACGCACCCTATAATCCCGTCTCCTACAAACCCGGTGGATTCGCTACCGGTGCCGGACATGGCAATACGTTTCAGGATAACTATGGCAATTACTGGAATACCGGTACTCCCTGGGTTGCAGTAAATTGGAACTTTGAACGACGAATCGCCATGTTCCCGGCAGGATTTGACGTCGATGGACAACTATTTTCCGACACTCGTTTTGGCGATTTCCCTCATTACTTACCTACAAAAAAATGGTCAGCGAGCCGCGAATTATTTGCCGGATGGATGCTCCTGTCCTATAAAAAACCATGCTCATCATCTTCGGTAAAAGATAATTTTGAACCTAATCGTGTCGCGGATGAAAATCCCCGTACCTACTGGGTGGCCTCGACGAATACTTCAAATGAATGGCTCAGCATCGACCTTCAGGAAGAATGCACCCTTCGCGCTATTCAGGTTAACTATACGGACTACAAGTCAGGAATTTATGAAAGCGATGCGAGCGTGTACACGCAATTTAAACTCTATTCCTCGTCTGACTCTAAAACATGGCAATTGATCGCCGACCTGACAACCGAAAAGCGTCGTGACAGACCCAATGCCTATGTTGAATTGACGACGCCGACAAAAGCACGGTATGTAAAATATGTGCATGGTTACGTGGCGTCATCTCATCTTGCCATAAGTGATATTCGCGTTTTTGGAACCGGCGCTGGCCAAGCCCCGAAAACTCCGGACGGTTTCACAATTCGGCGCGACGCCGATACTCGCAATGCATTTATTTCATGGAATAAAGTTTCGGATGCCGTGGGGTACAACATCTTGTGGGGTATTAAAAAAGATAAGTTATACGAAACGTATCAGGTTTTTGCCGACCAGAAAACTTCGCTGGAGCTGCGTGCGTTGAACGTCGGTCAGGAGTATTACTTCGCCATTGAGGCGTTTAATCAAAATGGAGTCTCCTTAATGAGTGAGGTTAGCGCCATCCGTTAATCCCACTTATCATAAATATTAGTCAATCACGTTAACATCCTCCAGCATCGTCTCCGGTTGTTCAGTATAATGAGAGTAGCCGCAGAGTCCCGAAGCGGAGACTCTGCGGAGAAGGCGATGGGGTCTCCTTAATGAGTGAGGTTAGCGCCATCCACTAATCCCACTTATCATAAATATTAGTCAATCACATTAATACAAGATCCAGCAGCGTCTCCTGTCGTCCATAGTGAGAGTAGCCGCAGAGCCCCGAGGCGGAGACTCTGCGGAGAAGGAATACAATCCACTGAAAACCTTTTCCCCTTCCGTTTTTTCAGAAGCTTTCTCTATTGAGGTGGCTGCTCGGCGAGGTAAAGGGCCGTGACTTGACTACTGGTTAGCGCCATACGAAATATCCGCATGTCGTCTATGGCCCCAATGAACGTGTTAAGGGCAGTCGAGTAATTATACGTACTCGGCAACGTGTTGATTCGGCTGCAATAATATCCAATGGCTAATTTTGGATCTAATCCTGTGGTATCACTCAGGTTCAGCGCCATGCCCTTTAACCCATGATTCGTACCACCCAGGATCCAGTATTCAATCATTTTTCCGTCCACATAAAAAGTCTTCGTAGACGACCCTGAATCATACGTCATAACAAACTGATGCCACCCATCGATCAACAGGGTAAAGACTCCTTTCGACGATGTGGTGACCGCCGTATCATTCGTCACTGAATTCGCGTTGTAACTATTGATTGACGTTCGGGCCGTCGAAGTTGCCCGGTACTTTTGAAGAACGGTGTCTTGCGCGATTCTTCCGCCGAATCCAAATCGTCGCGGGTCGGGGTACACCCGGTTAGACGAGGCGAAGGTGATCACTCCCGGTTCCGTAGAAATGGTTGTGTCGCCGCCGATTTCAAAATAATATCCATTGCTGGCACTCATTCCTAAAATGCCGCGGCCGCCAAGCCCGTAATCAACGTCAATAATATTGATCCAAACGCTAAGGGTCATACTGGGAGGAATTAAATTTCCTCCGGCCAGTTCAACGATATCACCGGTTCCGCCTGCCAAGGCGCCCTGGAAATAACCTGCGTCATTCGCTACGCCATACCGATCAGTGGTATAGCTCAACTGGGCATACGTCGGCGCGGCATTTCCGGTCAGGTCCACAATATTTCCATTAAACTGCAGATACAAGACCTGATACGGTAACGTTTCCGCAGGGGGTGTGTCGATCCCTATTCCGATGGTTGTGAAACTAATGTCCGTCTCAGCCAATGAAAGTCCTCCGGTGGATCTCAAGTGAGGGTTAAGGCTAAGCGTAAGGTAAGCACCGGAAAGGAGACCCGCCGTGGCCGTCGGAACAATAGAGAGTGTGTTGGCCGTCACGACGTAGGTAATAGGAATATGACTTGTATCGTGTTTTAATGTAACGCTGTATTGGCTGACCGTGGTATAATCTACGTTCGCCGAAAAAACGGCCGTGATATTAAAATCAATAGGTACATTAACTGCATTGCCTGTTAGCAGATTGGACGTGCCGGCGGTCAGACCGGTCAGCGTAAAAGTCGTCGGAGTAGACGACGATTCTTCTTTTTTACACCCCGCCAAAGTGATGATCATCCCTAAACAGGATGTGATAAAAATTCTATACATTTTTTTATTCCAGTCAAAAGTAATACACTATCGCCAGAATGAACTTAATTCTGCGCAAGTATCAAATAGCCTGCCAAAGAAGAGAGTCGTCGACTCTGGAGACAAGGTTTGTTTGTTGGCGAAAAGGTGAATGCCTGATCCCTGCCATAGGAATTGGATGGCGAGTGGCGCATTATAAGTTGTGAGGGTGACTATCGCGATTGGAGCGTTAGCATGAGTGCCCCGCGAGAGACTGAAATAAAGGTAATGCCCCTCATTAGGGCTTTTTCTTCTTTGCCTGCTTCTTCTGATTGTCGGCTTGCACCATTTTCTTGTACCCACCCTTCAATTCTTTTTGGACCTCTTGAATTTTTCTCTCCATTGGCAATTCTTCGGGGGACTTTCCTGTGTTTTTCAATATAATTTCACGCACCGATTTTCCGACTGCTTGGTGTGTGCTTTCCAAATTGACTTGACCCCTTATATTGTGATTCTTAATGCGTTCTTCAGTTTGAGTAATCCTGAATAAATTGGCAGCAAGTTCTGTTCTCCCCATCCTATCTTGTAAATCCTTGCTTTGCCAATTTTGCATATTATATAATCCCATATACCCGGCGTTCGCGAATCTACCAAAGTCAGTTACTCCGGCTCTTGATGCCACAGACATCAGGGACTTATTGCCCTCCTTGATTTCGTCGCGGATAGTTAACCTTTCAAATTCATCCGATTTTTGAACAAGGATTTCAAACTTGCGAGTTTGTTCAATAAAATATATTTGTGCTTTAGCTACCTCCGGCTTCTTGGAGTCTGCATTCATTGCAGTTAGGTAGCATCCAAATCGACTTAATTTATAATCTTCAATCCCCTCCCTATCAACCCTGGTAAAGTTATCAAAGCAATCAATATTTAATGAAATACACGCCTTCATTGCCCGGTCAATTGCTTTTTTAAAAGCACTAATCTCACTATACCCAAGCATGGCCATCAAGTCAGATGCCCACCAATAGGTTAGACCATTCTCGTTTCTGAAATCTTCAAAATCCGGAGTATTTTCTATGGGTTGCACAGTGTCGGACATCAATCCAAAGATAAATAAAAAAGGGCTTGTTCAGCACCTTTTTTCGTCAGGTCTCAAGCCCTGGGGAGAATAGACACTTTCGAACGCCTATCCTTCGTCCATAAAATGGCTCAGATGCTGGTAAGCGGCTTCGGCAAAATTCGGAATTTGGGTCAGGTCGGCGTCCCACAGGTCGGCATTTTTGCATATTTCAGACACTGCTCCTTTCAACTCCCTGGCTTGCCACAGTTCATGAAAATATTCGGCCTGCTGATCCCGGATAAGATAGTGCTCTGCTTTTCTCCGGCCATAAAATTGACCGTCCTTTTTCTCAGATTTCATGAATAGCAGATAGGCGGCAAAGCCTTTAGCCATAAGGTCCGGAACTTTTCCGAACTTCTCCAGATACCGGAACAGTGTTGGAATGTTCCGCATTTTCATCTTCGCCGTTGACTGCACGGTGATATCCAACAGCCGGTGTTCGATAAACGGATTGCGAAAGCGGTCCAGAACAGATCGCCCAAATTCGGTATTGCTCGCAGCCGTTCCCGATGAGATCGTTGGCAGGATCTCAGTCAGCATTACTTTTTCAAGGAACGTACTCATCTCTTCATTTTCCATGCATTGGTGTACGGTGTCAAAACCTTTCAAAAAGCCCATGCAAGCGCCGATCGAATGCGTGCCATTGAGCAGTCGCAATTTCCGTTCGCTGTAGTCATCAATATTTTCGGCAACAATTACACCTTCGTCGGCTTCGGCAAAGGACAGAATATTTCTTACCCGTTCATTTCCCTGAATCGCCCAGAGCCGGTAAGGTTCGGTTTGGATAGCCATGGGATCGGACGCGGTCAGAGGGGAGGGCGAAGGTCGGGTTACGATGCGGTCGACCAATGAATTGCAAAAGAGTATTTTCTCGCTCAGCCACTCATAGAACCCGGCTTCCAGCGCATTGAAGTCGGCAAGGTGATGAACAATCTCTTTCAATGTATTCCCGTTGCGGGGAATAAGTTCCGTTGGAATAACTACGGTTATCGGGCTTCGCATTCCCAGTTTTTTAAAGCGTTCATACAGGAAGGCGGTAAGTTTGGCAGGAAAGGAAATCGGAGGAGATTGGAAGATGGATTCTGCTCTAAACAGAATACCTACTTCCGTAGTATTGGAAATGATGATTTGAAGGTTTGGGTTCTGCGCTTCATTGACTATTTCCGGCCAATGATCATTCGCCGATCGTATTCTTGAAATGGCGATGTTGATGAATTCTTCTTCTATTTTCTTCTTATGTATAATCCCACGAACGAAGGTCGTGAAGGTTGTATTTTGACTTGCAAAATCGGAGATCCCGACTTGGGTGGATTTTACGACCAGAATTCTGCCGTTAAAAATTCCTTGCTTGTTTGCTTTATCGATAAAGTAGTCCGGCAGGCCCCGCAATAAAATGCCGGCTCCGAATTGAATAACGCGCTCGGGCAGACCAGCGGGTTTTGAAAAAACAATCCGCATCAATATTTGAAAACTTTCCCCTCCGCCATTACCTCTTGCGTCTTTTCATCAAAGGTCACTTTGGATCCCGTTCTCACCGCTGCATTGGTCATGATGGTCGCTATGGAATGCGAATACCCGGCCTCTACCGGTGCATTGGGTTGACGGCGATTGCGCACGCATTCCATCCAGTTGCGCACATGATTGGATGTGAGAATATCCCCTCCTGTATTGGCTGAGGCTACTACCTTTACGGCGATGTCCGTCAGATTAACGTCAGGCAAAAGATTGGCCGTCATGTTCATGGCCTTGGCCATCTTCTCCTGCAGCCCTCCGGTGGGAGAAACTTTATTGGTGATCAGGTTCAATTCACCGCCGTTTGAATAATAAATTTCCGCGGGGTTCTCATCGCCATTGTGCATTCGCGAACTGAAGGTAACCTGGAAACCGCTGCCAGGATCACTTTCCGGACCATAGTCAAAAACCGCCGTTGTAGTGTCCCAGTTCTTGCGGCCGTCTTTCCACCAATAAACTCCTCCGTTGGCCACTACGCTGCGCGGATGTTGTAACCCGCTGAACCAATGCACCGTGTCAATTTGATGAGACATCCATTGGCCGGGCATGCCGGACGAATAGGGCCAGAACAAACGGTATTCCAAATGCTTGCGCGCGTCGAAAGGTTCCTTGGGGCGGTTCAGTAAAAAGCGTTTCCAGTCCGTATCTTCTTCTTTCATTTGTGCCACGAGAGCCGGTCTTCTCCACCGACCGGGTTGATTTACGTTCCACGTAAGTTCAACCATCGTAATCGGGCCGAACTTTCCCTGTTGAATAAATTCCGCCGCGGCCTGATAATTTTGTCCGCTTCTTCGTTGAGAACCTATCTGCACGATCTTGCCGGATTCCCTGATTGCCTTGAGCGCCGTACGGTTGTCGTCCATGGTCTCAGCAAATGGTTTTTCGGTGTACGTATCGCAGCCGGCCCTGACCGCGTCGATGGTATGCAAGGCATGCATAAAATCGGGGGAACTGATAAAAACGGCATTCAAATCCTTTACCCGATATAATTCATCGTTGTTGACGCAGGCCTGGATATCGTGCCCCATTTTTTCTTTGAGAAAAGCGTGACCCTCTTCTCTTCGTATCTTCCATATGTCGGATACGGCGACGATATCGAAATTCAATTCCTTGTCATGATAGCTGAACGCGGGAAATAAGGATTGCCGAAAGCGGTCAGAAAAACCGACGACTCCGACACGAACGCGGTCATTCGCGCCAAGAATACGGGCATAACTTTGAGCACTGAAGGCAGCAGCGCCCAACACTACGGTGGTGGATTGTTGGATAAATTTCCTTCTGGATGTTGTCATAGTGATTGTTAGTTGATCGTTGCTAGCACCGGATGTCGGTTTTGGGTAGAATCCTGGTTTTGATAGAAACCAACAACCACCAACTAACAACTATTTTATTTCTTTTATCTTAATACTTCTGAAAGACACTTGATTGCCATGATCTTGCAGGAGAATATGTCCCGCCGGTGACATGCCGAAATCGGGCCAGGATGCATATTTACTGCGTGCAACGAGCGCATAGTAGATAGGAGTGCCGCGTTGATATTCTACCACTTTATACCCGTTGAGCCAATGTTCAATGCGGTTATCCGGATAAACAATAATTCTTCCCTGATTCCATTCTCCTATTTTCTTTTGTCCGCGCGGAACTTTGATCGAGGGAATCAAATCATAGAGCGATGCCTGCGTGCGATTGCCAACTACCCCCAGCTTTGCGTCCGGGTGACGCTCATCATCGAGGATCTGATATTCCAGTCCAATGGCGGAACCGGCATTTTTTTCCTTTTCGGTTACAAAATATTTCACACCGCTGTTGGCGCCTTCCGTCAGCTTGAATTCGAATTGCAAATCAAAGGCACTGAATTGCTTTTGAGATATCACATCACCTCCGTTGGCCGATTCGGTACCGAGGGAAGAAAGGACCGTTAGCTCTCCGTCTTTAATTTCCCATCCCCTTTCCGGGAATTTATCCTTGTAAGCACCTCGCCATCCATCGGTCGTTTTGCCATCCCAGAGCAGAACGACGTTGTTCTTCTTTTCAGATTCGGATAGGGTATTGGGAATAAAATTGGCTACAAAAAGGGAATCCGGCGGCGATGGTATAAGCTTTTGCGTTTGAATTTGAATGTTTCTAAAGTGAACCTGTTGGCCTGCTTCCTCAG